>Ga0172382_10013026_pt1 | contig 10758 bp, 7 predicted proteins | sample Leawel138RmetaG_FD_122245 | JGI IMG/M metagenome (GOLD analysis project Ga0172382, IMG submission 122245) | Leachate microbial communities from a municipal landfill in Southern Ontario, Canada - Leachate well 138R metaG | ecosystem: Engineered > Solid waste > Landfill > Unclassified | place...
CGTATCTACCAGGGGACTCGTCGGTCTAGGCTGCCAGGCGGGATAACCTTCGGCAAAACGGGGGCTTCCACCGGCAAGACGGATCGTTGCCGCCACCGATTCTGCCGCAGCTGCAATGAGGCTGCCCCGGGACGACCGTTGGCTGGTGAGTGCAGAAATGGTTCCCTCTTCAACCCGCATGGCGGCAAAGTTGGTGGAGGTCTCCACCAGGCCTTCCACCTCTTTGCTCATTCCCAGAACACCGTTCGGCATGGCACGCATGAAGTCGATCATCCGCCCGGTATCCTCACTGTTCAACGACCGGGTCGGCATATCCACGGCAGCCGACTCGATCGTCAGCGCCGGATCGACATCACCCAGCTCATCACGAGCAGTAACGCCGAACTCCGCACAGACAGACTCGATGGTATGTACCTGGTCCGCCGGTACCAGGACGATCGCCCGGAACTCTCGGGGGATGGCGTTGTGTTTGTCTCCGCCGTGAATATCGGCCAGAAGGACTTCCGGAACGGCATGCCGGAGTGCCGCCAGGAGCCGTCCGCCCAGGACCAGGCTGTTACCTCGTCCCAGATGGATCTCAGCACCGGAGTGCCCTCCCTGAAGGCCGAGAATGCGGACTTCGACTGCCGTCAATGAACCGGTATCCTGCCAGACGCAGGGAAACGTGCCGTAGGTATTACGACCGCCGGCACAGCCGATACAAAAAAAACCCTCTTCTTCGCTGTCCAGATTTATGAGTGTTCGCCCGTTTATCAGCGACGGATCTAGTTTGAGTGCGCCGGTAAGGCCGGTCTCCTCGTCGACGGTGAACAGGCATTCGATCGGGCCGAAATCTCCTTTATCTTCGAGCACGGCCAGCATCATCGCCACGGCAATCCCGTTGTCCGCACCGAGGGTGGTGTTATCCGCCCGCAACCAGTCGCCTTCCCGGATCAGCTTGATTGGATCACGGTCGAAATCGTGGGTAGTCCCCATGTTTTTTTCACAGACCATGTCCAGGTGTCCCTGAAGGACCACGGTTTTTGCAGATGATCGGGAGGGTGCGGCGGGACGATAGACCACCACGTTTCCCACCGCATCGGTCTTATGAACGAGACCGAGACGCTGGGCCTCACCTATGACGTAGGTACGTATCGCCTCTTCTTTCTTTGAGCACCGCGGGATCGCCGAAATGGCGGCAAACTGTTTCCAGACCGCCTGGGGTTTCAGGTCGTGTATTACTTTGTCCATACCGGGAATTGTATGGGAAAGAACCCCGATGTACAAACGGATATCCCCAATGTGGGAGGAGCCCCCTCAGTCGAGGGCAATCTGGGCGGCCGCCTTTTCGACGATGAGTTTGTAGATATTTCCGAACGCATTTGCCCGGTTCGGTGTAAGCGTCGATTTGAGATCGACCGCCTCGGCAAACCCCTCAACTGCGTCCCGGGTCCCCGTGACGATGTCTTTGGGAGAAAGACCGTTCAGCGCTTCTATCATGTACGTCAAGAGCCCCCGTACAACATGAGCCTCCGAAGAACCGCGATAGTGCATACTGCCGTCCTGCAGTTCTCCGACGATGTAGACGTTACTGATACAACCGTACACGAAGTTGTCGTCTGTGCGCTCCGCATCGACGATACCCTCCAGCTCCTTACCTTTCTCGGTAATGGCCCGGTACATCTCGAGGTTGTCTATCTCGCGCATCATCAAAAGGTCCTCCGTCACGTCTCGGAGGTACTGTTTCATATCTTCCAGGGTCTTTGCACCCATAGGTTTACTCCTTCTTGCCAGGTATGCCGCACCTACTCCAGGGCCCAGGTTGTGGTGCCGTCCCGGTGGTCTTCCAGCCGGATACCCGCCGCTGCAAGAGTGTCTCGAATGCGGTCGGCTGCTGCAAAGTCTTTTGATGCCCGGGCAGATTTCCGAAGCTCAATCACCATTTCCATAACCGCCCCAAGGCGACTCTTTTCCGACTCACCGCCGGAAATACCTTCGGTATCAGGGCTCAATCCGAGAACGTCCCGGATAAAACCGCGTACGGTCCGGGCTGCGGCGACCTGTGTTCCGTGAGGGGCGGTCTTATGCTCGTCCCGGCCGGTGAGACGGATAAGGTCGAAGAGAGCCGCAACCGTTCGGGGCGTGTGAAAATCGTCACCCATGGCGGTCCAGCACGTTTCTACCAACCGCCGTACTTCATGGGTGTGGGTATCATCACCGATAATTTCCGACGGCAGCGGCACGGACATACCCCTCCGGGCGATGTCATCCACAGCGGGGCCCGCGACCGTCCGGGCACCAACAGTTTCCGCCCGGGCAGATTCAGCGGTACATCCAGCTTCGGCGGCGAGTTCTTCAGCCAGAAACTGTTCCGCGTTGTGCAGCCCCGCAATCAGGCGACGGTATCCCCGATCAGCGGCTTCCAGAGCCTCACTGGAAAAATCGACGGTACTGCGGTAGTGAGACTGCAGCATAAAAAAGCGCAGGACCATAGGCGAAAAAGACCGTTCCAGCCGCTCGTGGGTGCCTGCGAACATTTCGTCCAGGGTGATAAAGTTACCCAGACTCTTCGCCATTTTCTGACCATCGACCGTAAGCATATTGGAATGTATCCAGTAACGGGCAGGACCATGTCCGTAGGCTCCACGGCTCTGGGCAATTTCCGCTTCATGGTGGGGAAACTGCAAGTCCAGCCCTCCCCCGTGAATATCAAATTCTTCACCGAGATAGCGGGTGCTCATGGTTGTGCACTCCAGATGCCAACCGGGGAAGCCCTCGCTCCAGGGGCTGTTCCACCGCATGATGTGGTCCGGCTCTGCCCGCTTCCAGAGAGCAAAATCAAGGGGGCTGCGCTTCTCATCTTCACCGGTGATGGCTCGGGTGTTGGTCCGCAGATCATCAAAGACCTTTCCCGATAGTTTTCCATAGGAGGATTCGGAGCGGACGTATTTCTCCAGGTCGAAGTAGACCGAACCGTTTGATTCGTAGGCAGTTCCTGAATCGAGCAATTTCCGAACCAGATCGATCTGTTCCGGAATGTGTCCACTTGCACGGGGTTCTATAGAAGGCGACAGACAACCCAGCCGACGCATGCCGTCGTGATAACTTACGGTGTACCGCTGTACCACCTCCATGGGTTCTACCCGCTCCAACCGAGCCCGTTTGGCAATTTTATCTTCACCGGACAGTTCCTGTTCATCTTCCAGGTGACCGACGTCGGTGATGTTTCGGACGTAGCGGACCCGGTAACCGAGAAAACGAAGGAACCGGAAAACCGTATCGAACGCCACGGCGGTGCGGGCGTGACCGAGATGGGGGTCCGAATACACCGTTGGGCCGCAGACGTACATCCCCACAAAAGGCGGGTCAATAGGGTGAAAGGGTTCCGATGACCGGGAAAGAGAATTGTAAACGTGTAGTGTTACGTCGGAATAACGCGCTGCCTGATGCTTCATTGTAACCTGATCCATATGGGTAAACCGTACAGCCAAGTCGGACCGTTAGACAAGTGATTGCATTGCATTCCCGGACATCTCGGTATATTGTCATTCCAGTTACCGATGGACCAGTTAGTAATGGAGTTTTGGAAATGCGCTGTCCTAAATGTGGGTCCCTTGAAGATAGAGTAGTTGAATCCCGGGCTCTTGCCGACGGGAGGACCATCCGCAGGCGCCGAGAGTGCCTCTCCTGCGAGTACCGTTTTACTTCCTACGAGCGGATTGAAGAAAAACAGCTCATGGTCATCAAGAAAAGCAAAAACCGCCGCGAGCCCTTTGACCGGGGGAAGCTGGAAAAAGGCATCCAACAGGCAGTTCGGAAGCGGTCCGTCAGTCAGGGTCAGATACTGACGATGATCGACGAGCTGGAAGAACAGGCTATACGGGAAGGCATGGACACCCACGAGATTTCCTCAGCCCGGATCGGTGAACTGGTTCTCGAACGGCTGTACGATATCGACCGGGTCGCCTATATCCGGTTTGCATCGGTCTATCGGAACTTCGAAAATGTTCAGGAGTTTATCCGGGAAATCGAGGAGCTGACGCAGGAGTGAATCCGGTGAGCTGCCCCGGCGGGCAACCCACTCTCTATCTCTCCCGCACACGGCATCGGCTTCGGCATTCAACCGGCATCCAATCGACTTGTAATCGGTGTGTGATCTGTTTGTTATAGTGGCGAAGGGACTTGAACCCCTGACCGAGCGGATATGAGCCGCTTGCTCTACCAACTGAGCTACGCCACCGTTTGAACGAATGTGAGAGTATAGTAGGTGATTGGTGATTGTCAATCACCGGTAGATTCGGAACCGGTGAAACCGGCCTTGCTATGAGATGACCTACCCCTTTACCGAACCCGACAGCAAACCGCGGATAAAGTACTTTCCCATGAAAATAAAAATGAGAATAACCGGAAAAGCGGTGATAATCGCTCCCGCCATCGGCAAATTCCAACTCACGGCTTGCCCACCGGCAAGCTGCGACAACCCCACCGTCACCGGATTGGATGACTGTTTGGTGAGGGTAATTCCCCAGAGAAATTCATTCCAAATCTGGGTGAACTGCCAAATCCCCACCGTAACAAATCCGGGGACAGAGAGAGGCAGCATTATATGAGAAAAAATATAGAAGAAACCGGCTCCATCGAGGCGCGCCGATTCCAGGATATCATTGGGAATCTGGTCGTAGAAATTTCTGAAGAGCAGCGAGACGATAGGAATTCCATAGACGACGTGGGCCAGAATCAGGCCGGAAATACTTCCGTAAAGACCAATAGTCTTGAGCGTCTGGAAAAGGGGTATAAGGATGATCTGATAGGGGATAAACATCCCGAAGAGAATTAGAGTGAATATCAAATCGCTGCCCTTGAACTTGTTTTTTGAGAAAACATACCCGTTAATCGACCCGATAAAGGCGGAAATTATGGTCGCGGAGAAGCTGAGTATCAGACTGTTTTTCAGATTGGGACCCAGTAATTTCCAGGCTGTGGAGAAACTCTTGAGAAAGACCGGGTTTGGGAGGGACCAACTGGTTGCAAGGTTAATATCTGCAGGTTGTTTCAGGGAGGTAACTACGGTCATGTACACCGGCAACAGAAAAAGCACCGTGAAAAGACCGAGAACGCAATAGAGGATAATACGGTTGATGTACAGTCTTGCCGTTGGATGTTTCATACCGTCACCTCATTTCCCGGTGCGTATTCACAAGATACGGGATGATAAAGAACGCCGCCAGAATAAAAAGGATCACCGCCATTGCCGCTCCGACGGCAAAGTTATTGGCCCGAAAAGTGGTCAGGTACATGTTTATCGACGGATGCCCCGTATTTGCGTTGTCGGCTCCCGCCATGGCGTAAATCAGATCGAACATCTTGAGAGAAATATGTGCCAGAACAATTACTGCGCTCAATGTGATCGGTTTGAGGTTTGGAATTGCAATCTTCCAGTAAAAGAGAAACTCTCCCGCACCGTCTAACTGGGCGGATTCTTTCAGACTTTCCGGCAGGGCCCGTAAACCTGCCAGATAGAGTGCCATTGTATAACCCGCATACTGCCACACCGAAGCGATACTGATCCCCAAAGTGGCCAGATTATAACCGTGTAATTCCTCAACCGGGAGAATGGGAGGCAGTAAACGGTGCAATACGACTACATAGAGGACTGAAACACCCCAGATAATCAAATTGCGCAGACGGTGTTTGTCGCTTCTGGTTATGAGTTGCTGTAGAATCACAACGGTAAAAAAAATGGCTGCCGCAGTAAAAAAAATCTGCGGTAAATTTTGCCAGTTAAAAGAAAGAACTCTTTTTCGACTGCTGATCCAGAGAAAATCGACAGGCTCTCCTCCGAAAAACGTGGGAATGATGTTGAAACCACCACTTGGCGCAAAGAGCCACCGCCAGATCGTTCCGGTTACGATGAACGAAAGGGCCATCGGGTAGAGAAAGAGAGTTCGGAAGAAGCCCTCTCCACGTACTTTCCGGTCCAACAGAACGGCAAAGAAGAAGCCCAGGCTCAACGCTCCGGCCATCAGAATGATGGAATAGAATACGGCGTTGATGAGATCTTGCCGAAACCGACCGTGAATGAAGTTCGTAAACAGGTCCCGATAGTTCTGTAAACCGACGAAATTTTTCTGTGGGTGCAGCGACAGGCCGCCAAGGGCGTGCCCCCAGTCGGTTAGGGAAACGACGATGGTATTTCCGATAAACCCGTAGACGAATATACCAACCAGAAGGATGGACGGAAGCAAAATCACAATAGAGATAACTGTGTTCTTTCTCTGATCAATCATGAAATACCTTTGGCCTGAACAGCACAAGGGAAAGTACTGGGGGAAAAATCTCCCCCAGTATCAGAATGAATTAACGAATCATACCGTTTTGAATAGCGATTGCCTGACAGGCATTTGCCGCCTGTTGGGGATCACGGCTGCTGAGAAACATCTCCATCACAGTTGAAAAATCGTTCATGAAACCTTCATTGGCTACAACTCCATGGGCAAGGGAACCAACAATCCGGTTGGATCCAAAATCGGACGCGGCGGACCGGAGGTACGCGTTGTACAGCGACAGGTCCGAATCGGTTCGTGCGGAAATAGAGCCCTTAAGCGGGTTAAATGTATCGGAACCTTCGAGAGAACCACACGTTTTCAACCACGCAACAGCGGCATCGGGATTCTCTACCCCGACCGGGAGGCCAAAACTGTCGGCCAGAAACATGAACGTACCTTTTGTCTCCGGCGACGGTACCCAGCCGTAATCCTTACCCGGATCGAGATTCAGGGTTGTGGTCATATATCCGGCGGCCCAGTCACCCATGATATTAAACGCGGCCTTTCCGTTTACAACCATGTCCGTTGCCTGCTGCCATGAGAGGGACGCGGCGTCTTTGTTTGTATAGTCCAGGACTTTCGCAAAAGTTCTCCATACGTCCACAACTCTGTTATCGGTCCAGGGAATTTCCCCTTCCCACAAAGCGCTGTAATCTTCAGGCCCAAGAACACCTAATGCCACACTTTCCCACAGGTGGTTGACCGTCCATGTCTGACCAACTGAAAGCGGAATTACTCCCTTTGCCTGAAGTTGAGGAGCGATTTTCAGGAAGTCTGCCCAGGTCGTTGGCGCTTCGACACCCCATTTTTTCAGATTGGCCGGAATGTACCACATGACATTGGACCGGTGGATATTAACGGGAACAGACCATATCCCGTCGTCGGTACCGAGAAGTTTCAGAAGATCTTCAGGAAACACATCCGTCCATCCTTCTGCTTCAAAAAGAGGTGTAAGGTCCACCATACGTTCTGCAGTGACCCACGTACCGATAAGTTCCTGACCGGCGTGAACCTGGAACGATTCCGGGGGGTCGCCGCCCAGCATCCGTGTTTTGAGAACAGCCTTTGCATTTACACCAGATCCACCGGTAACTGTCGCGTTAATCACGTTCACCTTCGGATATTTGGCCTTGAATACTTTGATCAGAGCCTCCAGAGCGGGGCCTTCATCACCGGCCCACCACGAAAAAATCTCCAGATCGCCGGATGGAATGTTGTTGTTCAGTTGTACCTGCTCAACGGTTTTTTGTGTCCCGGAAGCGGCTTGCTCCGGGGTACCACTGGCGAAAAGTGGAAATATCAGAATTAGAGACGATAGACCCAAAAGGATCACCATTTGCGCAAGCTTTTTCATACTCGCTCCTTCTTAAGAATTTTAGGAAAAAAGGCGTGTTGCAAGGAAAAGACATTGAATGCGTTACAAACACCCCCGTCTATCTTCCTATAATTAACTGTAGGATCGAATACACGAGTTGTCAAATCACACGGAGTCGTTCAAAACGGTCTACACCAGGTTGTAACGTCGGGCGACTTCCATAAGCCGCCGGTTCCACCTGTTCTGCTTCTGAAACTGCAGTTTGTGGGCGTATTCGTCAATACGGCTGGTCCGTTCCTGTATCAGTTTGACCGACCGTCCCAGAACAGTGGCCCGGTCATCCCGGTCACCGGACCGTGCATCCGGCAGTACGCTGGAGTAGAGATAGCTGTACAACCCCGTGTAGGGGTCCAGGACAGAACGGTCACTTCCCCGAGTCAACGCGTAAAAAATCGGAACCGCTTCATCTTGCCGACCGATATGTGAAAGGGTCCATGCGTAAAAGGCGTTGAGAATACGCAAAAGCTCCGACGCGCCCTGCCGATCGGCTATCATGGTGTCCTCAATCGAGGCGAAACCGTCGTCCCAGCAGACGCTGAGTCGGGGCCAGCGATCAACAGACTCTTCAAGAGATATCGCCTGCTCCAGATACGGCAGCGCTTCGTTGAAACGTTTTTCTTCCATCCACGATTCGGCGATGAAAAACAGCGTTTCCGACCCCGGTTTCAGCAGGTCCAGCTCTTTTCGCAACTTTTCGCCGGTCCCATCGACGGCATACCGACTGCGAAGGGACCACCTCGTTGCAACGTCAACGGGACCGGTGATCCCGCATTGGTCACAGTACTCCCGGACCTCTTCGAAAGCCTGAACCGCTTGGTGGTACTCTCCCAGTTCGAAGAACGTACGCCCCCGAAGAAAACGCAACAAGAGGTACCAGTCGGTGAGTCCGTACTCGAGAAGGGCCGACAACTGCTGCTCCAGCGTGCGTAACCCCCGGCTCAGATTTCCCACGAGAAAGAGGCGAATTGCCTCCAGAGACCGGGCTACAAGCACCGTTTCTTCCACCGGCCCGGCCTGTTCCGTTGCAAAACCGAGGTATCGTCCGGCATCGGTCAACCGGCGCTGGGCGAACATAATTCGTGCCATCAGCAGATAACTGTTGGCTTCCCTGGAACGTGAACTGCCGTCTTCCAGCTCCTGTTGCAGCATAACCGCACGTTTTACCGTATCCAAAGCCGCCGGATACTCTCGCCGTGCCAGAAAGTACTCACCTATGGAGAGGTGTATGTTTGCCTTTTGTTCGATCGGCAGCGAAACCGTATCCAGCAGCCGGCGAACGACATTAAATGTCTCTACACACTCCTCCGGTCCCCGGGAGTCCCTCAGGTACAGTCGTAATCGTGCCGACGCATTGTTCAGCTGCACCGCTTTGGCGTCGCGCCCTGTGGTATCACCGTAGCGGTAGAAGAGAGCAAAAGAACCGCCGGCGGCTACCGTGTGCACGAGTTCGTGGTGCAGTTTCCACTCCTCTTCATTCCGAACTCCGTCCCGTATAAGCTCCCACAACCAGGGAGACATAAAGACAGATTGTATTTCAAGTTTATCGATGATAAACCGGCGCAGCTGCCGCAGATATTCGTCCGCATCGGAGCCGACAACTGAGATCACCACCGGTTTGATCAGGCGGTGAACGGCCGGAACCCCTTCGTTGGCCAGAAGTCCCGTCCGGAGCAGATCTTTGACGATACGGGTTAGCTCTGCTCGTGTGATACCCTGTTTGAGGAAAAACTCGTCCAGCAGTGGAGACGGAAGAAGGGAAGCCGCCTGATCTACAACAAACAGAGTACACCGGTGCTTCGGACCCAAAATGCGGCGCAGCACCGGAACAAAAGCCGGGACAAAAGACGTATCCTGTGCCGTTCCATCGTGTTCGGTACTGCCCCCCAGGCCGGACCAGTAGTGGAAGGCGCTCTCATCGCCAGCGCCCGACATGTGTCGAAGTATCCACCGAACCGATCTGTCCCTTTCGTCTTCCGGAACAACCTCATCGGGGGCTTCACCGGTAATCACCACCGTCCGTCCCGGAAAATTTGAGGCGACGACGTCCGCCGCCGCCCAGCTTCCCTGGTCTACGCCTTCAAGAACAATCGTCACACGAGTACCGGCGGTCGTCCCGGCGGATATCAACAGTTGGGCTGCTGCGTATTGAAGCTCACCAGAGGTATACGGAGTCGGCAGATACCGGTGTCCCGGCTGTACGAATCGACGGACCAGATCAACGGCGTGGGAAGCGACCTCTGAGTGCTCTCCTTCCGAAAAGAGGGTCTCTATGTCGAGAATCGCCGCCATCGATCGCATCAACTCCAACAGCACCGGCATTAAACCCTGTTGGGCGCAGTCCAGGACCAACACCTGGTCTCCGCTGGCCGCCTGGTAGGCAGCGGTACAGCCGGAGATATCGGAGGTGACAAACCAGCAGTTCCGTTTTCCTGCTATCTTCAGGGTGTCCGAAACGACACGAACGGTTTCTTCCCGGGGAACGGCGTGGTGATAGGTTTCGGCACTGAGACCGTACTCGTCGCGAAACGAGAGGACTCGGAAGATACTACCCGAATCGGCCAGTTCCACAATCGGTTCCAGGGCAAGGGCGACGGGCTCGGTGATATACACGCTGTTATGTTCCCGAGCGTGACGCAGGTACCGTTCGGCCAACGTCAACATCGTTTCATCATCCCCCTCTTCCCGGTAATCGACAAGAATTACGAAGTCGAGGAGGTATTCGTGGTGGCCGGCCATATCTGCCGCAAGGGAACGGAGAATTTCGGCGATTTTTTCAGGTTGACGAACCGAATCAGAGGCGTCCCGAAACAACAACAGGTTTCCTTCTCTCGACGCCGCCTTGAAGTGACGCTTCTTGAGAGACTGGGTTAACCCCGAAAGAAACTCCGCATGCCATGCAGGGTGCAGTTTGGACGCCTGACGCAGACCGGCCGCCTCAATCAGCAGAAAGTACATCTCTAGTATCTATCGGCCGTTTCCACCTCGCTGTTGACGGCTAACTACAGATCTGCCGGTGTGTACTCCAGATCGGACAACCGACCACCCTGAAATGTCAACCAGAGGTGCCACCAGGCGCCC
>Ga0172382_10013027_pt1 | contig 10757 bp, 12 predicted proteins | sample Leawel138RmetaG_FD_122245 | JGI IMG/M metagenome (GOLD analysis project Ga0172382, IMG submission 122245) | Leachate microbial communities from a municipal landfill in Southern Ontario, Canada - Leachate well 138R metaG | ecosystem: Engineered > Solid waste > Landfill > Unclassified | place...
CTTCCGCTTCCTTCAGCACGCCAATGATCTGCTCTTCCGTGAACCTCGTTCGCTTCATCTGTCCGTCCTTCCAATGGGCCGGACTCTAATCAAGCTTGGAGGAAAATCAGGGGGTCACGTCAGGCGAAGGCGAACGGCCATGGCGTTATGGCACAAGGGAGGCTAACCCGTCGGTTACGCGACCGACGGTTCGAACTCCAGTCTGACAAGCGGCATATCGCAGGGTTACGCCTGAAAAATCCGTTCGGGAGACCCAACACCTGAGGTGCGCGGTTTGCGCGGTTTGACCCCTATATCCAGAAACTTTTCTATATCCGTAAACATGAGGAAGTTTTCGAAATTAGGGTGAAAACCGCGCAAACCGCGCAGCCTGCCACCGCTCAGCGATCATAACCTAACCACCACCGAACAGGAGCGCCGCAGATGTCTTCGGCCTACGTAAAATCACTCTACAGAAGCCTCCCCGACGAGGCGGAGAACACTCGACTATCCAAAACGAACTTAAGCCAGCGATTTATCGACTGGTTTGATAGTGTGCCGGAGATCAGCCGGATGCGCCCCTACAGCATGGTGGAACTGGAACAGGCGCTCAACACGCAGGGGCGGTATCTCAGCCCGATCCTGCTCGGCCTCGGCTGGAAAAGGCGACGCAAGTGGTCAAGTGGGGGGCAGTATCATCGGTACTGGATGCCGCCGCTGCAGAGTTAAGTCTATTGCGAGCCTGCTGCAGCACATTCAACTTATCGTGGAAACTGCCAGCCGATCAGTCAATCATCATCCGGGGCAGTCCCGCACGATCTTCATTGTTTCTAGGCTTGATAACGCGTTGAATCGCTAACTGGTCTGTTGGGATTTCCGGCTACTGCCTCTCTGATTTCCCGTGCCCTATCTCTAGCTAGCTCACGGAGGACTGGGGCAGGGGTGTGGTGGTTTTGAGCAACGCCCCGTCTCACAAGCAAGTCATTGTCCCCAGCCAGGTTGAGCAGGGCTTTAGGAGGCGCGTTAGGGTTCAAGGCCACGGCCTGTCTGACCATCTCATAACGATCTTCAGCCAACTTGTGGAGGGCGGCGAGCGGCGCACTATGGTTCCCGGCCAATGTCTCTCTAACCAAATTATGAGAATCCTCAGCCAGCATATGTAGGGTTTCTGGAGGTGTGCTGGGGTTTCTGGCTGCTGCCTCTCTTACTTCCCATGCTTCGTCCATAGCCAGCTTGTGGAGGATTCCAGCAGGTGTGCCAGGATGCCCGGCTACGTCCGACTTAATGTCTATATCCTCATCGTCTGCGAGTTTCAGCAGCACCTCAGCAGTTAAGAGAGGATGCCCGGCGACACTCCATCTTACGCTTCCAGCCTCGTCATCGGCCAATTTGAGCAACGCTTCGGCTGGTGTATTTGGATTTAACGCCACCGCGCATCTGACCTCTTCATCCTCGTCATCGGCCAACTGGAGCAGTCCTTCGGTTAGCGTGTTGGGATTCGCTGCCACACCCAGCCTAGCAGCAGCAGGTACGTGGGGATTCTCCGCTGCAGCACGCCTGACATCTTTATCCTTATCGCCGATCAGCTTGAGCAGAGCTTCAACAGGTGTGCTGGGGTCTCTGGCCAAAGCCCACCTAGCATCAACAGGCACATTGGGATGCTCCGCTACCAACACAGGATAGCGCCTTGCTAGTATGCGAAGGGCATCAGAAGGTGTCCTGGAGTTTCGGGCTACCATCGACCTGACACCGTTATCCTCATCGGCGGCAAGCCTAAGCAGTACTTTGTCAGGTACGCTAGGATTCCACGCTAGCTCCTTCCTGACCTCTATATCGTCGTCGTCGACCAATTTGAGCAACACTTCGGCAGGTGTGTTGGGATGCCCAGCCACTGCCTGCCTGATCTCTGCATCTTCATCGACGGCGAGTTTGCACAGCGTTTCGACAGGTACTCTGGGATTCCCGAGTAAGGTGGACGGATCGAAGAACCGATTATTTTGGGAGCAGGGCCACCCTTCTGAGCGTTGAAGGGGCTGGTCGGCGTTGTCGTTGATGCCTCCTTGCTTGGGAACGTTGTTAGTATCAGGACGCATGCTGTGTGCGGGCAAAGCAATCACACCCAGTCTTATCAATTCGAAAAAGCACCTCTTGGTTGCCTGAATATCAGCCATCGCATCGTGCGCGTTTGCGAAGTCCTCTCCGAACAGACGATAGTGTAATTCCCCAAGGCGTGGCATTTTGAAGCCAGGCAAGCCATTGGTCTTAGGCAGTCGGCACCAGCCGGTTGATGCTCTCATGGTGCAAATCTGAACCTTTGCATTCAGATCGAGAGGGATGCCAGTCCGTCTGAGGTCTGCTGTCAATACTCCGACATCGAACGAGATGTTGTGCCCCACGATGATATCGGCCGGGGCGGCATCTGCGACAAATCGCGCAAGAATGTCCTTTATGGGGATACCATGCAGAGCAGCATGGGCCGTCGTGATCCCATGCACATTCGCCGCGCTAGCTGGGATAATATAACCGTCCGGCTTGGCGACTAGGTTACCTTGCCTGAGAATGCTTCCTTCGCGGTCAGTGACCAACCATGCGATCTGTACAATTCGGTCCACCGTACGGCTTAAGCCCGTGGTTTCTACGTCAAAAAAGAGAATCTCAGGCCGCACTGTCACAATCAGATGCCCTCCGTGATGGCGCTCATGAATTTCTTTCCATGGATCACCTTCGAGAATTTCGTCGATGTGAACCCTATCACCTACAAATAGTTAACAGTGCGCTGCGGAAGCGTAGTGCCTTTCATTGCCTGATCACCGCCGTATACACAGGATACATATTAAAGTTGATAACCTAAGGATATGTAAATTGCGATTTGGCTTCGCATGGACATGCGAAGGCTCGTGGGAAGGAATTTTGCCCGGTTGCGCCGGGAGAAGGGCCTTACTCAAGAGGAGGTGGCTGACCTTTCCGGCTTGAGTCAGCAATATCTCAGCGGTCTCGAACGCGGTCAGCGGAACCCTACGGTGATAACGCTCTACGAGCTAGCGCAGGCGCTCGGGGTAAGCCATGTTGATCTGGTGATGCCCGATAATGACACCTAGGACTGGGTGCGAGGGACAGTCATAGATGAACCCAACGGCCGGCGGAGATGGAAGTGAAGCCTGACTGCCGGCGATCGCCAACAAAGCCAATATTCAGGGCACTCGACGCGCACCCTGCAAGCGGTCGCTCACAGCGGATTACCGTTCTTATCGCGATACAACTGGCGCTTGCCGGCATCATTGGGCGAACTGACCATACCTTCGGCTTCCATGCGCTCAATCCATTTGCTGGCGGTATTGTATTCGACGCCCATTCGCCTTTGCAGCCAACTGGGGGAAGCTTTCTGGCTTACAAACACCATCTGGCAGACCTGCCGATATTTGCGCTCTTCCTCGATATCTGTAACGGGAGCGGCTTCAGGCGGGTCAACTTCCCCCAAAAGATCGTCTTCATCCATCGCGCTGAGGACATAATTAAAATGATCTGGGAATTCGCGCGTGACGCGCAGAATATGTTCGCGCAGCACGCCGCCACGATAGGGAATCGAATAATCGCCGCAAAAGCGGCGAGCTTCCGCTATATGGCTGAAACGGATCATCACGATCTCATTGTTGCAACGGTTGGCGAAATCCCGCACCGCCCCCGCGTCGGTTGACCGCACGGGCGCGCAGGTATGGAAGCGCAGGACTATCTTGTCGGTATCGATCAGAAGAAAATATGAGCTGGCAAACTCGGTCACATGGATGTCGCCGTCATCGTCCAGCAGGTAGGAAATGGCTGCGCTTTCCAATAATGCAGCCAAGTTTTCCGTGTTCACTTCATCTTCGGGGAGAATGGGATTCATAGATCGTTCCTTCAACGTGCTCCGCTTCGGGAGCACTAAGCGATCATTGCGACAAAAATGGTCGTTATCCGTGCCTCCTCAAAATGTGACTTCCCGTGGAGCGCCTACATTCAATGCTTCCGCCGCAAACAGGCTTTTCGCCAGTTCCACGATCCGGTCTTTCCAGGCGAGACGATCGAGCCAATGCCGAGGGATCGCGGAAAATCCATATACCGCGCCCGCCAGTTGCCCGGCGATGGCAGCGGTCGTATCGGCGTCCTCCCCAAGATTGGCTGCGGTCAGGACTGCTTCGGCAAACGAACCAGTGCTCGCAACGCTCCATAGTGCTGCTTCCAGACTCTCCACAACATAGCCCGATCCACGAATGCTCTCACGCTGCCGGCCTGCCCACTGCCGCGCCGCATCCCGCATGAGCACAACGTCAAGAGAGTGCCCTACAATCGCATCGGCCAGCATTTCGGCAAAAAGCGAACAGGCCCGGACCGCCGCCGGGGCCGCATGAGTCGTGCAGCTCTGTCTGGTGGCAGCATCGCGCAGAGCCGAACGGTTCCGCCAGAAATACACCGCTACCGGAGCGAGGCGCATCAGGCTGCCGTTTCCAGCGGTATGCGGATCGGAAGAACCAGCAACGGGATCACCGGTATGCCGCCAGCGGTCCATGGCCGCAGCGATTGTCGTCCCGATGTCGAAACATGATCCGGTGCAGGAATAGGCGCCATTGTCATGCCAGTCCGCAAACCGCCGCATCAGGTCTGCTTCATCCAAACCGCTGCATGCCAACAGACTATCGGCAAGGGCGAGAGCCATGGCAGTATCGTCGGTCCATTCGCCTGCTTGCAGCGAAAACGGCCCTCCGCCCACCATGCCCCGCAAGGGTGGATATGTGTCACGAGCCGTGAATTCCAGTGTCGTGCCGATGGCATCACCGATGGCCAGGCCGACCATCGCCCCGATAGCGCGATCCGCGATCGCGTCCGGGCTTCGGCCGGGCTCCGCCTCCTTGATCGGCGCGCAAGAAAACACGTGGTCTTCCTGAGCCGACGTTTCGATAGCGCCCGGCCGCACGGCACGCACCGCCGCAATGGCGTCTTCGGCGGCCAGGCCCAGCTCCACAAGCAGTCGTGCCGCGACCGTGCCCGCGCGGCCCAGTCCGCCCTTGCAATGGATCACGATGTCAAAACCGTTCCGCAAGCGGCTTCGAAGCCCCGGTGCGACCTTTCTCCACACGGACTCAAAAGCCGCATCGGGCGTGCTCACGTCCGGTATGGGAAGGTGATACCATGCCATATGGCGCAGCCGCACTTCCTCCCCGATATCAGTCACGCCCAGCGCTTCCAGTTCATGCCCTTCGACAAGCGTCACCACCGCACGCGCACCCCAGTCGCGAACTCGATCAAGGTCCGATCCGAGATCGCGATCCCATGCGCCGCTCATGGCCGAAGCCTGCTTCTTGCCCGGACAGAAAGTGATGCCGATCCGGCCGCCATCGGGGCAGGATGGAACGTGCGCGATCATCAGCGGATGCGATTGACTAGTCCGGGAAGGGAGGCGATCTACAGCGTCCATCAAATCATGCCTCTCTGTTGCTTGGGCGATCATAATACAGACAGAGCGGGGATACGGACGTCTGCTCAGAATTTTCCGTACAAGGGAGTACGTAATCCGGGAGGAAATTCTCAGCCCGGCAGATAGGGCGTAGACGAGTGACAACTTTGGGAAGTTTTTGCAGGATGCATGAGAACAATACTGACGTGCTGATCACGATAGCGATTAGCTTTAAATGCTTCATGCATCCTACTCGTAGTGCTCGGCAATTATATACTTGAGTGAGCAACGGCAATGTGCGAATCTAAAACTCGACAGGCCGGCGACATAGAGGCCGCAGCTATTGAGGCTGTGGCCTTCTTGTCTGTTAACATTGGCGAGGCCGTGCCTCTCCGCGACTATCTCGCTTCGGTGGAGATATTCGCTTCGGCTTTGGGATTGGACCTTCCCCGCGAATTGGAAGCCCAGCCTTGACCCGAAACTCGTTGTCGATCCACAGCAGGATGTGGTCAGTATATTCGAAATATGCCCATTGGGATTGAAGCAACCCGGCTGTGATAGGGACGTTTTTGACGGCGCAGTCTGCGCCTTTTGATCGCGCTGCGGTTTCGAGTTGTGTGAAGTGTAGAATATCGCCGACAGCTAGCCAGTGGCAATGCGCATATTGGTTTCTGTAACCCTTGCAGTGATTGACAGCGGCCATCGCCTCTTTGAACTGTCCGCCAAGTTTGGCGCGATCAAATGCGGGCTGTGCGATGGCTTCGACTACAGCTTGCCGGTTTGTTTCGCTACGGAGTTGGTAGAGGGTTCGGACGGCTGCGGCAGAATCATTGAGCGTGGCCGCCAAGATGTCCATCATGGCAAATTCCAACTCGCCATAAGCCAGGATCATTTTGGCGATCAGATCGCGTTCCTTGGGGAACTGGTCGAGATGGATTAAGAGGGTGGACATGGCAAATCCCGAACCAGAAACCTACTCCGAAGCCGAGACAAAGGCGCGCCGAGAGGCAGTGCTAAAGCGGATGCTGGCGACACCGCACGAGCCGCATGAGAAGTTGAAAAAGAAGCCTCAGCGCCGCGATTGAGTCACGGCCTCAGTTTCCCAAACAGGCAGTGGGCTTTTGAGTAGCGAAAGCCCGTGCTCACAGTCTTTGAGGTTGTGATAGCCTTCGCTGCAATCGGCGATGGTCTTATAGTTCGACGCCTCGCAGCGCCAACGAAACTGAACGGCGCTGTCTTTGTACAGCAGAAATGAAGGGTAAGGACGAACGCTCATGGCTAAAAGCCTCCTTTGGTCTTTCCGATACGACTCGGGTAACGGCCCCTGTTCTCTGGAGATACTAGCGCCAACGCAGGAGGACGCCGAGTCCGCGCTTTCCAAAGCCGTTTGTGAGGGGCCAATCGCCCCTAGGATGTCCAGCGCTTGCGAGGCTCCCCGCGTTGAACGGGGGATTTTGGCCAGCTTAGGCGGCGAGCTTATCAATCCGCCGATAGGTGAGGCGTCGGCCTTCACCGCCCTTGAGAATGACCGCAGCGCGCTCTGCATCGTTCATGTCACGGGTGTTGTAGCGCATATCAAACTCGGCGCAGTAACGGCCAAGGTGAGCCTCGCTCATGTGATGATAGGTGCCGATCACGCCACGCTTGAAGATGGAGAAGAAGTTTTCGGCGGTGTTGCTGTGCTTGAAACCGCCCGTGGTGACGTATTCCTTGGCCGAGTGATTGACGACCGAGTGACCGTTGAACTCGCGGCCCATGCGATAATAGACGGGGCTTTCGTCGGTCATCAGGTGCGAGGCGCGGTCAACGTGCGTCACGACCAGCGCGCGAACGTCCTTGGCGTTGACGTTGGCGACATGGAACGAACGAGCGTAACCGTCGCGCTGCACTAGAGCGACAACCGCCTTCTTGGGGGCGGGCTTGCGGGTAGCTCGGTTCTTCGCCTTGCCGCCGACATAGGTTTCATCGGCTTCGACAACCGTATCAGGACCGCCGAGCGGACCTTGCGGGGCTGCACCGTCCATCGCTTCGCGGATACGGTGGCAGAGGAACCATGCGGTCTTGTAAGTGACGCCGATCATGCGGCCCATTTGGGCTGCGCTCATACCCTTCTTGGAAGCGGCCATGATATGCGTGGCGAGAAGCCACTTATGCAGCGGAACGTGGCTGCGCTCCATGACGGTGCCAGTGCGAACGGTGAACTTGTCGCGGCAATCGTTGCAAAGGAACATACCGGCCTGCGTCTTGCCGCCCATGCGGGTGACATGAAGCGAACCACAGTGCGGGCAAACCGGCTCGCCGTTCCAACGCGACGCTTCGATGTGGGCTTGCGCCTTGGCTTCGTCGTGGAAGATCGGATCGGTGATGTTGATGTCCATGTCTGATTTTATGCCAAACATGGCTTGCTAAGTAAAGTATATAATTGCCTAGTGCTCATAGCACACAAGGGGCGCTGTGGGTCTTCTCTCTAATCAAATCTGACCTAATGCGGAAGTGATCAGTACAGCCCGCTCCCTCTGAAATTCCTCAAAAGCATCGAACCCATAGGACGAGAGGTCAGGAATCAAATGCCGCTTTCGGAATGCAGGGTCTCTAGTCTTGAGCCAATCATCGAATGGAGTAGCATTCTTAGACAGGTTTTCTGAATCTGTCAGAAGTTGAAGATTTATAAGTGAGTTATACTTGTGCAGATAAAGACGAATTTTCGCATCATCATACCCCCTTTTCTTCAACTTGCTAATCTGAAATTCGCTTTGCGGGAAGACATGATCTTCGTGGAAGACTGCATCCTTCCAGTCACGATCGGGGTAAAGCAGGGAAAGAGCGAGGTTGGTGTATCTCCCCTTGTAGCTGTACTCCAAGATGCGAGTGATTTCCGCTTCATTTAGGCTTGGTTCGATACCCAGCGATTCATAGAGCGCTGCCGCCGGGAATGGCGTCGTCGCGCTGCAATCGTTCAGCAATTCTCTCAAGCGGGTCAGCGTAGTATCCGTCGAGGAACCAAACGCATTCTTCAGCGTTGAAAATACAAACCATCTACGGATCGCCACTTGGGCTTCGGCATCCTCAGCACTCGAAGATGTATCAAAGGACCAGTTAGCGCGCTTCCTGATATAGAGGGCAATCGGAAGCAGCGCCGAAGGAGCGACCACGTTCTTTTCATTAAATCCAAACCGCGAAATAAGCCTCACCGTCGTTGAAAGAGCCTGCTTGATATTGTCCCAATTGGCCTCAATCCGACTAAGGTTTTTCCTCGTGAAATTCTTCACTCTATACTGAATTGGGAGGCCATCTGTTAAATAGAGGCTTGCCTTGAGAACAAAATCTTTCCCAAAGCCATAGCCCGTTCCAATGGCATTGAGGGAATCTGTAAAATCATGGATTTCACTCCGTGCATCCAGAGATTCCCATTTAGCTGTAGCAGTTGCGAGAAGGAGATCGGAATATTCCAGAGGTTGCCCGCCGGAATTTGCCCGCACGAATACCTGTAACACCTTGTCATAATCTTGAGACTTTTCCTGATAGTAATTTCCTATGGTAATCGTATGGATACGGGTATGCAGGCGTCCGATCAGCCTTTGGGCGTTATCACGCTGCTCCTCGCTAAGGTCGGCCAAACGGACTTTCATATCCGCCTTCGCGTCCTCGGCATCCGAAAAATCTAGGATGCGGCCGACAGGATACCATAATTGGGGGCTCACCCCTTTCGCGTCCTCGTTCTCCCGGAAAGCGAAGCCATAGGTGAGTTCTTCAGGGTTGTCCTCGTTGGGCGTGGGCGCTTTGAGAAGATTCAAATATAACTTCTCCTTGCGCCATCTGTAGTGGAAATATCTGTATGAACCACGAAGTCCAATGAAGAGCGACGTTATCCGCTGCTGGCCGTCGAGTACCAGCGTAACATCCTTCGTTATACCAGCCATATTGGCAGGCGGATTATGCGAGTCTTCGCCATCGAAGTCTCGAATAAATTCATAGACTGGCCACTCATCCTTATTTTTCTGCTCTAACTTCCAATATAAAAAAGAGCCGATTGGGAAGTCAGACATGATTGAGTCAAATAGACGTTCGATCTGCTCTGGCCTCCATACAAACTCCCTTTGAATTGCAGGTAAGTATAGATCACGATTCAATTGCCTTATCAGATCATTTATGCGAACTGGAATATATTCCATGCATAGCCCCTTTATCTTCACGAATTAAAATAATACGCTTGCCCCATCTCAGATTCCAGACCCTACCTCTCCAACCGTCACAACCCCACAGTCGGTCCAGAATACCGCCACCCCCTGAACCGGCTTGCCATCCAGCCCATCCACCGCATCCGCATAGGCTGTCAACTGTGGCCAGTATGTCGCGAAGCGGGCGGCAGGATCCGGCGCGGGGCCACTCTTGTGATCCACGATGAGATAGCCATCCGCGCTTTCCGCCAGCAAGTCGATGATGGCCATTTGCGTGCCGCCATCATGAAGGCGGATTTCCAGCGGTTGTTCGACATGAAGCTTGCCGTATCCCATACTGGCAAGAGTCTCGCGCAGGCCTTCCACCTGCGCGGCAAGAGCATCCACATCCGCTTCGGTCAGGCGGCAATGCGCTCCGACGCGGTGCTTCAAGTCAGGCCGTTGCAGCAGCACGCGGAACGCCTCATGGATCGCGGTGCCCTTGTCGGTCGCCAGCGTCAGTTCCTCACCCGTCAGGCGAACGCCCGGCGCGACGGTGATCGTTTCCAGCACGGTGGACAGGGGGCGGCTGGCCGTGGTCGCGCCGGACGGGCCAGTAATGGCGCTCCACTCTGTCCCCGGCCTCTCGACGATGGCGTGGCACAGGGAGCGTCGTACGCGTGGCACAGCGGCGCGGTCCCGGCCGGACGGCTGGTCAAAGCTGCCCGGCATCTCGGTTCCGCATAGCATATGCCGTGCCGGAAAAGCCGTCTCGCCGACATGGATCAGATTGTCGGCGACACTCACTCCGCAAGGTCCGGCCATGATGCCATGACCTGTGAGACGCGGTGCGGTGTCCTCCTTCGCTTCCGCCGCCACAGGCCATTCGATCACCAGCCGGTCCCGCGCCCGAGTCAGCGCCACATAAAGCAACCTACGGCAAGTCTGTTCGGCTTCGGGGCCCAGCAGGGTGAGGAAGCGCTCATTCGCCTCCGGCGCAGCAAAGTTGGGGGCATAGGTGATTTCCGCCTGATCGATAACTCTGTCCAGATCATCGAAGTCGGGGAATACCGTGCCGAACTGGCCGCAGCGGGGACTGCGGTCATCGTCTAGCCCACAAACAATCACGATTGGCCATTCGCGCCCCTTGGATGCGTGCCATGTAACGATTTCCACGCCGTCCGCCTCACTGC
>Ga0172382_10013028_pt1 | contig 10757 bp, 8 predicted proteins | sample Leawel138RmetaG_FD_122245 | JGI IMG/M metagenome (GOLD analysis project Ga0172382, IMG submission 122245) | Leachate microbial communities from a municipal landfill in Southern Ontario, Canada - Leachate well 138R metaG | ecosystem: Engineered > Solid waste > Landfill > Unclassified | place...
ATTTTAACGACCAGTTTTGAGGACGGTCCCAACGGTCCGCTCGTACCTGAGCTGAAAGAGCAGTTTCCGGATGCGCCTTATATTGCACGCCCTGGTCAGATCAATGCGTGGGACAACGAAGATTTCGTTAAGGCAATCGAGGCCACCGGTAAGAAGCAACTGTTGATTGCCGGAGTCGTAACAGAGGTGTGTGTGGCTTTCCCGGCCCTCTCGGCTATCGAAGCGGGGTATGACGTATTCGTGGTTACCGATGCGTCGGGTACCTTCAACGAAATGACCCGCAATGCTGCATGGAATCGTATGTCTCAGGCCGGCGTTCAGCTGATGACGTGGTTTGCTGTAGCCAGCGAGTTGCATCGCGATTGGCGAAACGACGTAGAAGGCCTGGCCACCCTGTTGAACAATCACATACCCGATTATCGGAATCGAATGAATACGTACAACGCAGCCGGCCAGGGCAAATAAAGCCATCCGTCGTTGATTGGTTGGGTTGGGAGCCGTTTCAGGGTCGGCCTGCAACATAGGTTGGCGGGCTTGTGACTGAACACCAGCCGCTTTGCAAGAGTGGGTAGGGAACCCCCAAAGATATAGAGAGGGATAGAGGTGCCCGAAGCACCGAATGCAGTCAAACCTGTGGTGCGTCGTCGCAACGCTGATCGTCTCAAATTGTCTCGCGTCCGGCGCCGGAAATTTCGGACACAAGTCGGACACAGACCACGGAAGGAGCTATAGATAAGAAAAAAGCCCTTGCGCATTTCTGCGTAAGGGCTTGATTTCTTTCGGTATTCTGTGGCTCCCCGAACAGGGCTCGAACCTGTGACCTGCGGATTAACAGTCCGTCGCTCTACCGACTGAGCTATCGGGGAACTGAAGAAGAAGAAATATAGCACGAAAATCGATGGGTGTGCAAGATGCTTCTTCCACTTCTATTTTTCAGGCCCTGATCCTCACGGGGAGGCAGACCAGCGAAAAACAAAGGGCGATTTATATCCCGCAACAACGAAGGGTGTCAAGACGGCAGGCCTGTGGGCACAGCATCCGCATTCCCAACAGCGGACATTTCCATTTAGCACTGGCAGGAAGACCACCAGCCAGGCGGCCGGCCCGCCTTCACCCGCAATGCACGCGTTCGACCTTCCCAGATTCCCCGATCACGACATTGAGCCGGTCACCCCGGTAATCCATGGTCATGACCATGCCGGGACGCAGAACACGCGTGCCGTCTGGAAACATGCTTTCGTTCACGTCGCTTCCCTGTGTACCGACCAGGCTCGCGAACTTGACCGCAGCGCAGGGATCGTCCTCATTCTGCGCGACTGCCCCGCCCTGTTTGGCGCCGGCCCCCGCCCCGGCCTGGCAGCCGGCCAAAGCAATCATGGATATGAACAACAATCGTTTCATGCCATCTCCTTTCATTCCAGACACAGGCCGCGCACTCCCTTCACAGCCAGGACAATGTGTTGTTATAGCAGGAAGCCCGGCGCTGGGCGACCGGCCTCGGCGCCATCTTCGCTTCGCTTGTTGCCGGATGCAGACATTGCCAAGGAGTTGGCCGGCATCGCCACCAGGCAAGAGTCCCAGCGCACGGTGAAATCTATTGAACGATCACCGGCCCCTAGCGTTTGCAAAATCCGAAAAGCCATTTCTGGAAAAATCATTAGGAATGCGGATCGGCTAGAAGGTACATTCATGAGTTGAGTTCAATTTTTGACGGAGCATGAGGGATGGACCAGAACCTTACACCTGCACTGGCGGAATTCGTTGCCGGACTTGAATACGAACAGCTTCCCGACGATGTGGTCCAACAGGCGAAACGGGTCATTCTGGATGCCATCGGATGCGCCATGGCCGCCTATAAGGAAGACAGCCGCAAGGCCCACATCGTCGAGAAACTGTCCCGGCAGTTCGGAGCTGCCGGCGAGTCCACGGTCATCGGCGGGGGAAAAAGCCATGCTTCCGTCGTGGCACTGGCCAACGGCATACTGATCAACGCCGCAGACAATGACGATACGCACAAGCGGGCCCTCCTGCATATGGGCTCGGTGCTGCTGCCTGCTGCCCTGGCGGCAACCGAGGCGCGTGGCGGTTCAGGACGCGATCTGATTCTGGCGCTGGTGGCCGGCTATGAAGTGGCGGCGAGAGTGGGGATGGCCGTCATGCCCACTCATTACCGTTACTGGCACTCTACCGCCACCAACGGCACTTTCGGCGCTGCCGCCTGCGCCGCCAAGGCCTACGGCCTGGATGCGGATCAGACCAACATGGCTCTCGGTTTTGCCGGCACTCAGGCCGCAGGCTTGAACACCTTTTTCGAATCCGGCGACGACTCCAAAAGCGTGCACCCGGGCAAGGCCGGAATGAACGGGATCATTGCCGCCATGCTGGCCGAGCTGGGCGCCACCAGCCCTCCAGACATCCTGGGTCATCCCAAGGGCTACCTGGCGGCCTACAGTCTTGAGCCCAAGGCAGACGTCGTGACAGCAGGCCTGGCCACCGACTGGGAGATCCTGAGCAATGGCTTCAAGTTCTATCCATCCATCCTGGCGAGCCATTCGCCCATCGGGGCGTCGCTGGAAATCGCGTCGCAGAAGCGCCCCGACGTCGAAAAAATCCGCTCCGTGGCCATCAACACCTACGCCACAGTCAAATCGCACTTCTCGAGCAAGGACGTGCAAAAGAGCATGGCCGCCCGGCTATCGGTACCTTATTGCGTCGCAGCGGCGCTGGTCGATGGCGAAGTCACCCAGACCCAGTTCCGGCCGGAACGCTTCAACGACCCGGTGATCCGCAGACTGCTCGACAAGGTCGAGGTCGTCGTCGATCCGGAACTTTCCCCGCTATATCCAGAAAAATTTCCTGCCCGCGTGGTCGTCACCATGGACGACGGCACGGTGCATGAAGCCACCTTCCTCTATCCGAAGGGCGATCCATCCAACCCGCTGTCGCACGACGAGCTGGTGACGAAGTTCAAGGACAACCTGGAGGGCGTGGTCGATGCGGAACGATCCGCCCGGCTGGTGGCCCTGATCGACGATCTGGAAGATATCCAGGTCAGCGAGCTGGCCGATTGTCTGGCCAGCCAGGCAGCACAAATCGCCTGAGCACGCGCCGCAAGCCTCGCCATCGGGCGAGGTCAGGCAAGGCAATATCGATGCGGCGCCAGTGGCGCCCCAGATGGTGGCAGAAGCGCCGGCCGACAGGCCGGAGCTCTTCACTCCACTGAACACGCACTCTCACGCATGAAATGAAAACAGAAATCAGCTCAACGCTCGCCGCCTTCACTGCTGGACTGCAGTGCGCCGATATTCCAGACGCCGTCAAAGACCGCGCCAAACTGCTGATGCTCGATTCCATCGGCATCGCCATCCGGTCCTGGCATGACGTCGAGTCGACTCAAGTTCACTTGAGCGCGTTGAAGGCTTTGGGACTGGACCACGGCGCGTGTTCCGTATTCGGTAGCAGCGACCCGCTTTCCCCCGGGGCAGCCGCTGAACTGAACGGCGCCCTGCTCCATTCGCTGGACTTCGATGACACCTATGCCGCCGGCGCCCTGCATCCGAGCACGACGGTTCTGCCTGCGGTGCTGGCCGCCGCGCAGCAGGAAGGCGCTCATGGCGCAGACATGCTGGCAGGCCTGATCGGGGGCTTCGAGGCCGTATGCCGGTTGAGCGTCGCCCTGGGCGCCGCCGACCACTACGACAGAGGTTTCCATCCCACCGCCACCTGCGGTGCTCTGGCCTCCGCCCTCGCCGTCTCGCGGGTGCTCAAGCTCGATGCAAAGCGAACGGAGTCCGCCCTGGGCATCGCCCTGAGCCAGACAGCCGGTTCATTGCAATTCCTCGCCAACGGCGCCTGGACCAAACGTTTCCAGGTCGGCAGCGCCGCACGTGCAGGCGTCGTTTCCGCCTATCTGGCCCGGGAAGGCTATGTCGGCCCGGCACAATCCCTGGAAGGCAAACACGGTTTTCTCCGCGCCTATGCTCCCAACCCCGACGCACAACGGGCGGTGGAAGGGCTGGGCCAGGATTGGCGCACCCTGCAGATCGCCGTCAAACCCTATCCGGCGTGCCGGTTCGCGCACGCCGCAGTCGATGCCCTCATCGATCTGCGCCGGGAACATACCCTCGAATGGGAACAGATCGAAGCCGTGGAATGCGGGCTGCCGGCCAAAGGCATCTTGCTGGTTGGCGACCCCATCGAGGAAAAGCGCCGGGTGGATACCGTTGTGCAAGGGCAGTTTTCCATGCCCTTCCTGGCGGCCGCCGCGCTGATGGACGGTGAAGTCACCTGGGACAGCTACGCCCGGCGCCTTGGCGACCCTGACATCCAGAATCTCATGAACCGGGTGCAGGTCGTGCAAGATGCCGAAGTGGAGGCCCTATTTCCCGCCAGCTTCGGCGCTCGGGTCACCTTGCTGCTCCAGGACGGACGCCGGCTGGAACGGTTCGTCACCCTGCCCAAGGGCGAACCCGACAACTTCGTCACCCAGGACGAGCTCATGGCCAAGTTCATGGGCCTGGTATCGCCCTATGTGGATGAACACAGCCGCGACGCAATCCTGCAGGCAATCCGCAATATCGAGTACGCTGATTCGGTCGACGCCCTGTTCAGCCACTGACCGGGGTCATTCAGCACAACGCACACCCCAAGCAAAAGCACAAAAGGAGGTTCAATCTATGTGCGACTGTCCGAAACATCTTCTGAAAGGCTGGGCAGGCTGGACGGTCCCAGCCCAGAGCTCTGCACGGTACGCGCCCAACGGAGACTGGGTCGACCTGTCCCACCCGCTCGATGAAAAGACGCCACGGGTCCCCTTTTTTCCTCCTCCGGAGATCAAGCGTGTACGCTCGCTGCCGCAACACCTGATCAACGTCACCCAGATGTCGATGATCGTCCATACCGGCACCCACATCGACGCTCCCATCCATCTGTTTGAAGATGCTCCTCCCATGCAGGACGTTCCGCTGGAACGCCTATCGGGAACGGGTTATATCCTGCCGATCGACACCCAGGGCGGATACTTCATCGAACCCTCCCACCTGGAAAGCGCTGGCGACAAGATCCAGGCCGGCGATATCCTGTTGTTGAATACGGGCACCCACAAGCTCGTTCACACGGATGCCTATGAAGATCATCCATCGCTGAGCGTGGCAGCTGCACAATGGCTGGTAGAGCGCGGCATCAAGCTATTGGGCGTGGATTTCCCCACTCCCGACAATGCCGTCCAGCGCCGCGATGACTCGTTCGACTATCCCGTCCACCGGCAGTTGCTGGGCAACGGCGTGCTGATTGCCGAACACGTCACCAACCTCGACGCCTTGAGTGGACAGCGGGTCGAGGTGATGTGTGCCGCGCTGAACATCACCCACTCGGACGGGGCGCCCGTGCGCCTGCTTGCAAGACCGATCGCAGAACATTGACCACGCGCCAAAACGAAGTTTCGACGTCAGTCAAAGCGCAAGCCTCGTCGTTGATGGCGAGGTCAAAAGAGAAAAGGATAGACCCAGATGTTTGAAGACAAGGTGGTTGTCGTAACGGGCGGGGCCAGCGGCATCGGCCTGGCCACAGTCAGACTGTTCATTGCAAACGGCGCCCAGGTCGTCATTGCCGACCGGAATGGTGAAGCGGCGCAGCGCGCCGCCGCTGAACTGGGGCCGAAAGCCTGGCCTTTCGCCGTGGACGTCGGCAACTCGGAGCAGGTCCAGAAACTGGTCAACGAAACAACAGCCCGCTACGGCAAAATCGACGTACTGGTGAACAACGCCGGATTCGGCTTCACGGGAACCGTCGAAAACACTGCCGAAGAAGACTGGGACCGGCTCATGACCGTCAATCTCAAAGGCGTGTTCCTCTGTTCCAAATACGCCATACCGGGCATGGTGGCCCGCGGCGGCGGCGTGATCGTCAATACCGCCTCGTATACCGCCCAGCTCGCAATCGGCAACAGGGCGGCCTACGTGGCTTCCAAGGGGGGCGTCGTAGCGCTGACCCGCGCGATGGCCATCGACCACGGCAAAAGCGGCATACGCGTCAACTGCGTCGCGCCCGGCACGATCTGGTCGCCCTACTTCGACGAGATGATCGCAAAATCCGACAACCCCGAAGGCATGCGCAAGGATCTCGACGAACGCGCAGTGCTGGGACGCATGGGCCGGCCCGAAGAGGTGGCGGAAGCCATCGTGTGGCTGGCCTCCGACAAGGCCAGGTTCGCGCTGGGCAGCACGCTCACTCTGGATGGTGGCTCGTCGATCTGGTGACGCGTTCGAAAACAGCAGCTCGAAAGCCAGGCAGCTTCCTGAACCAGAAGCCGGCACAGGCGCCCTGATTCTGAAGCTACCGCGGCCGGCTTCCCCATCGCTGCCTGGCAACCCTGGCCGAGCCCGGATCATGCCGAGGTGTAGGACGTCTTCACGGTAGTGAAGAACTCCTGTGCGTATCGGCCCTGCTCGCGCGGGCCGTAGCTCGACTTCTTGCGTCCCCCAAAGGGGACGTGGTAGTCGACCCCCGCCGTGGGAAGATTGACCATCACCATACCGGCCTGGCTATGCCGCTTGAAGTGTGTCGCATGTTTCAAGCTGGTCGTGGCAATACCTGCCGACAGGCCGAAGTCGGTATCATTGGCGACAGCAAGCGCCTCCTCATAATCCCCCACGCAAATGACACTGGCCACGGGCCCGAAAATCTCTTCGCGGTTGATGCGCATCTGGTTGTCCGATTCCGAGAATAATCCCGGCGTCATAAAAAAACCGTCATTGGCAAGCTTGAGGCGCTGGCCGCCCGCCGCGAGAATGGCGCCCTCCGTCTTGCCGATTTCAATATATTCCAGGTTCTGGTCCAGCTGACTTCGATTGCAGACCGGACCGATATCAGTAGCGGCATCCAATGCATCGCCAACCTTGATCATGTCCATGCGGGTCTTCATTGCTTTCAGAAAACCGGGGTAAATGCCCTTGGTGACGATCAGCCGGCTCGACGCGGTACAACGCTGGCCAGTGGAATAGAAGGCGCTCTGCGTGCATAACTCAACCGCCTGTGCCAGATCAGCATCATCGAGAACGACTTGAGGATTCTTTCCTCCCATTTCCAGCTGAACCTTTTTGTGCATCCGAGCGCAACGTTCAGCGATGCGCTGGCCAATGCCGACAGAGCCGGTGAAGCTGATCGCCTGCACATCCGGGTGATCGACCAACGCTTCGCCTATCGTTCTACCTCGCCCCATCACCATATTGAACACGCCATCGGGAATACCCGACCGGCTGATGATCTCGGTCAGGGCCCAGGCACTGCCCGGCACCAGATCGGCCGGTTTGAACACCACGCAATTGCCAAAAGCCAGCGCCGGCGCGATCTTCCATGCCGGGATGGCAAGGGGAAAATTCCAGGGCGTGATCAGACCGACCACGCCGACCGGTTCACGCGTGATTTCGACGCCAATGCCAGGCCGTACAGAAGGCAGAATTTCTCCTGCCAGACGCAGGCATTCCCCCGCAAAGAACTTGAAGATCTGGCCCGCGCGCGCCGTCTCACCGGCAGCCTCGACCAGCGTTTTCCCCTCTTCACGAGCCAGCAGGCGACCCAGCTCTTCCTTGCGTACAAGGATTTCATTTCCAATTCTGTCCAGCGCCTCGGAGCGGGCCTGAATACCGCCCATGGACCATGCTGGAAATGCCGTGACCGCCGCTGCGACTGCTGCATCCAGCTGCACAGCGTCGCCTTGGGCGTATTCGCCGATAATGTCCGCCAGATTGGAAGGATTCTGATTGGGCGTGTAGGCATGCCCTTTGACCCATTCCCCGCCGATAAAGTTATCGTATTCCTGCATAATCTCCTCAAAGACACGAACCTTTCTTGAATCAGAGCGAATCAGTAAGAATTTTCCCGTAATCCTCGGGTGTGGCTATCCTGGGATTGGTTTTATGGCTGTGATCCGCCAGCGCTCCCTCAATGATTTCTGGAAACATTTCCACCTCAACGCCAAGTTCACGCAAGCCAGCCGGCAGGCCCAGCGCTGCAGACAAGTCCCGAATCCCGGCACTGATGGACTGCGCTTCTTTCAGCCCCATGGCTTCTGCAAGACGATCAAGCTTGCGCTCATTGCGTACAGAGTCAGAAGAAGCATTGAACTCGATCACTGCCGGAAGCAATATGGCGTTCAAGGTGCCATGATGCAGGCTCGGGTCGAGCCCACCCAGAGCGTGGCTCAGACTGTGTACACACCCCAGGCCCTTCTGGAATGCCATTGCTCCCTGCATTGATGCGCTCATCATGTTCAGCCGGGCATCGCCATCGTTCGGGAAATCCGTTGCCTTTCGGATGTTCTGCCAGCCTCTTCGCAGGCCATCCAGGGCAATGCCGTCCGCTGGCGGGTTGAACAGGGGAGACAGAAAGGTTTCAATGCAATGAGCGATCGCGTCCATGCCTGTCGCTGCTGTGAGCTGGCGAGGGAGGCCGTAAGTCAGCTCCGGATCACAGACCGCCACCTTCGGCACCAGGTAAGGAGATAGAACACCGAGCTTGCGCCCGTCCTCCATAATGAGAATCGCGCCACGGCCGACCTCGCTGCCCGTTCCGGCAGTGGTCGGTACTGCGATCACCGGCGCAACGGCTTCAGTGATGCTCGGCATACCTCCTTCAATGACCGCAAACTTGCTTAAAGGCCCATCATGCGTGGCGCAAAGAGCCGTACCTTTGCTCAGGTCAATGGCGGATCCCCCGCCGATCGCTATTATTCCGTCGTGGCCGCCGGAACGATACATGCCTACCGCCGCCCGCACTGCCCCCTCAGTCGGATTCGATGGCGTCTCATCAAATATGCGCGTATCGTCCGCACAATCCAGAACACTTAACACCTTGTCGACCAGGCCGGCGGCTCTGACACCTTTGTCTGTAATGATGAGCGGCTTCCTGATACCCAGCCGATCGCATTCGCCGGAAATGCAGCTGACGGCCCCCAATCCAAATTGGACCTGCGTCACATAATTGATAAACGCCATCATGAGCCCTTATACGTCTATTCGCTCTTGATCGATGCTGCGCCGCTCTGCCATATTGAAGCGCTTGTCATATATCGGCCGGCCGCCGGTAGTCGGGCCGGGATATTGCACGATCACCATCAGTCCCCCCGAATCGGTATGCAGTTCTTCCTCGCAATGCGGGTCACCATGGAACAGCATCGTACCGGGCCCGTGAACTTTTCCACCGACCTTGAACTCCCCTTCAAGGACGTACCACACCTGGGCAAAGTCATGACGATGCCAGGGATGATGGGAACCGGGAGCAAACCGGAGCAAGCCGGCGTTGGGCGCAGTCGGATTCTCCGGTGTTGGATGAAAAAGCATCTTGCCCGTCTCTCCCGGCCAACGGATGGTTTCCCAATCCATTTCATCAATGTGCCGGATCTGCGGCGGAGCGTCTTTCGGATCACGATCCCTATAAGATGATTTCCGACTTTCAGTTGACATGGTCTTCTCCTTTCTGATTCAGAATCAATTCTTCACGAGCGGACATTCGCTTTCATCCAGTGATTTGAAAACTTGCGAACCGGGAATGACGGACAGGATTTTGTAATAGTCCCACGCCTCATTCGACTCTTCCGGCGTCTTTACCTCAACCAGATACATGTCATGGATCATTTGTCCATCTGCCCGGACATGGCCGTTCTCCGCAAACATGTCATTCACCGGCAAACTGCGCATCTTCTCGGCAACACGCCCGGCATCGTCGGACTGAGCAGCTTCCACTGCCCGCAAGTAATGGAGAACACCCGAATACACGCCTGCATGAGTCATGGTGGGCATCGCGCCGTGCCGTTCAAAAAACTGCCGAGACCATTCACGCGTGGCCTCATTCCGATCCCAGTAGAACGCGGTCACGAACTTAAGGCTCTTTGAAACGTCCAATCCCATGCTATGAATATCCGTCAGGAACACGGCAGGAGCCGCAAGCGCCTGGTTCGGCGTAATCCGGAATTCACCCGCCTGTTTGATCGCGGTAGTCATATCACTGCCTGCGCTGGCCAATGCAATGATGTCGGCACCGGAGGATTGAGCCTGTAATAAATAAGAGCTCATGTCCGTGGAGCCCAGGGGGTGTCGCACTTCGCCCATCACCTTGCCTCCGGCAGCCTCCACGGCAGCTCGCATATCCTGCGCAAAGGCATGGCCGAATGCATAGTCAACCGTCAACAGAAACCACCGATTGACTCCTTGCTCGGTAAGAACTTTGGCGAGTCCGTACCCATTTGTATAGCTGTTGTATACCCATTGAAAGGAAGTGGGCGTACATGCCTTTCCAGTGAAATCCACTGAAGCCGCGGCAATGATCGCGATTCGCTTGCGCTCGTCTGCCAGTCTCTGAACGGCAAACCCGACAGATGAGTTCGAAAAGTCGGCAATCATGTCGACACCATCCTGATCGAACCATGAACGTGCGATGGCCGCGCCCACATCCGCCTTGTTCTGATGATTGCCGACGACCAGTTCAACTTTCTTCCCGGCAACCTGGCCGCCCATTTCTTCGATGGCCATTTGGGCCGCCACTACGGAACCAGGGCCTGCCAGATCGGCATACATACCTGATTGGTCGTTGAGGATACCGATCTTGACGACATCGCCGGATATATTCGTGCTGGACGCATAAGTCGTCGTCATGACCACGGTGGAAAGCATGAAAACCGTTGCACATGCCAGCTTGTAGACACGGCGGCAAGGCTCTCCTGACCTATACTGGCACTCATTGTTATTTCTCATCTCCATCCC
>Ga0172382_10013029_pt1 | contig 10757 bp, 6 predicted proteins | sample Leawel138RmetaG_FD_122245 | JGI IMG/M metagenome (GOLD analysis project Ga0172382, IMG submission 122245) | Leachate microbial communities from a municipal landfill in Southern Ontario, Canada - Leachate well 138R metaG | ecosystem: Engineered > Solid waste > Landfill > Unclassified | place...
GGCGTACCCGAATCAGTGATCAACGCAGCACACTCCCCAGCTTGCAGCCGCATAATAACCCCCTTGACCGAGTGATGCTCGTTGAACTTATGATGCGAAAGGAGAGGCTTTTTAATCTCATAATGATTCAGCAAAATACCCGATGTCCGAGTATCTTCAGCTAAAATAAAATCTACCTCCTTGAGTATCCGCAAAGCACGAAGGGTAATATCTTCAAGATTACCGACAGGCGTTGGAACCAAGTAAAGATCCGGCTTTGAACGTCTCATTTCTTTTCCCTCGACTGGTTATAACACCTCCTGCATAACGGCTCATAAACATCCTTTTCTCCTAACATCACCTGCTGAGCCTCACCCGTTAATCGATGCGAATAATGCGCCGGATTACCACACTTCATGCAAATCGCTTGCACCTTCGTAACATACTCAGCTATAGCCATTAAAGCAGGCATTGGGCCAAACGGCTTCCCCTGAAAATCCATATCCAAACCCGCCACCACTACTCGAACCCCCTGATTGGCAAGCTGATTACACACTTCAACCAGGCTGTGATCAAAAAACTGGGCCTCATCAATCCCAACTACATCAACATCCCCGGTCATCAAAAGAATATTTCCCGGAGATGAAACAGGTGTGGAACGAATCGCCCGCGCATCATGCGAAACAACATCCTCCTCAGAATATCGTGTATCAATCTGAGGTTTGAATATCTCAACATTCTGCTTGGCAATACGCGCACGATTTAACCGACGAATCAACTCTTCGGTCTTCCCCGAAAACATCGATCCGCAGATAACCTCAATCCATCCCTGCGGCTCATTGGCTCGTAGGCTAGTCTCACGAAAGAAAAAACGGTCCAATAAGAGTTTTGGTTTACAATCGTTATTTTTACAAAAATATAAGTTTTATGGACAGGAAAGGGTTTATCAACCTCCTTCACGAAAATCTTGAGGAAATTCAATCAGTTATCAACCGAATTGAACAGTCAGAAAAAGTATATCAAATCGATACTGACTTGATGCTCAACAAACTTCGAAACCTCTACGAGCTTACCTTGCTCTTCGCATCCTCCATCGAAGTTCCAGAACCGATACCGGAAATCACGATAAAACCGGAATCAGAAATTGAATCGGTGCCCGCGATTAAGCCTGAGCCTGAACCTGAGTTTGGGACAGAGCCTGAACCCGAAACGGAACCAGAACCTGAAACCGAACCAGAGCCCGAAACGGAACCAGAACCTGAGCCTGAACCTGAAACCGAACCAGAAACGGAGTTTGAGCCGGAAACGGAAGAACCAAGGAAATCACCGGTACAACCTCCCCCGCCCTATCAGCCTACCATTAAACCCGTGCCACCTTTCATGTCAAGACCTCCTGAAAAGAAGCAGCAAGAAAACCCCGAACTGTCTCTTTTTGAGCGAGAAAACAGACTGAACGAAGCTCTGTCGAAACAGAAACCCAAACAAGATATAGCTTGGGCTTATAATGAAAGCCCGATCCGGGATATCTGGTCCGCTATCGCAATTAACGATCGCTTCCTATACACCCGCGAGCTCTTTAAAAATAATTCCGAAGCCTTCAAATCGACGGTTGCCTTCCTCAATAGCCTTCCATCTTGGGAGGCAGCAAGCGGTTACCTCGATTTGAACTTTTCGTGGGATCAACATAACCCCACAGTTAAAAGTTTCCTGAACCTTGTACGTCGCCGCTTTCTGTAATGACCCCCTACTCAATCAGCGACATCGCCCGGATAACAGGTGCTCAACTAAGCGGACCCGTTAACGGCCTGATTTCCAAGATTCATACCGATACCAGGCGGATAGACCAAACAACTGGCAGCCTCTTTGTTGCCCTCATTGGCCCTAACCACGATGGACACCGTTTTATCCGAGAAGCTTATGATGCCGGAATCCGGGTTTTTCTGGTGAGCCACTCCACCAAAAAGAGAGACACCTTCGAGCAAGCTACTGTTCTCACAGTACACGACACCCTGGTGGCTCTCCAGCAACTGGCCCAACACCACCGGTCAACCTTTACAGGGCAACTGATAGCCATCACAGGTAGTAACGGAAAAACTATCATCAAAGAGTGGCTGGCTCAGATCCTCTCCGCCACAGCCACTGTGTCAAAAAGCCCAAAATCATTCAACTCCCGCCTCGGCGTTCCCCTGTCTGTTATGGGAATCAACCCGGATGACACCTATGCTGTCATGGAAGCCGGTATTTCAGAGCCTGGGGAGATGAACACACTCGAGGAAATCCTCAAACCCAATGCGGGAATCATTAGCAATATGGGCTCCGCTCACCAAGAAAACTTCGCCGATTATGAATCCAAAGTCCGTGAGAAACTAATCCTCTTTAAAAACTGCCAGACAATCTACTTCTGTCAAGATCACAAACTGATTTTCAATGCATTACAAACTAATGGTCTCCCAGGCCGGCAAGTAAACTGGTCGAGACTCTCTGATGCTGATCTCCAAATCCTGGAGGAACAAACCAATCGGTCAACCACATCCATCAAAGCCCTTTACCAATCGGCCAAAATCAACATCCGCCTGCCATTTGCCGACCCAGCATCTATTGAAAACCTGATCCATATCTGGCTTGTCCTACTCGATCTTGGATTCTCCAACGATTTCATCCAGAAACAGATAGATACTCTTGAACCAATCCGGATGAGACTGGAACAAAAGGCTGGCATCAACGGTTGCACACTCATCAACGACTTCTATAACTCGGATGTCCTATCCCTAAAAATTGCCCTTGATCTTCTTTTCCAGCAAACCCTGCAGAAGAAAAAATCACTCATCATTTCTGATATCTTACAAACAGGCTTACCGGAAAATGAGCTTTACCGTGAAATCAGTTCACTACTTGAAAACAGAAACCTGCACCAATTCATCGGGATCGGACCGGCTATTTGCCGTAACCGCGATCTCTTCACAAAACCGATCACCTGTTTTCTCTCCACCTCGGATTACCTCACTAGCTACCTTCCAGGTGATTTCTCCCACGAAGCGATTCTCCTGAAAGGCGCCCGGATGTTCCAGTTCGAACGAATCAGCCGCGTTTTAGAAGAGAAATTACATGCCACCGTTCTGGAAATTAGCATGAACGATGTTCGGCATAACCTGAACTATTTTAGAAGTAAGCTTCTTCCAGATACTCGCCTGATGGTCATGGTAAAAGCCTTTTCCTATGGCAGCGGTGGTGTGGAAATGGCTCGGTTCCTGGCCAATGAAAGAGTCGACTACCTCGGTGTCGCCTTTTCCGATGAGGGCATCGACCTCCGCCGTGCTGGCATCAAAATTCCCATCATGGTGATGAATCCCGATTTCAGCCAGTCCGACCTCATCGCTGATTATAACCTGGAACCTGAAATCTACCACTGGCACGGATTACAGGAATTCTCCAGGATGATACGTAGCCTCGGAATTCCATCTTATCCGGTTCATATCAAACTGGATACCGGAATGCACCGACTAGGCTTCCCGGTGAGCGAAACGGAAGAGCTGGCCAGTTACCTAGCCGAACACCGAGAGCTGACCGTGAAAAGCCTTTTTAGTCACCTAGCCGCTGCAGAAGACCCCAAACAGGATCTCTTCACCCAAAGCCAGATCAACTTCTTAAAAGAATCCAGTGATCTGATAATGAATAAACTAGGGTATCCTATTATTCGCCATATTCTGAATTCATCTGGCATCGAACGGTTTCCGAATACTGGATTTGAAATGGTGCGACTAGGAATAGGATTGTACGGTTTCCAAAATTCCGGCCAACAGGAAACCATTCCAATCGCAACCCTTAAAACCACTATCTCACAAATCCGATATCTAGAAGCAGGAGAATCAGTCGGTTATGGCCGCGTGACCATTCTAGCCAAACCAGCCACTATTGCCGTCATCCCGGTTGGCTATGCCGATGGTATTGACCGCCGACTGGGTAACGGTAAGTACCGCATGATTGTTAATGGTCAACATGCTCCAACAATAGGTCATATCTGTATGGATATGACAATGTTGGATATTTCCGGAATTGAGACAAAAGAGGGTGATGAAGTCATCGTTTTTGGTCCGGCTAATCCGGTCACTGGTTTGGCTAAACTCCTCGGCACAATCCCATACGAAATTTTGACATCCATCCCCTCAAGAGTTAAGAGGATCTATCTGTTTGATTAATCAGGAGACTACCCAATCTCACTAACATGCTCCAGCTTGGGCCTGTTTAATACTATTACGCGCCTCCCATCGGTCGATAGGATTTTTTCTTCACTAAACTGGCTCAGCGTACGAATGGCATTGGAGGCTGTCATGTTCGACAAGCTGGCTAGATCTTCTCTCGATAGGTACGCATTGATCGTCATACCATCATCCTCTAAACCATAAGTATTGATCAAAAACAGTAAAGATTCAGCCAGCCGGCCACGAATATGCTTCTGGGTCAGATTAACAGTCCGATCATTGGAGTTACCCAACTCGCCCGCCAGAGTCTTTAAAATTCGAAGCGCTAAATCAGGTCGCAATTTCACAACCCTCATAACCTCATCCCTTGAAAACTGGCAAACCAAAGAATCCTCCAAAGCTATGGCAGAAGCCCGGTAATTCTCATCAGCAAAGAATGCTCGGTACCCAATAAATCCGACTGGCCGAGCTAACCGAATAATCTGCTCCCTTCCGGTTATCCCCTCTTTGGAAATCTTCACTTTCCCTTGAGCCAGGCAGAGTAAACCAACAGGTTTCTCTCCTTCGCGGTAAATCACTTCACTCTTTTTGAAAAACCTGGTCGTTTGAGCTCTGGCCAGCTTCTCCTTCTCCGGATAAGTCAGGTCCTGAAAAACAGACCCGGGAGTGTCAAGGCAGGCTCTGCAGGCCTGTTCGCAATCTGGCATATCCATTTTTAGTTTGCACAAATGTATCCAGGCCATCCAGCTTCAACGAGGACGTTTTGTTAAAAAATGTTAAAGTTGCCATCGCTTTTTATTTACATAAAATCTTTTATCTTTGTTCAGATACAACCTTTAAATTTTTAGTCCTATGAAAAGATTTACTGTATTATTTGTTCTGATGGGCGTGGCACTCGTCTCATTCGGACAGGTTTACCAAAGAGCCGCAGAGGCTCCGGTGTACGCCAAGTCTTCGAATGACGTGACTGTCAACCCCAATGCCACAAAAGGTGGTGGTGATGTGTTCTGGTCCGAAACTTTTGATTGGGAAAATCCGGCTGACCCACGGGGCTGGTCATACCCAGAAGGATGGACGGTGACTGATGCAAAAGATCTGGGTAATGTGTTTATCTGGACAAAAGACACCGTGAGAGGTGCCTATACAACCGTCGCCCCGCCCTCCTTCTTCGCAACAAGAGCTGACGGTTTCCTCTCCTTGCCGATGGACTATTACAACACCCGTGACGGCGTGGTAACCGCTACCGGAATGGATGCTACCATCACAACTCCTAAAATCGACTGCTCCGACAAATCATCGGTAGTGGTTCGTTTCTCTCAGTATTTCCGCCTTTGCTGCGGTGACTACAACCTGGTCATGCGCATTACCATTGACGGCGGTATCCGCTGGGCCGTTTATGATGTCCGCTTCGATGTGGGTGGTAACACCTTTACACCAGAACGTTTTCGCCATGTCGAAATCAACATCTCCGACATCGCCGCCGGTTCCCCGGATGTCCAAATCCAATTCTATGCCTTTGGCGAAAACAACCGCTACTACTTCTGGATCCTCGACGACCTGAACCTGAGTGAAGCCTACAGCCATGACCTGGTTCTGGAAGACACCTGGATGGAATGGGACGGTGGTGTTGACGCAGTAATGGGCCATATCAACTACTGGCCAAAAACCCAAATGGGAATGGCCGGAACTGTTAGCGGCACCGTCGGACAGTACTGGTTTGAAGGCGCCCTGCTTAACAACGGTATGGAAGACGAAGAAGATGCCAAACTCGTGGTCGATGTCAAGAAAAACGGTGAACTAATCCACACCGAAGAGTCAGAAGCCAGAACCATCTGGGCTCTCGAAAGAGATACCTTCTGGGGTATTAACCCTTATCTTGCTGATGACTATGGCGACTATCAGTTTGTCTATCAGGCTGTTTCCGACTTCGAAGATGAGGTCACAACCAATAACATGACGACTCATCCTTTCACTGTGAATGACACCCTGTTCCATCGGGCCGACTTCACGGCTGAATCTTCCGCTAACACCGGTGGATGGGTAGGAGGGAATAACGCAGGTGATATGGTCGGGGTAACTTATTTCGTTTATGCTCCAACCGAGGTAACCTCACTTACCGCCTACATTAGCGGCTATACTGCGGCTGAAAACCCACAGTTCCAGTTTGTTCTAACAAAAATGATTGATGGCACTCGTGAAGAATGGCTCACAACTGATGTGTACGACTGCGATGAAACCACTCTCCGCTGGGTTACCAAAGAGATCTTCCAGGACGGTGAAAGCGAATTCATTGAGCCTGGCGAATATGCAGCCTGTGTTCGCATGTGGGGTGAGGTTGAAGGTGATGCCGATGGTGTTAACGGTATGAGCATTGGTTGGGATATGACTACCAAAGCTGCCTATACTTTGATGTACCAAGCCTCTGGCGATAACGCCGGTAGCTGGTTCTCAACCGGCAAACTGAACATGATCGGATTTAATATCCGGGAAACCGGTGCCCCAACTGAAGCCCCCGTTACTTTCAACGTTAACATGACCAACCATATCGAAAGCGGCGAATTTGTTCCTTCTACCGATTTCGTTGACGTGGCCGGCACATTCAATGAGTGGAACGGCTCCGCCCATATGGAAGATGCTGATGGCGATGGTATCTACACCATCACGGTTGACGCTTGCCCGGTTGGCCAAGTGATCGAATTCAAGTACAGAATCAACGGTAGCTGGGATACCTCCGAGTTCCCCGATGGCGGTGCAAACCGTACCTATACCGTTCGTTACTACAACGTACTGAACCACACCTATAACAACGGTGAAACTAGCGGGATCGAGAAAGAAAGCCTCGTCGCTTCTTTCAACGTTTATCCGAATCCAACTAGCGGTGAATTCACGGTGAACGTAGTGAGCACCACTCCTTCCAACCTTGAAATCACCCTCGTTGACATTCAGGGACACGTGGTTTATCGTGATCTGGTTAAAAATGTCATGAACCATACTCAGACCATTGACACCCAACTCGCAAAAGGAATGTACTTCCTGACAATCAACAACGGTCGCGAAGTTAAAGTCCAGAAAGTAATGGTTCAGTAACCTAATCCGACAGTCAACTGATTCACTTCAGTTTGCATAACAAAAGAGCCGGGGCAACACCCCGGCTCTTTTGTTAAAAAGTGTTAAGGCCCGTTTTACCTTGGTTTTCCTGGAAAATCTGCTACCTTTGTCTTGATTCAACCATTAAATTTTCTTTTTTATGAAAAGATTTACTGTACTTTTTGCTTTAATGGGCGTGGCACTCATCTCATTTGGACAAGTCTACCAAAAGGCTGCTGATGCACCGGTATACTCCCAGTCCGTGAATGAAATGAGTACCACCCCGGCTACCATTAAAGGTGGTGGCGACGTTTTCTGGTCGGAAACCTTTGATTGGGAAGATCCGGCCGATCCTCGTGGCTGGTCCTACCCTGAAGGATGGACGGTGACAGATGGTAAAGATCTGGGTAACGTTTTTGTTTGGATGGGTGACACGGTTCCTGGAACCTACGGAAGAACAGCCCCTCCAACTTTTTTCGCAACCAAGGATGATGGTTTCCTCGCCCTGCCGATGGACTATTACAACACTCGTGATGGTGTGGTAACAGCTGTTGGAATGGATGCTACCATCACAACTCCGAAAATCGACTGCTCCGATAAATCATCGGTTGTAATTCGTTTCTCTCAGTATTTCCGCCTCTGCTGCGGTGACTACAACCTGCAGATGCGCGTTACCATCGACGGCGGAATCCGCTGGGCAACCTACGACGTTCGTTTCGATGTGGGCGGTAACACCGTTACCCCAGAACGCTTCCGTCATGTTGAAATCAACATCTCCGATGTGGCTGCCGGTTCTTCGGATGTTCAAGTCCAATTCTATGCATTTGGCGAAAACAACCGCTACTACTTCTGGATCCTCGATGATCTGAACCTGAGCGAAGCTTATTCGTATGACTTGGTTCTGGAAGACACCTGGATGGAATGGGACGGTGGTTTTGACGCCGTGAATGGACATATCAATATTTGGCCAAAAACCCAAATGGGAATGGCCGGTTCAGTGAGCGGAACCGTTGGACAATACTGGTTCGAAGGTGCTCTGCTGAACAACGGTATGGAAGACCAGGAAGATGCCAAACTCGTGGTCGATGTAACCAAAAATGGCGAACTGATTCATACAGAAGAATCAGAAGCCAGAACCATCTGGGCTCTCGAAAGAGATACCTTCTGGGGCATCAATCCTTATCTTGCCGATGATTATGGCGATTACAAATTTACCTATAAGGCCGTTTCTGATTTTGAAGATGAAGTTCCGGGGAATAACCAGGAAGTTCATGGCTTCACAGTCACTGATACACTATTCCAACGAGCCGACCTTACCGTTGAATCATCCTCCAACACCGGTGGATGGGTTGGTGGCGGAAACGCTGGTGACATGGTAGGCGTATCTTACGATGTTTACACCGCTACCGAAGTTAAGTCTATCACCGCTTATATCGCTGGATACACTGCTGCGGAAAATCCTCAGTTCCAGTTTGTTCTGATGAAAGACATCGAAGGTGTCTACGAAGAGTGGTTAACCACTGACGTTTATGACTGCGATTCAACCAATCTGCGGTGGGTCACTAAAGAAATCTTTCAGGATGGTGAAAGTGAATTCATCGAGCCAGGCGAATACGCTGCTTGCGTCCGTATGTGGGGTGAACTTGAAGGCGATGCCGATGGTACCAATGGTATGAGCATTGGTTGGGATATCACCACCAAACCAGCCAACACGTTGATGTACCAAGCCTCTGGCGATAACGCCGGTAGCTGGTTCTCAACCGGCAAACTGAACCATATCGGAATCAACATCCGGGAATCCGGTGCACCAACCGAAGCCCCCGTTACTTTCAACGTTAACATGACTAACCATATCGAAAGCGGCGAATTTGTTCCTTCTACCGATTTCGTTGACGTAGCCGGATCATTTAATGATTTTAACGGCTCCGCTCATATGGAAGATGCCGATGGTGATGGTATCTATACTATCACGGTTGACGCTTGCCCGGTTGGCCAAGTGATCGAATTCAAGTACAGAATCAACGGTAACTGGGATACCGCCGAGTTCCCCGATGGTGGTGCAAACCGTACCTATACCGTTCGTTACTACAACGTTCTGAACCATACCTACAACAATGGTAATACCAGCGGTATCGAAAAAGATAGCCTCGTTGCTTCTTTCAACGTTTACCCGAATCCGACTAGCGGTGAATTCACAGTGAACGTAGTAAGCACTACTCCGTCCGACCTTGAAATTACCCTCGTTGACATTCAGGGACACGTTGTGTATCGTAACGTGGTTAAAAACGTTAACGATCATACCGAAACTATTGACAACCAGCTTGCAAAAGGAATGTACTTCCTGACAATCAACAACGGTCTCGAAGTTAAAGTCCAGAAAGTAATGGTTCAATAATTTGATCCGACAATCAACTGATTCACTTCAGTTTATACAACAGAAAGCCGGGGCTCCACCCCGGCTTTCTTGTTTTCTAAAAGCTCGCATCAACAACAAAACCACACAATTTTTTGCTTTACCTAACAGAAAGAAAATAGACAACCATTCTTTTGAACTGATTGCTGATTCAATGTACTTTTTGCTCGTAGCCCCCCCCTATTAATTGAACACTTTTCCTAAAACAGTCAGGCCAATATTGGCGCATTAGCGCGTTTTGCACTCATCGGACAGGTTGGGAAAATCACCTGAACTTCATATACCATCGATTGACAACCGAAGTCGAACTCATTTCCAAATGGATCAAGCAGCATCTGGAGATCAAGCCATTTTGGGGCACCACTGAAAATGCGGTAGGCATCCAGGTTTATTCCGCTTTAATTGCTTTATTGCCTCATAACTCTCGGCACAGAATTAAAAATAAACCGCTCAACCTACGAAGTTTTACAATTGTTGAGAATTTCTCTACTCGATAAAATGCCCTTAGGTAAGCTACTTGCAGTTATAGATAAAAAGATGTCAATGAACAATATTTTAGTCAATTGACTATCAATTTGTTTTAAATGGAAATTCAGGAAAATTAACACCTAATTAGTTAATCACAACCACGTTTTGGGCCAACTACCTGCCGTTTTCATTGGATTGATAGTCGGCCGGTCATCGGCCTTTTATTCCGTCAGGTGTGTATCGAGGCAGTCTTTTTGGTTCCTGTACTGATACAGTCTTCTTGGTTCCTGGGTGCACAATCCCGAATTTTCCACTGGACCAATTAAGATCAACTACTTGATTACCTATATTTTGTGCAGTTTATCATGGAAGTTAATCGCTACTCCGAGCATACCTCGACTTACAGTGCTTGCCTGTCAAATGAAAATGTTTCCACCCCACCCTCCCTTCGCGCCTCCTGACGCGATGAAGATTAACCTTAGGTGAGGGAAAGCCGGAGATTGATTGAAAAATGGGTCTAAAAGGCCCTTGATGGGGTCAAAACTACTACACTAAATAAAAGAAGCCCCGGCACGGATCGTGCCGGGGCTCTTTTTATCTAAACCTGACAA
>Ga0172382_10013031_pt1 | contig 10756 bp, 6 predicted proteins | sample Leawel138RmetaG_FD_122245 | JGI IMG/M metagenome (GOLD analysis project Ga0172382, IMG submission 122245) | Leachate microbial communities from a municipal landfill in Southern Ontario, Canada - Leachate well 138R metaG | ecosystem: Engineered > Solid waste > Landfill > Unclassified | place...
ATTCTAACTCCTTTTGTTAAATAAGCTTGTTGCCTTAAATGATCTAATATAGTTTTTCTGCTAAATCTAATTTCTTTAAAAATAGTTTCATCTGGACGAAACATAATAGTTGTTCCACTTTCTTTTGTTTCTCCAATTTTTTTAAGAGAATATCTTGGCACTGCTGTGTCATATTCTTGTACATAAACACCTCCGTCTTTTTTAATTTCGGCTTTAAGATATGAAGACAAGGCACAAACAACAGAAATTCCAACCCCATGAAGACCTCCTGATATTTTATAAGCGCCGCTTCCAAATTTACCCCCTGCATGAAGGGTTGTTAAAATAGTTTCTAGTGCCGATTTCTTGGTTTTTTCGTGTATATCTACTGGAATTCCTCTTCCATTATCCTCTACTTTTACCATTTGCCCTGGAAGAAGGCTAACAGTAATATGATCACAATAACCTCCTATTGCCTCATCAAGAGAATTATCTACAACTTCGTAAATTAAATGATGAAGTCCTTGTGGTCCAGTTGAACCAATATACATACCAGGTCTTTTTCTAACAGGCTCTAATCCTTCTAAAACTTGTATTGAGCTAGCTAAATATGATTCTTTTTTATTAGTCATGATCTTTTTTATTTCTTAACCTCCCACTCTGGGTTTTGTATTAAATTGTTAATTATTTTTTCTTGAATTTCATTTATTTCTTTGTTCTCAAGCCCTCTATCAGCAGCCTGTAAAAATATTCTAAATGTAACACTTTTTAAATTCTCTTCATAATTATCATAAACATCTAAAAGTTCTATATCCTTAATCAAATTTACTTCAGATATTTTTATAATCTCTAATATGTCTTCTATGTAAATATTACTTGGAACAATTACTGAAACGTCTCTTGTTGCTACAGGATAAGGAGAAATTGGTATGTATTCATTCTTTTTAACTGCCTCGCTTTTAAATACTTCAAAATCAAGTTCAAATAAAACTGGATCTATATTCAAATTAAGCGTTTCTAAAACAAAGCTTGACAAATGTCCTATTACACCAATTTCCCTTTTATTAACTTTTATTATAGCAGATTTTCTCTTACTAAAAAAGCCCTCTCTTTGATTAGGTACATATTCAACATGGAGCATCCCAAAATCCTTAAAAACTTCCTCAAGGTAGCCTTTTAAAACACTATAGTTATCCTCGGAAACAAGGGCTGAAATTGATTTTTTTTCTGAAAAAGATCCATTTTTTTTAAAAGTTTTACCTATCTCATAAATCTTAACATCCTTTTCATATTTTAAATTAAGCTTTAAATTTTTAATTAAATTAGGTATAAGAGATGGACTTAAAAATTCTGAATCAACTGTAATCGGATTTTGTATTTCTATTAATCTTGTTAAATTTAAATCTTCCTTGTCATTTTTCCCAATAAAAGGATAATTATATACTTCAGAAAAACCTAATTCTTTAAATACTAGTCTCAGATTATCCTCTGTATAGATATCTTCATTTCTTATAATCTTAGTTCCTGAAAAAGGAATGACGGGTTCAACCTTGTCATATCCATATATCCTACCAACTTCTTCAATTAAATTTTCTTCAATTGTAACATCTCTTCTAAAAGAAGGAACTAATACTTGAATTTTTCCCTCCTCCTCTTTTTCAATTTCAAACTCTAAACTTTTTAAAATTCTTTTTATATCCTTTAAATCAATTTTTAATCCTAAAAAATCTTTTAAATAATCTAAGTGTAAATAAATTTTTTTAGGGCTTTCTTTCTCTTGATATACATCAATAACACCCTTTAAAACAGTTGCCCCTGTTAGCTTTTGAATTAAATGTGCGGCTCTATCAAGTGCTATGCCTGCAAGCTCAGAATCAATGTTATGTTCAAACCTATAAGATGAATCTGTCCTTAATTTAATTTTTTTAGATGTCTTAGATATTAAAGAACCATCAAAATTAGCTGATTCGAGCACGACTGCTTTTGTGTTTTCATCTATTTCTGCTTTTTTACCTCCCTTTATGCCTGCTATAGCAAGAGCATCCTCCTCATCTCCTATGGTTAAAATGTCATTATCTAAAACTATTTTTTGTCCTGAAAGAGTTATAAATTTCTCATCTTTTTTAGATTTTTCTACTATTATTTTTTTATTTTCTGAAAGTTTCTCATAGTCAAAAGCATGAAGAGGTTGCCCCAATTCAAGCATTACATAATTGGTAACATCAACAACGTTATTAACAGGAGAAATTCCACATGTTTTTAATCTTTTCTTCATCCATTTTGGAGATTCTTTAATTTCAATTCCAGTCAAAACTCTTGCAGTATATCTTTTGCAATTCTTATCCTTAATTTCAACAGATAAAAAATTATTAACGTCTAAAGAATCATCCTCTATTAAATCTTTTTTAATATCATTTAATTTTAATCCTAAAATAGCAGAGCATTCTCTTGCAATACCAAGGTGACTTAAGGCATCGCTACCTCTATCAGGAAGTATTTTTACATCAAGCGCATAATCATCATCACATTTTTGAGGAAGTTCTACCTCAAAAGCATGCAATGTTATTTTATCGCTTAATTCTTTTATATCAGGAAGTTTTTCTTTAAAAAATGAATTTAACCAGTTATAAGAAATAATCATAATTTTAAAATTGCTTTAGAAATCTTAAATCCCCACTGTGGAACCATCTAATGTCATCTATTTTATACTTCATCATGGCTAGTCTATCAACTGAAACCCCAAAAGCAAAACCAGTTACATTTTTAGGATTCAATCCACAGTTTTTAAAAACATTTGGATGAACCATTCCAGCTCCTAAAATTTCAATCCATCCCTCTCCTCCACAAACAGAACAACCTTTTTGATCACATACAAGACAACTCATATCAACCTCAAATCCAGGTTCAACAAAAGGAAAATAGCTGGGTCTCAATCTAATTTTAACGTCCATATTTCTAAAATACTCTTGTAAAAATCTTTCAAGCACTGCTTTTAAATTTGCCACTGACACATGTTCGTCAACAAAAAGTCCTTCTATTTGATAAAAACATACTTCATGACGAGCATCAGTAGCCTCACTTCTAAAAACCCTTCCAGGAACAACAATTTTAATAGGAGGTTCATGAGTCTCCATATATCTTGTCTGAACATTTGAAGTATGAGTTCTTAATATAAACTTTTCTCTTTGTGGAAGATCTTCTCTATTTTTTTGTTTAACAAAAAAAGTGTCTTGCATTTCTCTTGCTGGATGATTTAAAGGAAAATTCAAAGCATCAAAATTATGCCATTCGTCTTCTATCTCAGGACCTTCAACAATTGAAAATCCTAAAAAAGTAAAAATATCTTCCAGTTCTTTTTTAGCTAAAGATAATGGATGAATATGCCCTCTTTTAAACTTCTTACCAGGAAAAGTTATGTCTAAAAATTCCATTTCTTCTTTTTCTTGAAGCTGCAAAAGTTTAATAGCCTTCTTTTTTAGTTCAATTTTTTCTTTTAAAAAATTAGAAAGTTCATTAAGTTTCACACCAAACTCTTTTCTTTCCTCTATTTTTAAATCTTTCATAGAAGAGGATAATTCCCTTATTTTTCCTTTCTTTCCTAAATACTCTTTTTCTATATTTTCTAAATCAATTATATTAATAGATTTTTCTAATTTTTCTAAGGCTTCTTTTTTAAGATTTTCTATATTCATATTAACAATTCTATCTCAAATCAAACAAAAAAGCAAATAAAAAAACAAGTGAATACTTGCTTTCTTGCGGACCCGACCGGACTCGAACCGGCAGCCCCCTCCGTGACAGGGAGGTGCGATGACCAATTTCGCCACGGGTCCAATTCATGTGCCAGAGGTGAGAATCGAACTCACGGCGTCTCGCTTATGAAACGAGTGCTCTAACCCCTGAGCTACTCTGGCCTCTGACTAAAAAATGTTGCGGTTCTTGGAATTGCACCAAGGCCTCCAGCTTATGAGACTGGCGAGATACTACTTCTCCAAACCGCTCCGTGTATTTACATGCGTGTATTTACATATATGTAATACACTAAAAAAGAAATTAAATCAAGGGTTATATAAATAACAGTTTTTAATTATATAAAAATTTGAAAATATTAACATTTGTTAATCACTTCCTATAAGTGATATATCATCATAATGAATTGTATGAGTTACCGAATAACCTCTCACCTTAACAAACAATCTATCTGGTGTAGCGCCAATAGCATCATTAACAACGACAGAATTCGAAGCAAGAAGAGTTCCGCTAGCATTATAAATTAAATGATCTACTGATCCAGTTTCTGTATTTATTACTATTTTAAAACGTGACCACACCCCAGCCGGTCTTGGTGACATAAAAACACTATTAAAAGTATTTCTATGATCGTTATCATTCGCACCTATAGAACCCATATTGGCTCCATTTTTATTTACAACAGTAATACCTATATCTGTATAACCATAACCCGAAGCACTACTATGCGCCCAATACTCAAGTGTCCATATTTTTTTAGATCCTAATTCTGGTAACTTAACATCTTGATATCCAATACCATTAGATGCGGTTAAATTTAACGACTTTGCTCCTCCTGTAGGATTTGCAAAAGATGCAATAGATCTAGAATGCCCATTATTCCAGGTATTCACGTGCGTAAAATTACTTGGAATAACCCCACCCTCAAAATCTTCAGAATAAGCAAGTGTTGAATTTATTGGATTTTTAGGAGCAAATTGAGATGGTGTTGTTGGTTCCGTGGAAGCATATTTACGAACAAGAATCCATTCCCAATACGCATCATATGATTGATTTGCATAGGCTCCATCTTGCCTTTGTCCTAACGAAATCGGTTCTGAAGAAACTGCATTTGCAAGAGTGCCTGGAGACCATATTGTTTCTCCGGTATTTAAATTAAGCATATTCAAAATTGTTTGGGTAGAATTAGGAACAATAATTGATGCCTTTCTCCATACATTGCCTGGGGCTTCTTTTCCTTGATTCACCCATGTACCATCGTTGCGGTAATAAAGATTTCCAGGATGATCTAAAAATCCCATACCATTTGAAGTGCTAAGCCAAAATCCACCTATCCCATAACCATTAGGTGCCAATGTTCCCGTTCTATAATTTTTAATATCTAAAACTACGCCTGGATTAAAAGTAGCTTTTGAAGTAATTCTTCCTGTTGTGTTAGTTCCGCGCAATTGCCCATTTGATACACTAAACCCTGTATTATTAACTATATTCCATTTTGTGGTATTTATAGTAGCTCCATCAAAGTCGTCAAAAAATTCAAAAGTATTATCACCGTTAGACGCGGAAATTGCAGAAGAATTTCCGTAATAAAGATATATTGTAGAATTACCATTAGGTATAGAAGGAATTTTCGCCCAAATGTTTGCGGTTGCAGTTGTCGATTTCATAAATTTAATAGAATCTATATAAACAGTTCCTGTAGCGGGTATGGATTCAAAGTCAATTCTTATTTTATTAATATTTCCATTTCCATTTATCCATTCTGCATCATTAATATCTGCATATAAAGTATGCCATTCACCATCGGATATTATCGGAATATTATGTTGAACACATGTTTCACAATATCCTGAACAATCCACGTTGTCTGCATAATATAGGCCTACCGCTCTCGGACCATTAACATAGCTTTTATATCTCATAACTAAACGGTTGTAGCTTGGATTAAAACTGTCCACATTTTTATAAAAAAATGGATCAGATGTATTTGTAATTTGTGCTACATAGTTTCCGCCCGACGCACTACCGGTAATTTGATTTTCTGTCCATGTTTCACCAGATACAAAATCATCAATCAATACATAATCACCCAGTATATCCTCTATCCAATAATTAAGAAGTGTACTTCCATTAGAGGATGTAAAACGAATATCATCAAAATCAGCCTGCATGCCCGAAAAAAAAGGAATACCTAACTTTATTTGATAATTCGTTAAAGCAGATCCCGAATTACTAATAGTAATTGCGGTTCTTTTTGTAAAACCAAGAACACCCTCTCGTTTTGCTGTACAAGATGCACTTGTTCCTCCGTTTTTTCCAGTACATGTCCATGTTGTAGACCCACCTTGAGCGGGAAAAGCAGGACTTGTGGGATTCGCAGTGCCTGAAGAACAAAATGTATCCGTACCATAGTTAGTAGCACCATATGCATATGTCTTATTAGCTGTACCACAAGCTCCATTTACAGGCGCTAATGATCTTGTTGCTATACAAGATGCACTTGTTCCTCCGTTTAATCCTTCACATGTCCATGTTGTGGATCCTCCTTGAGCTGGAAAGGCAGGACTTACAGGATTCGCAACACCTGACGAACAAAATGTATCTGTACCATAACTAACAACATTATATGCATATGTCTTATTAGCTGTACCGCAAGCTCCGTTTACAGGAGCATTTCTTTTTGCTGTGCAAGACGCATTTGTTCCTCCATTTGATCCAATACATGTCCACGAAACAGATTCTCCCTGTGCTGGAAAGGCAGGACTTGCAGGACTTGCAGTGCCTGAAGAACAGAATGTATCCGTACCATAGGTATTAACATCATATGCATATGTCTTATTAGCTGTACCGCAGGAACCGTTTATAGGGGCTATTGTTGTAAAATTATTTGAAATAGAAACAGAACCTACTGAATTTGAAACATTAGCCGTGCATACATATTTTTTATTTCCTAATAAATTAGAAAGTTGATAAGTCGACGTAGTTTCACTAGTTGTATTTGTAATTTTTGTTTCAGTAATAGTTCCTGTAAAATTACTTGTACCATCTTCTACACAATTTAAAACAATATTACAATTTTCTCCACCATGCATAAAAAAAATACTCGCATTAACATTATCCGCACCTATGTCAGAAAATGCCAAAGAAAGATTAGAGGGCTTGTTAATTTCATTTGATGCTACAGAACTTTTTTCTATAGTTTCTTCAAAAAATACTAGATCATCTAAATAAAATTCACTATTCACATCGCACCCCAAACACATATTGTTCAAAGACATTCTTCCAAAATTAGTTGTATCAACTGATTTTACTACTTTTATTCCGTCATCAAATATTCCATAAAAAACCGAATCATTGTTTATACTTCCACAGATAAAATGCCACTTATTATCATTAATAGTTGTTCCAGTAAAAGGTACTGAAATAAATGTATCATTTGCAGAATATACATCAAAAGTAACTACTCCATTATTGGAATAAATTTTAAAATCATTAGCATTATGTAAAATTTCTGAAGAAGTATTAATTGATTTAATCCAAAAACAAATTGTTTTAAACTTTAAAATTGGAACTGGTTCGTAAAAATGTATTTTTGCGCCTTTAGAGTGGATACATTTATCACCTTCTGGACAATTTACTACTTTATCAACTCCTCCCTCTATCCTACCTGTAATACCAAGCCTTCCTGAATCATAAATATCAGTATCACTATCACCCCCCTCCATTTTCCACTCAGCTATAAGACTAAAACCTAATTTACTTTTAATTTCATTAGAATAGGCTATTATTTTTTTTAAATTAGTATCATCTTTCCAATCGTTAATACCATAAACTACTATTCCTGCCAAAATAGCAATAATTGAAACAACAGCCATAAGTTCTATTAAAGTAAAAGATTTTATTTTCATTTATTTAATATTTTTATCTTAATTAAAGTATCTTTTGTTAAAGCAAAAATCTTTTCCATTTCTTCTTTTTCTAATTGAATATGTCTATTTTTTTTAATTAAATTCTTCAATTCACACACTCTTTTAACATTTTCTACATTAGGAAATACTTCATCTTTGATTTCATAATCATCTATAATTGAACAGCAATTATTCCCTACGTAACTAAACCTTTTTAAAATCTGAAGTATCAAATCATCAATCAATACAACCATATTTTTGTAATTCCCTTTTTTATAGCATCTTTCAATTTTTTTCCATGATGTATTAAATTTTTTAGGTTTCCCATATGTTCTTGGATTAGAGAGAAAATCAAAAACTCTTCTTTTTGCTTCCGTAATAAAATATTTTTCATTCGATATTAAGACAATAGAAATGGTGATAAAAATTACAGAAATTAATATAGATATATTCCTAAATGGAGAAATTAAAGATTGTATCTCTTCTCCTAAAATTAAATTTGTATATTGTGTTATATCTATCATTATATAATACTTGCAATATTAAATAATTTATACTCGTTAAAACGTGGAGCAATAATATGAAGCCCTATAGGAAGTCCTTCTTTTGATAATTTAAGAGGAACAGAAATAGCTGGAAGTCCTGCTAAATTTATCGGTGTTGTATAAATATCTGCTAAATACACTGAAAGTACATTATCTGTTTTCTCCCCTATTTTAAATGGTAAAACAGGAGAAACAGGTCCTAATAATGCATCCACCCTTTTAAAAACCTCTTCAAAATCTTTTTTAATTAAAGACCTTGCCTTAAGCGCCTTTTTATAGTATGCGTCATAATACCCAGAAGACAAAACATATGTTCCAAGCATAATTCTTTTTTTAACTTCATCTCCGAAACCTTTCGTTCTTGTGTTTATATAAATATCATCTAAAGTATCTCCTTCTTCCATTAATCCATATCTTATACCATCAAATCTTGCTAAATTAGCAGAGGCTTCTGCTGTAGCTATGATATAATAACAAGAAAGAGCATATTTAAAATGTGGTAAACTTACTTCAACTATTTGAGCGCCCATATCTTTGTATTTCTGTATCGCATTTAATACAGCTTCTTTGACTTCCACATCTAATCCTTGGTCAAAATACTCTTTTGGAACACCTAACTTAACCCTGCTCATATCAAAATCAATATCCTCTTTTTCAAAATTAACATTTGTAGAATCAGCATCATCTTTTTGGCTTAAAACATTAAACAATGTTTTTGCATCTTCTACATTAATTGTAAAACAGCCTATTTGATCAAGTGATGAAGCAAAAGCAATCAAACCATTTCTTGAAATTGTTCCATAAGTTGGTTTAAAGCCTACTACATTACAAAAAGAAGCGGGTTGTCTTATTGACCCTCCTGTATCAGATCCTAAAGAAAATGCACACATATCCCCTGCCAAAGCAGCTGCAGATCCTCCAGAAGAACCCCCGGGAACTCTTTTTAGATCATATGGATTTTTTGTAGGACCAAAATATGAATTTTCTGTTGTTGATCCCATCGCAAATTCATCCAAATTTGTTTTTCCTAAAAAAATAGCGCCTTCATCTTTCAATTTCTTAATAACAAAAGCATCGTAAGGTGAAACATAATTTTCAAGCATTTTTGATCCTGCAGTACATCTTCTTCCTTCAATCAAAATATTATCTTTAATAGCACAAGGAATTCCCGTTAAAATACCTGCCTCTCCTTTTTTAATCCTATTATCAGCCTTTTTAGCTTCTTCAATCGCATCATCTTTAAAAACATCTAAAAAAGCATGTATTTTATCATCTTTCTCCTTAATTTTATTCAAATATTCTTTTGTTAGTTCTTCAGCAGAATATTTTTTGGAATCTAAATCTCTTCTAATTTGTTTAATAGTCTTACTCATTGTTTAATATTTTTTTAATAGTTAAATATCCTTCTTTTTCTCTTGAAATCAAATTCATTCCTTCATATTTAAAAGGAACATCCTTTCTTTCTATGTTTTTAACATCGACAGAATGAGATGTTTCAGAAATATTTTCTGTATCTAATTCTTTAAGTTCAGAAACATATTCTAAAATTTGAGAAAAATCTTTTTGAAATCTATCAATTTTTTCATCTTCAACCTTTAATTTTGCAAGTTCTATTATTTTTAAGACTTCTTGTTTTTCAATCATAATGTAATAATAATACAAAACAATTATTAAATCAATAATCGTCTTTAGCTAATGCATTTATTCTTTCATTGTATTCTTGTTTAGATATGTTTCCATTGCTTAACATTGAGTTTAATCCTGCAATGTAGTTTTGTTTAATTTGAGAGGAGGATAGGGCTGCGTTGTATATTCTTATATCGTCAATCAAGCCGCTTAACAGACTAGTTGTGCGCGTGTTAGCTATCCTAAAAGCATTGTTTCCCCAATCTATTTTATAATTTAAAAAGCTGGGAGTTTTTGTATAAATGACCCCATCTAGATACATAAAATGTTTATTTGTGCTAGTATCATAGCCACTAACAATGAAATGCCAGTTAGTATCTTTTGGAGCACTTACTCTAAGATCACTTCTATGATTCCCATATGGATCACCTGAATATATATCAGAAAAAATATATCCATTAATATTAATTGCTATAGCGTGTCCGCAATTAATACTAGAAGAAAAACTTGATCCACCAAGAAGACCACGAGAAATATCAAAATCAGAAATCAAATTATATTTATACCAAAAAGAAAATGTTTGGGATGCTGTCATTCTTAGGTTGTTATTTGTGCCAAAAAAAACAAAATCATCTTGACCATCAAAACTCATACATTTTCCAAAGACACAATCACCTCCTCCTTTTATTTGAGGATTACCATAAACTATTCCATTATTAAAACCCCAAGTATCTTTAACATCATTATTATTAGCTAATCTATTGTAACCTGCATCTCCTTCATCAAAAGTCCACTCAGAAACTAGATTAGATAATAATTCATTTTGAATAGTAGAAGAGAATGCTTGAGCTTTAGCAAAGTTAGCTTTTTGAATTGAAGATGAAGTAGATATCATAATAACTCCTGCAAGTATTCCTATGATTACTATAACTACAAGTAGTTCTATTA
>Ga0172382_10013032_pt1 | contig 10756 bp, 14 predicted proteins | sample Leawel138RmetaG_FD_122245 | JGI IMG/M metagenome (GOLD analysis project Ga0172382, IMG submission 122245) | Leachate microbial communities from a municipal landfill in Southern Ontario, Canada - Leachate well 138R metaG | ecosystem: Engineered > Solid waste > Landfill > Unclassified | place...
CCCTTTCGGGCCCGGGCGAGGGCGCGGTGCTCGTGATCGACGGCGGGGGCTCGCTCGAGACCGCGCTTGTCGGCGACATCATTGCCGCGCTCGCCGTGGATAACGGCTGGTCTGGGCTGATCGTGAACGGTGCGGTGAGGGATCGGGTCGCGCTCGGCACGCTTCCGCTCGGCGTGAAGGCGCTCGGATCAAACCCCGCGAAGTCAGCGAAAACGGGGGCGGGGGAGCTCGATGTGCCCGTCGAGGTGGGCGGGGTGACGTTCCGGCCCGGTGCGACGGTGTGGTGTGACGACGACGGGATCCTCGTCGAGCCCTGATGGGCCCGCGTGGCTCAGGCATCGAGCCCTGACCGACTCGGGCGGGTTAGTCGTCGAGCTGCTTGATGAGCTTCTTCGCGCCCCGCGTGCCTGATGCGCCGGCGGCGAGGGAGCGAACCTTGAGCTCGGCGTCGCTCGTCACGACCGTGACCGCGGATCCGCGGTGCGCGGCGCTTGCGGTCTCCGCGACGATGGCGTCGTCACCGAGATCTTCGGCGTCGACGACTCGCACGTGCGGGGTGCTGTCGAGGCCGCGTGCGACCCCTTCGGTGACGAGCACCCAGTCGGGGTAGGCGCGGTCGATGCCCGACACACGGGTTTCGTCGATGCCGAGAAAGCCTGCGCGGATCCCTCGCCAGCCTGCGGCGGCCGTTTCGATCCGGTCGCGAAGCCTCTCGGCCGCGCCGCGGCGATCTTTCCACCAGCCGTCTGGCACCGCGCCGACCACGTTCGCGGTGTCGACGATGACGGTTGGTGCGGTGCAGATGAGGGGGCGCAGCAGGCGCCAGCTCGCCTCGAACGCCGGGTGGAGGGGAAACTGCTCGACCTCGGCGACCCGCACCCACTCGAGTGCGTGACTCTCGGGGTCGGTGATTTCCGGTTCGAAGCGTGCCGTGACGTCGGCGATGAGGGTCGTGTAGGTCCAGCCGCCGCGGTCGAGCACGTGGGTGAACCGCGGGCGCATGGAGTTGTCGGGAACGCCGGCTTCTTCCTGGGATTCGCGGAGTGCCCCCGCGAGTGCGCTCTCGTGCTGGTGGCGTGCCCCGCCCGGGATGCCCCACGTGTTGCCGTGGTCGCTCCAACTCACCCGGTGCTGCAGCAGTATGGCGTCGCGTTCGCGGTCGAAGGCGAGGAGCCCGGCCGCACCGAAGCGGCCCCAATAGCGCAGGCCGTCGGCGGCGGTGACCCAGGAGTCGCCGGGGTCTCGAAGGTCACTCATGCTTTCAGCGTAGCAATGCTGGGCATCTTCGGTGTCTATTCCGTGGGGAGCGGGAAGGGGAGACAATGGGGGTATGAGTATCACAGAGGGTTCGATGACCGTGCTCGATGATGCCGCCTGCTGGGAGCGTCTCGCGACGCAGCAGGTCGGTCGACTCGTCACCCATGTCGGTGACCTGGTTGATGTTGTGCCGATCAACTTCGTGGTGGACGGGGAGAGCATCGTGTTCCGCACCGCGTCGGGCAGCAAGCTCGCCGGGCTGACCGTGAACAACGCGGTCGCGTTCGAGGTTGACGAGATCGGTGAGGAGCGGGGGTGGAGTGTCGTGCTGCACGGGCGGGCGCACGCGCTCGAGACGGAGGCGGAGATCGCCGCCGCCGAGAAGTTGCCGCTGCGGCCGTACGTGCCGACTTTGAAGCCGACGTTCGTGCGCGTCGTCGTGGAGACGCTGTCGGGGCGTGCCTACGAGTTCGGTGAGGAGCCGCGCCACGAGGACGTGCAGGAGGGGTGAGGGGTTCGCCTTTGCTGGGTGCACCGATGCCGGGTGCGATAGTGCCGGGGCTCGCGCGGTGACGCTCTTGGGTTCCGGTTCTTCGCGGGAAATTCGCGTGGTCATTCTTGTCTCGCAGTTATGAGTAAGATGGAGGGGTTGCCTCGCGAAGGCGTGGTGGCAACGGGCTGTGGCGCAGCTTGGTAGCGCACTTGACTGGGGGTCAAGGGGTCGCAGGTTCAAATCCTGTCAGCCCGACCAAAAAATCGCGGAAATTCAACGGTTTCCGCGATTTTTTCGTAGGTGCAATTTGATCCGGTCATCACAAACCCATCTTTTTGACACTCTGGCGGTTCACTCGGGTGGCAGTCACCCGGCAGGGCCGAGACCGCCCCGGTTGTGTACGGTCAGCTGCGATGCGCGCCGTGCACCTGTTCGTCATGGACACCGAAGCACAACCCACCCCGTGGGACCTGGAGCCCCTGATCGATGTCGGCGAGCTGGCCACGTATTTGGGCATCCCCGTCTCGACGATCTACGACTGGCGCACCCGCGGCCTCGGCCCGCCCGCGTACCGCTTCGGCAAGCACCTGAAGTTCGCCGTCTCCGACGTACGTGTCTGGATCGAGCAGCAACGCGACGGCGCCGAGGCGTCCCCGCTCGACGGGAGGTGACGCGATGAGCCGCCCACGCCTCACCATCGGCACCTTCGGCACGATCGGGTTTCAGACCGCGTCGAACGGTCGCGTGACCGCCCGTGCGAGGTATCGCGACTGGGATGGAAAGTCACGGCTCGTGCAAGCCACCGGCGACACGAAGCGCGCCGCTGAACAAGGATTGAAAGCGAAGCTTGCCGAGCGCACGCTCTACCAGCCCGCAGGCATCGGGCTGACTGCCGACAGTCCGTTCCCCGACCTGGTGGCGTACTGGCTTGAAGATCTCGATCTTGAAGACCGGCTCTCGACCACCACCCGACAACTGTACGAACGCAACATGCGCACGCTAGTGATGCCCGCGCTCAAAGACCTCACGCTGCGCGAGATCGGTGTGGCGCGCTGCGACCACTTCTTGAAGCAGCTTGCGAAGCAAAGCTACAACCGTGCCAAGCAGGCCCGGGTGGCATTGCGGCTCGCGCTCGGGCTCGCGGTGCGGCACGAGGTGCTGCCGCGCAACCCGATGGATCACGTCTCGCGGCTCCGGAAACCGCCAACAACACCGAACGCACTCACCCCCGCCGAGGTGAACGCCATCCGCACTGCGATCGCATTCTGGGAGACCGGGCTCTCGCCCACTGGACCGAAACCGGACGGGCAGCTCGGCGCGATTGTCGAGGTGATGCTCGGCACGTCGGCCCGCATCGGTGAGGTGCTCGCGATTCGTCGCCGCGATATCGACATTGTGAGTGCCCCGCCGTCGATTCGCATTAGCGGCACCATCGTCGCGCACCGCGGCGAACCCACCCAGCGGCAGGATCATCCCAAGACCGCGAAGTCCAGACGCACCGTCGCGCTCCCCGCGTTCGCTGCCGAGGCGGTGCGGCTCAGGCTCGCCCGCCGTGATGATGCCTCGCTTGATGCACTGTTGTTCTGTAATCGTGACGGTGGCCCGCTGACCACGAACAACGTGCGCAGGCAGCTTCGGCACGTGCTCGACCTCGCGGGCATCGAGGGCGTCACACCGCACATGTTTCGGCGCACGGTTGCCACCGCAATCAGCAATGAGGCTGGCGTCGACCTCGCCGCCGAACTGCTCGGGCACACGGACCCGGCGATCACGGTGCAGCACTACATCCGCCGCAACGAGATGGTCAACCCGGCGACCGCCGAGATGCTCGACCGCGCTTTCGGGAAGAAAGCGTAGACATTCGCGGATGCTCGGCGTACCGTTGCAGCATGTCCGCCGACCTCGGGTCAACCACTCGCGACGTGACAGAAATGGACTAGAGGTAGCGTGACGGCCCCGCAAAATTTTGCGGCACCGTCACCTGATCCGCGGAATTTCAGGTCCCGCCGATTCGGCGGGACCGTTGAACCCGTGAAGTAGCGCTTCATGCGGATTTTGGGATGGCGGTTGGGGTTGAGGTTGGGCGTCACACCCGCATGCCTGCTCCTCCAGCTCAAAACTACTTCGAACGCGCAAGAGTTCGACCTGGGCATGACAGTCTCCTCCCGCCAGTGTGCATACATAAAAATAGGTGCACATCGTCTCCCAAGGTGCCAGTCAAGCGCCGATATATACACACATGACCTTTCCGCTGCCACGCCTCTGGCAGATCGAGGAAATCGTAAATCATCGAGTTCTTTGTGGACCGCTCATCCATGATCTGCCAGACGCGTGGGGCTACAGACGAAGGTCTGGTCTATGCCTACGACCGGCGTGATCGATCAAGTCCAGGCGACAGGAATCTCTACGGCATACCTTGGTTCAGTGCGCAGGGTCAGCGCCGTGGGTGCCGACCTCGGACAGCTGCTCGCTCCGTCCTTTGGCACATGCCACGCAGAAGCCACGCTCCCGTTGAATACCCCGGGGAGGTATCATGCGGAATGATATTGAATAGAATGGGTGAGGCAATTTGAGTCTTACCGGCCCGGGAGGTGGAGGTATGTCGATAACGAATACCGCCCCTTCGCGTCCGGTCCGCCCGCACCCACCCCGGTTCCTCGTTGCGCTATTCGCACTCGGTGCTCTCCTCCTGTGCGCCGTACTCATGCACGCCTTCGGGCATGGTGGGAGCCACGAGGCCGCACCTGCAACGGCGTCGGTAATGCACGCTGAAGCCGCGCCTGGAAGCGCCCCGACGGCGGTCACCTCCGGGCATGGCGAGCACCCAACGGCCGCGCACGCAGATGGACTTGCGGATTCCGGTGTCGCCTGCGGAGCGAGCTGCGGCGAACATGACATGGTCCAGGTCATCTGCATGCTCGTGTTCCTGACCGCAGGTGTGTTCTTCCTCTTCGTTCTTGCCCGGCGATTGGCCACCGATCACTGGTTCGGTGCGCGCGCATTGAAGATCGCAGTGCATGTCCGCGGTGCGCCTCGTCCGATGACGCCGTCGCCGCAAGAACTCTCCATCAGTCGAACTTGATCGGTCTACCGGGGCCGCGCCACGTGCGCATGGCCTCGCTTTGCCGATCCCAAATTCTTCGACGTATTGGAATAACTCATGAAACTCCGAGCCTTATTTATTGTCCCGGGCATCCTCGCCGCCGGACTGGTCCTTGCCGGTTGCACGACTGGCCCAGCGGAACCCGCACCTGCTACTTCGACAGCGCCATCATCAGTGGCGGAGGACTTCAACTCTGCTGACGTGATGTTCGCGCAGATGATGGTGCCTCACCATGTGCAAGCCGTCGAGATGTCCGACCTGATTCTCGCGAAGGATGACATCGACCCTCGCGTTGTCACCCTCGCCGAAGAAATCAAAGCCGCACAACAGCCTGAGATCGACACGCTCAACACCATGCTCGAAACCTGGGGCATGCCACAGGCCGCAACCGATGGCATGAGCATGGGCCACGGCAGCCACATGGACGGCATGATGACCGAGGAAGACATGCAGGCACTCGAAGCCGCAACTGGACCCGACGCGAGCCGACTGTTCCTGGAGCAGATGATCGTGCATCACGAGGGCGCCGTGGAGATGGCGCAAGCTCAGGTCGATTCCGGGGTGAATCCGGATGCCGTCGCGATGGCACAGGCGATCATCGACACCCAGAACAGTGAGATCGAGACCATGCGCGACATCTTGCTGCGCCTCTAACCACCCATCCCCCTGGGGTCGGCGCGAAACTACTTGCGCGCCGACCCCAGCAACACCAACACACAGCACCGGTTGCGCACCCTTGGCTACCCAGGGCCACAGCCGGGCCTCGACTGAAAGACGACGACGCTATGAAGCGATTCACAACCCTTGCCGCGGCAGCTGCGGCAATCCTCTCCCTTACGCTGGCTGGGTGCTCCGCCCCGGATGCTGCGGTGCCCAACACACCCAGTGCCGACCTGCTCGCCTCTCACAACCTGACCGACATGTCGGCGAGGGAGATCGTCGACACGCTCGACCGGATGAACGTGAGCGACCGGCCTACCGACTTGATCGCATCCGTACAGCCCGATGCCCTCGTCCTGACCGACAACGTCACCGAAGTCTCCTTGGACATGCCGGATGACGTGACCTATGTCTCGGTTGCCCCCTTCGTTTCGCAAACACACGAGTGCTTTTACCACAGCCTCACGACCTGCCGAGGAGAACTCTCTGCGCAGCAAATCGAGGTGCGGTTCATCGACGATGCGACCGGTGACGTGATTCTCGAAGAAACCACGACCACGTTCGACAACGGGTTCGCTGGGTTCTGGCTCCCCCGCAACCTGAGCGGGACGATCGAGGTGACGTACGACGGGAAGACCGGCGAAACCCCGTTCTCGACCGCGAACGACGCGGCGACCTGCATCACCACGCTCCAACTCACGTGATTTTCGGGAGCCGCCCGATGAGACACGGCGACTCCCACCCGACAACAGCGGGGCATCGAGCCCGATGCACCCGCCGATAGAAAGGACTTCACTATGCATCGAGATCCAGCCCATGAGCACCACGACCACTCGGGAGGTCACGGCGATCACCCGCCGGAGGCGCTAACTAGGGACAACGCATCCGGCCACCACAACCATCATCAGGCACAGGCGCATCCTGATCACCACGCGCACGCTGTAACCGCTACCGACGCGCGTCTGGATCAGCCTGCCGCCCACGACGCTCATGCGGGCCATGCCCACGGGGCAGCGAACCACGACGCCCACGCGGATCATGACACGGGTGCGCATGCCGGACACAGCGTCGCGATGTTCCGCAACCGGTTCTGGGTGACGCTTGTGCTGTCGATTCCGGTGGTCATCTTTAGTCCGATGGTCGCGATGATTTTCGGCTACCACATACCTGAAACCGGCTGGACGACATGGATCGCCCCGGTCCTTGGCACGGTTATCTTCTTCTACGGCGGCATGCCGTTCTTGAAGGGCGCGCTCCGGGAGATCCGGCTTCGGCAACCAGGCATGATGCTGCTGATCGCGATGGCCATCACCGTCGCGTTCCTCGCGTCCTGGGCCACGTCGCTGGGCGCTGGGCTTGACCTCGACTTCTGGTGGGAACTCGCCTTGCTCGTGGTCATCATGCTCCTCGGGCACTGGCTGGAAATGCGCGCGCTCGGTGGGGCATCAAGCGCTCTTGATGCCCTTGCTGCATTGCTGCCCGATACCGCCGAGCTGGTCCGCGAAGACGGAACCGTGGAGCAAGTGCCGAGCACCGATGTCGCAACGGGTGACCTCGTCCTCGTGCGAGCCGGAGGGCGCGTGCCAGCCGACGGCACTGTAGAAACAGGGTTCGCCGACATGGATGAGTCCATGGTCACCGGTGAATCAACGACCGTTACCCGCACCGCTGGAGACGCGGTCACAGCGGGCACCATCGCCACTGACTCCGCAATCCAGGTTCGTGTGACCGCCGTTGGCGAGAACACCGCGCTGGCTGGCATTCGTCGACTGGTTGCTGATGCGCAAGCATCGTCCACCCGTGCGCAGGCACTCGCCGACCGTGCAGCGGCCTTGCTGTTCTACTTCGCAGTCACCGCGGCCATCATCACGGTGATCGTGTGGCTCATTGTCGGTAGCCCCGCCGATTCCATCACCCGCGCCGTGACGGTGCTGATCATCGCGTGCCCGCATGCTCTGGGTCTTGCCATCCCGCTCGTGATCTCCATCGCAACCGAGCGCGCCGCTCGCGCTGGCGTTCTCGTCAAGGACCGTCTGGCGCTTGAGCGCATGCGTAGCGTCGACGTCGTCATGTTCGACAAGACCGGAACCCTCACCAAAGGTCGCCACGCGGTCACGGCGGCAACCATTGTCCCGGGCGCCGACCCGGAGCGCGCGTTCCTGCTGGCTGCCGCCGCAGAGTCCCCCAGCGAGCACCCGGTCGCCCGCGCCATCGGCGCATGGGCGCAGGAACACGCTGCCGGATCGGCAATGCCATCGGTGGACGCGTTCCGTTCCGAGCCGGGCGTAGGAGTCACAGCATCAGTGGATGGCGTCGAAGTGCGGGTCGGTGGACCGCGCCTGCTCGATTCACTTGGTCTGTCCATCCCCGAGGGCGTTCAAGCGAAGGTCTCCGAATGGGAGTCCCTTGGATCGAGCGTCCTCTTCGCGGTTATCGACGGTCGCATCGAAGGTGCATTCGCCCTGCAAGATGTGATTCGTCCCGAGTCTCGGGCTGCCATCGATGAACTGCATCGACGCGGTATCCGCGTGGGCATGATCACCGGCGACGCCCAGCAGGTGGCGGATGCGGTTGCAGCTGACCTCGGCATCGATGAGGTCTTCGCTGGGGTTCTGCCCGGTGACAAGTCGGACAAAGTTGCCGAGTTGCAGGACCGCGGTTACAAGGTCGCGATGGTTGGCGACGGCGTGAATGACGCACCTGCTCTTGCCCGTGCGGATGTGGGTGTCGCGATCGGTGCGGGTACCGACGTCGCGATCGAGTCGGCAGGCATCGTTCTGGTATCGAGCGATCCGCGCGCCGTGTTGAGTGCGATCGAGCTTTCACACGCCTCCTACCGGAAGATGGTGCAGAACCTGGTGTGGGCAACCGCCTACAACGTGATCTCTGTGCCGCTGGCCGCGGGTGTGCTCGCGCCGATCGGATTCACACTCCCACCGGCCGCAGCCGCCGTGCTGATGTCGCTCTCCACGATCATCGTCGCTCTGAACGCTCAACTGCTCCGTCGTCATGAGCTGGACCCAGAGAAGCTGGCACCACTCCAACCGACGAAACGCGAATCCGCCCTGACCCATTGAGTCAGAAGACGAATCGAATCAACCCTGGCCGCGCGCGATTAAGCGACGGTCCTGTTGCCGCGGCCGAGTACACCCGAATGATGGGCAGATCATCAGTACTCGGTCGCGGCATGGGTAAGTGGATGCGCATCGACATGCCAAACGGGGCGACGCCAAGTTCTCATCGTTCGTGCCGGTTTTCGCCATATCTCCCCGGGCAGACGCTGCCTCGATGCATGGATGCGACCGAAAGGCCGTGCTCATTTCGAGATAACTGGCCTGTAGCCGATAAGATCCGGTCTAGTACCGTCTGTTCCACCGAGCCGCCGCGGAGGCGACATGACTGAGCCATGGCTTTCTGCCGACGAAATCGCCTCCCATCTCGGCGTCTCGAAAGACACCGTGTACGCATGGATCAGCACCCAGAACATGCCCGCGCACAAGGTTGGTCGCCTCTGGAAGTTTCAGGCCAGCGAAGTTGACGAGTGGGTGCGCCAAGGCGGCGCCTCGACAAAGGAGAACGATTAGCCGATGTCACGCCTCACGGACCTACTCCGTCAACTACGCAGCGCTGACCCACAGCTGGGTCTGATGTCGGTCTTATTGACTCGAGTTTCTTCACGCCGCGAGTGCGACGCTGCCTACATTAACAACTTCAAACTCCACCGGCGTAAGCCTGCCCAGCCGACGCTGCCTGCGCTTACGGTGATACTTTCCCTCGACCCAGGAAACGATCGCCAAACGAAGCTCTTCCCTGGTCGCCCACACCTTCCGATCAAACACGTTTTTCTGCAACAACGAGAAGAAGCTCTACATCGCTGCGTTATCACCGGCAGCACCCACACGCCCCATCGAACCCTGTAGCTGATGCCGACGTAGCGCCCGTTGGAAGCTCTGGGAACGAAATTGACCGCCTCTGTCCGAGTGCACCACCGTCCCGACCGGATGATCACGCTGTGTCACCGCGTTTTCAAGCGCCCTCACCGCAAGCGATGCCTGCATGCGCGGCCCAATCGAGTAGCCGACAATCCGGTTAGACCAGACGTCTTTCACAGCGCACATGTACAGGCGACCTTCGTTCGTCCATTGCTCCGTAATATCGGTCAACCACAACCGGTTCGGCCCGGCTGCGGTGAACTCACGCTCAACAAGATCATCACCCACTGGCTCACCCGCCTTGAGATTGCGGCGCCTGCGTCTGGTGATCACCGAACGGATACCCGCGACTTTACACAACCGCCACACACGCCGTTCAGTGATCTCGTAGCCGAGGTCTTGCATTTCGTCAGCAAGAAACCGGTACCCAAACTCCGGGTCCTCAGCATGAAGCTCACGCAGCACCCCGATGAGGTGACCATCTTCGACCTCTCGTTTCGACACTGGCTGTTTCACCCACTGGTAGTAGGCCTGTTTTGAGAAGCCGAGTACCCGGCACGCCACCACAACAGGCACCCGCACTGGGGCGTCCTTCGCGGCCATTTCATGGACGAGCGGGAACACTATTTTGGGGGCGTAATATGAATCTGCGACAAATATGCGGCCGCTCGCCTAAGTACTTCGTTCTCTTGTTCGAGCAGCCGGTTGCGGCGTATCAACTCACGAATCTGCGCATCTTCAGCAGCAGTCACGTCTTTCGTCGCGGGGAGGCCAGCATCACGCCGGTCAGCATCAGCCACCCATTTCGACAGCGCCGATTTCGAGACCCCAAGGTCGCGTCCAACTTCTCGTTGTGTCGCCCCTTGCCGCACTAACGCGACCGCGTCACGTTTGAACTCATCCGAGTATTTCGCCATGATGTACATCCTCCCAGCCAGCCCCCTCAGAACTGGCGGACAAGAGTCAACACAACCGACATCAGACCCTCGCGTTCATCGTCGATGTCTACTCGCAGCGCATTGTCGCTTGGCATGCGCAGACCACGAAGCATGTTGATCTCGTGATGATTCCGCTGCGCATGGCGCTCTGGGAGCGGGCCAGGCAGGGGCACCCGGTCGAGCCATGGCAGTTACGGGCGCACTCGGATGCCGGGTCGCAGTACACCGCTGTGGCCTACACCGAGAAACTCGCACTCGATGGCATCGCCCCTCGATCGGTTCGATCGGCGATGCGTTCGATAACGCGCTCATGGAAACGATCAACGGGCTCTACAAGACCGAGTGCGTGCGCACCACGATCTTCCACGAGGGC
>Ga0172382_10013033_pt1 | contig 10756 bp, 11 predicted proteins | sample Leawel138RmetaG_FD_122245 | JGI IMG/M metagenome (GOLD analysis project Ga0172382, IMG submission 122245) | Leachate microbial communities from a municipal landfill in Southern Ontario, Canada - Leachate well 138R metaG | ecosystem: Engineered > Solid waste > Landfill > Unclassified | place...
AGAAGCTTGCTAATTTTCTCGACACGTGGTGTGAGCGTGAGGTCGTAGGAGCGCCGATCCGAGCTCGATATCTTGCGCGTGACCCAATTCTTCTCCTCGAACTTGTGGATGATTTGGCCGAGCATAGCCTTACTCAGACCGAGCAGGTTAGCTAACTCACTCTGGTTGATAGTCTTGAAGAAGTTCAGGTAACCCATGATGCGCCATTGGGATTTGTTGAGATTGAGGGCTTGCATCTCCTTATCCATATAACGCACGAATAACTTCGAGGTTTGGCCGATCGAGAAAATGGGTGTTCGCAGTTCCTTGGGTATTGTCTTCATGTCGTTAGCACAGGGTAATGAATTAGAGCCAGACCAGCACGGGGGGCGCCAAGTGTCGCTCCGCCAGGGTCTGCGCATCATAACGCTTATGCCTAGTACGGCCATAGCGCGTTGCAGTGGGGGGCTAGCGCAACAGCTTGCCCAACGCGGATCCATGAGTCGCGACAGATGTGGAAAACCCTTGCTGAGGATAAAATAGTAAAATAATTTACTAAAACGGTTTGCTATTTTACTATATGGTTGTATGATCGGAGACGTCCATGGGAAAAGGTAGCTATCTCGCCTCGCCATCCTGGGTAAATAAGACAAACCTTAACCTCGTCGAAGGAGACACTTATGGCCGAGCAAACTATCTTCGTCACTGGCACCAGCAATGGTATGGGAAAGGTCATGGCGCAGTCACTCGCACGGAATGGCTACAAAGTGATCGCGACGATGCGGGATGTGCACGGCAAAAATGCGGCAAGCGCCGAGGCGCTACGGAATTTAGATGCAGCACATCCTGTCGAGGTTATAGATATCGATGTTACCCAGGATGAGTCGGTAACGCGCGGAGTAGCCAAAGCTCTCGAGGCGGTGGGCCGGATCGACGTGCTGGTCAACTGCGCCGGTGTCATGTGGACGGGTATTACGGAAGCCTTTAGTGCTCGACAGTTGCAGGCCATTTTAGACACCAATCTCGTTGGACCTTTTCGCTTGATGAAGGCCGTGCTGCCCCACATGCGCGAGAGAAAGTCCGGTCTGTGTATCACAGTTACATCCCTTGCGGGCAGAACCATGGCACCTGGCATGGGGATATACTCTGCGAGCAAGGCGGGAATGGAGGCTCTTGCTGAGATTCTTGGCTATGAAGTGGCATCGCAGAATGTCGACACGGTCATCGTAGAGCCGGGCCCTTTTCAAACGAATCTGATAAACGCTGGTCAAGTGCCTGACGATCAAGACATCGCAAAAGCTTACGAAGCCTATTTTTCGCCGTTTTCCATGGTGCAGAGCAATGTGGAAAAAGTCATCATGGCAGAGGGGCCGGAGAAAACCGATCCTCAGCTCGTCGCCGATCTGGTTCAGCATTTGATCGAGCTCCCTGCCGGACAGCGCCCACTCCGCGTTACAGCGGGGCTGGATTTCTGCACCAATGATCTCAACGCAACAGTAGCACCGCATCAGGAAAAATTTCTCCGCTTGATGGGCTTTGGCGACGAAGTGCGCGTCAAAGGTTAAGCTGCTCCGTTTCTTCATATAAGGATTCACACATTATTGAGAAGGTAACGATCATGAATACACAGAGCAGCCGTCCAATCACCTTTCAACAGCAAGCCCAAGCATTCGCTAGCGACCCCGCCGAGTATTTCGATTTTTCCTACACCAAAATGCACAGCCTGCCGCGAGAGGAGCTGGAAGCACTGCAATTGGCAGCACTGCAGCATCGCTTTGAGAGCTTCTATGAAGGCATTGCCATGGTCAAAAAAATGGCTGACAGGCAACACTTCGATGGGATAGATAAACTCGAGGACGTAGTCCCTATGCTCTTCGAGCACACCATGTACAAGTCGTATCCACCGTCGCTCCTGGAAAATGGTCGCTTTGACAAATTGACGTTTTGGTTGAACAAGTTGACTACCCACGACCTTTCCAATCTCGATACTTCAGGTTGCGAGGGCATTACCGACTGGGTGAAGTTATTGGACGAGGAGTCGCCACTGAAAATAAGCCACTCCTCTGGTACTTCTGGGGTGATGTCTTTCAATCCATTCTCGAAAGAAGAATATCGTCTTTTCGGTAAAACCTACCCCATTTGTTTTACCCAAGAATTTGGTGACCCTCCGGCCACGGCCGAGACATTTATTCCCAAGATGCATGTCGTCAGCCCGAGCCACCGACACGGGGGGAATGCGTTCGTGCGGGGCACCGATATGTTTGCCGAATTTATCGCGGGCAGCGAAGAGCGTGTGCATACTCTCTATCCAGGGCGCCTTGACTCGGATGTCCTTTATCTTGCGGCCCGCATCAGGGCTGCGAAGGTACGTGGTGATTTGTCTAGTCTCAAGATCAGTCCAGCGCTCCTTGCTCGTCAAAAGGAGTTCGAGAAAGAGCAGGCGAATATGGCGCAGGATATGGAGCAGTTTTTCAATGACATTACAACGCAGCTCGCCGGCGAACGCGTATTTGTGCTGACCACCTGGAACATGATTTACGATCTCGCGAAGACAGGCTTGGCGCGGGGCGTCCGCGGCGTATTCTCTCCACAGTCTGTGATCGTGTCAGGCGGCGGAGCCAAAGGTCTGGTGCGACCCGATGATTGGCATGAGCCGGTGTGTGAGTTCACCGGCGTACCACGTCTGAAAGGCGGCTATGGCATGTCGGAAATCTGTGCCAGCAATGCCATGTGCAGCCATGGGCACTACCACATCGCCCCTTGGCTAATCACCTATGTGTTGGACCCGGACACCAGCGAATGCCTGCCACGTCATGGCACCGTCACTGGCAGAGCGGCATTTTACGACCTTCTCGCCAACAGCCATTGGGGCGGCTTCATTACAGGAGATGAAATTACCGTGCACTGGGACGGCGACTGTCCGTGCGGCGCTACCTCGGCGTACATTGAAGACAACATCGGTCGCTACAGCGAAAAGCGTGGCGGTGACGACAAGATAAGCTGCGCAGCCACGCCAGAGGCGCACAAAGAAGCGCTGGATTTTCTCACCAGCTTTGAAACGGCAGACTAGCCCAGGATGGCTTTGTCAGAGTACAAGACAGGTTCAGCTCCCAGGTGAAATTATGAATACGGCAAGCCACAATATTTCCAAAGAAGTCGGCGGCGAGGAGTTTATCGCCAGCGCAATTATTCGCGGCAAGATCATCGACACCGATCTTATGACCTTCGGAGGGCGCGGCGAAGGAGATTTTTGTTTTCAATCGCCCGATCCTCACAAACTCATCGATCAATTACCACTCGGACACCCAGGGAAAATGGCGGATCTTTACGCCCTCAGTTTCTCCGATATCCTTGATTATTTGGAAGAACTAGGCAGGCGCCTCGACCTCGATAGCAATCCGCATCTTCAGAAAGCTGTAAAAGGTTCCTTCATGACGGCGCCCACCACGCCGTCGATCGTCGAATATTGCTATCGCGCCTTGCGAACAGCATTTCGGCCGGAAGTGGTTACTGAAATGGCCGAGCAAACTGTCGGCATCAAATATCTGGAAGGCTGGGTGCCCACTGCGCTAGTAGATGGAAGAACCGCCCATATCCGCGCTTTCGGTTCGCGGCAGCTGCATATCGTGGCGGGCAATGCGCCGATGATTTCCGCGTTGACTATTGCGCGCAACGCTATTACACGTAGTGACACCATCATCAAGTCACCCTCGAACGATCCTTTCACCGCCCTCGCCATTGTTCACACCATGTGCGAGATGGCACCGGACCACCCACTGACCAAACACATTAGTGTCGCCTATTGGAAGGGAGGCGACGAAAAATTCGAGAGCGCCTTCTACCAGCCCCACAATATTGAAAAAATTGTCGCCTGGGGCGGACTAGCCTCGGTCAAACACGTCACCAAATACATCCAGCCCGGGTTGGAGCTCATTTCTCTCGATCCGAAACGTAGTATCAGCATCATCGGTGAGCAAGCCTGCGAGGATGATGACATGCTGCGCGAGGCTGGTCGTAAACTCGCCATTGATGGCGGTGCGATGAATCAGGCGGGCTGTGTCAATGCGCGAGTCGCTTATGTGCTGAGTGGCTCAGATGACGATGGATTGGAGATCGCGAAAAAGCTGGGGCGCTACACCTATGAGGCGTTGGTGACCCTACCCGCGCACATGAGCACTAAACCCAAAAGTGTCGATAAGGAACTCAAATCGCACATTGAGGCGGCCCGGTTTCAAGATGACTGGTACGAGGTGATCGGCGGTGATGAGGATGAAGGCGCTGTCATCGTCTCGCTGTTGCCAGAGCCAGTTGGATTTGCCACCAGACTGGACAATCGCACGATCAACATCGTTCCAGTCGACAGCATGGAAGAAGTGCTACGAGCCTGCGACGCCTATACCCAGACGGTGGGCATTTTCCCTGAAGCGTTGAAAGACGAGCTCAAGGATCAGTTGCCACTGTATGGTGCGCAGCGCATCGTCTCACTGGGATATGCAACCACCACCAACATCTCTTTGCCGCAGGACGCCATTGAACCCATGCGCCGCGCATGCAAATGGATCGTCAACGAGCAGAGCGTGCCGGAAGTCGTATCCCCAATCTGGCCGCCCGTATAAGTCGATAGCGACTCTCCTTCCTGCGGGGACAATGCTCCCTGCAGCGACGGTTACCGTATTTCTTACGGGGTTTTGTGGTACCTCAAAAAATTAAATAACAGAGGACGGACGATGAAACGCAATACTGTACGCAATGTCACTAATCCCGTTGTGATTGTCTGCGCGACATTGCCGGCGGCATTTTTTGCCACCGCGGCCAGCGGTCAGGGGGCGACATTAGAAGAAATCGTGGTCACAGCGCAGAAGCGCTCCGAAAGTCTCCAAGACGTTCCCATTTCCATCAATGCCTTTTCTGAACAGACCATCAAGGATGCCGGTATCCGGGACACGTACGAATTGACGATGGTTGTACCCGGCCTGACAGTGAGTACCACCGGGTCCGCAACGGTACCTTACCTGCGGGGGATAGGCTCAGTGACTGCTGCTGGCGGCACCGAGCTTCCGGTGGCGACTTTTGTCGACGGTGTCTATCACCAAAATGGCAATGCCGCCAATATGTCCCTTGCCAACATCGAGCGAGTCGAGGTACTTAAGGGGCCTCAAGGCACATTATTTGGAAGAAACACTACCGGTGGACTGATCCACATTGTCACGAAGGATCCATCCCCAGAGCGCACGGCGCAGCTCAGGGTTTCTGCAGGAAACTATGAGAGTTACGGTGTGAATTTTTATGGCACGACAGGTCTTGGTGAAAATCTTGCCGCAGATCTCGCGCTAGGGCTGCAAAAGCAAGAAGAGGGCTATTACAGGAATAGAGTTACCGGTAGGCGCCAGGGCTTCACCGATGATGTTAGTGTACGAAGTAAGTGGAGGTGGGCTGTCGAAAGTACCGCTGTCACGCTGATTGCTGACTATATCGAGAATGAAAACAGCGAAGCTTTCTCACGCTATGTGCCACCGGAATCTGTTGGCATCGATGGGAGACGTAAGGTCGGTGGATTCTATGATCTGGAAGCCAATACAGATGACCAGATTGAAATCACGCGGAGTTGGGGCGCATCCGCCAAGATCGAGCATGCCTTCGCAGCCTTCGATTTTATGAGTATAACCGCCTATCGGAACCAGGACGTAGGGACGATTCCTTCTGGATTTGATCTTGATTTTACGCCAGCTCCAATGGTTTTCGGGGTAACGAATTCTTACTATGCTGAGTACATCACCCAGGAGTTTCAGCTCACATCCAACAACGAGGCCGGTAACACCTGGATCGTTGGCTTGTTCTATATGGACAGTGACGCAGGGAGCGATATTACATTGTGGGGGAGTGCGACGGGTAATGCACGGTCTCATTTTTGGGGTGATATCGCCACGGAAAGTATCGCGGCGTTCGGTGAATATACCTTTGCCCTAACTGAGCAGACCCGCTTTACCGCGGGACTGAGATATACCGAAGACACTCGCGAGTTTACAGGCGGTCGTACCCTGACACCGCCAGGAACTAGCGAGCCGCCCCCAACGCTGGCGCCTTATCAAGACGATAAGTGGGAAGAGCTGACATATCGCGCCGTGCTATCACACGATTGGTCAGACAACCTCATGCTCTACGCCAGCTACAACAGGGGCTTCAAAAGCGGAAATTTCAACGCTGTTGCGCCAGGCTCGCCAAGTTTCGATCCCGAAATCGTCGATGCCTACGAATTAGGTTTCAAGGGCACGTTCTTGGATCACCGACTGCAGCTCAACAGTTCATTGTTTTTTTATAAGTACGATGATCTGCAAGTTAATATTTTCCTTGGGGCGACCACCCAAACAGTCAATGCGGCGGAGGCAGAGATCCTCGGACTGGAAGCGGATGTGGTTGCTGTAGTCAGCGGTAACTTTCGGATCGACGCGGGCTTTTCGGCGCTCGACACCGAGTACGTCAGCTTTGAAAACGTGCCGGTAATCCTCCCCGCTGTGGATTCCGTTGGTAACCCTACTGGGGGCAATTTACCTGCAGTTCCCTACGACGCAACCGGTAACCCCTTGCTTCGCGTATCCGAATTTACAGCGAACATTGGTGGCACCTATAGCACTAATTTTGCCAATGGTGAGGTTTCCTTGACCGTTCGCGCCGCCTATACAGAAGGCTTTCCCTGGGAGGCAGACGGGCGCTTGACCGAGGATGACTATGTCGTGGTGAACGCCTCTGTGGGTTGGCGCTCAGCCGATGACACCTGGGGCGTCGGGCTAGTGGGCCGTAATATTTTTGAGGAAAAATATACCAGAGTAAAAAATAGTACGGGATTTGGCGATTATCTCAATCCTTCCCGTCCAGCCACCTATAGCCTGTATGTGGATTACCGTTTCTGAAGGACCGTCGCGGATCCTAGATGGCCAGGGCGCAAGATACCACCTTCATGATCGGTCTACGGACTGTAAAAGACCGTCCGGAGGAACGGAGACTGTTCCTAAGTAGTCCTCTAGCCTATGTCTCGTTCCCACTTGGCAGCATTTTTCACGGCGTGGCTAATTGGCAGCGCTTCGGCATCGTTTGGAAAAACGTATCAGTGGGTGGCGCTTAAAGCCTGCATCGCTCGCTATTGGCGCGGGCTGAGACGGCGATCACACCAGCATGCGGATTTTTTTATCTATACGCCAAACGAGAGGGCCTGGGAAAAGAGACCGTCACGAAAGAATCTGTTGCCGTCACGGTGCTTGCCCATCAGTGAACTCTGAAATGTCTGGGACGCATTCGCTGCCGAGACTGGATGCAGAGGGCTATTCCCAGCCCTGCAGGTTTCGTTCTATCAAAGCCTTCAGTGCCTGAATATGGGATGCCGCTGCATTTAGTGCAGGGATGTAATGGAACGTCTGGCCCCCGGCGGCGAGGAAATAATGGCGGTTTTCCACGTTGATTTCCTCCAGGGTTTCCAAGCAGTCTGCCGAGAATCCCGGGCAAAACACCGAGACGGATTTGACTCCCTCAGCGGGTAAGTTTTGCAGGGTTTTATCGGTGTAGGGCTGTAGCCACTCAGCCTTGCCAAAACGGGATTGGAAGGTGGTGATGACAATGTGGCGCTCCAGACCAAGGTTTTCGGCGATGAGCCGCGAGGTGCTTAGGCACTGGGAATAGTAAGGGTCGCCGCGGTCGCTATGAAATCTCGGAACGCCGTGGTATGACAGAACGAGCCTGTCTGTCTGGCCGTGCTGCTGCCAATGTTCGCGGATCGCATCGGCGCAGGCTGCGATGTAAGGCGCAAAATCGTGGTACTGACCGACGAAGCGCAACTCGGGTAACCAACGGCGCTGGCAAAAGTCGCTGGCCACAGCCTCGAACGCGGATGCAGTAGTGCTGCTGGAATACTGCGGGTAAAGGGGCAGGACGAGAATTCGGCGCACGTCCTGATCAACGAGCGCATCGATGGCAGACGTAATCGAAGGGCTGCCATAGCGCATGCCGATCTCCACTGGGATTTGGCTATTTAGTGCGCTGGAAAGCGCATCGCGTTGTTGTCTGCTGTATACCAGTAGCGGCGAGCCTTGCTCGGTCCACACGGACTGGTAGTTGCGAGCGGATTTCGCCGGCCGCGTACGAAGCACGATGCCATTGAGGAGAAGCCACCACAGTGGACGAGGTATTTCCACGACGCGCCTGTCCCAGAGAAACTGACTCAGATAGGCGCGCACCGACTTGGGGGTAGGGGCTTGAGGCGTACCGAGATTGATGAGCAGAACGCCGGTTTTTTCCTTGCGATCCGGAGGGATGACCGGCGAATCCTTAAATAGCATTATCGATTGTCCATCTTTAGTCTATTCCTCTACCCAGATCCTGCGCAGGGGTTCGCCGAAATCGTCGTATACCGTTTTGAGTTGGGGCTTTTTGTGCTTTACACCAATTCTGGTCGAAGCCGGGGGCTTGCGCCGTGCGTCGATCGTGGCAACTAGGTCGTTGAGATAGGTTCGCGTCTCCCGGGGCGTATCAAAAAATACTTTCTTGAGGGGCGCGGTGTCCTCGCGTCCACTGACACCATTTTGTACATGCTCCACTTTGCCACCGCTTGAAAGGTAGCGGTCCACATCATCACGCAGCTGCTTGCGCAACTCGGCTTTTGTGGGGGGCGTTTTAAAGACCATGATGATTGCTGTAGAGTCAGGAAATCAACCGCTAATAGTAGTCCATCACTGGGGCTCAAGCCAACGTGACCACACCAGGGGAATGTCGGGAAGCGTGGAAAATTCGCCGAGATCGAGCCAAGTCTGCGCGGGGCTGTGGAAATCAGAGCCGGCTGACGCTTGAAGCCCGAAGCGACGGCACAATTCGGCGAACTGGCGAGTTTCGGCGGGCAGCTGGCGACCGGAAACCACCTCTATCGCTTCTCCCCCCCACTGGCGGAATTCTTCTAGGAAACTCACCAGGCGGGTCCTTGTCATGCCATAACGGCCAGGGTGTGCCAACACGGCAACCCCACCGGCGGCGCGAATCCAGTCGATGACGGTATCCGGTGACGGCCAGCCCACCTTGATGTCACAGGGCTTGCCGGCACCGAGAAACTTCTTGAAGGCAATCGATTCGTTGGCGACGAATCCTGTATTTACCAAGTGGCGGGCAAAGTGGGGTCTGCCTAGGGTGGCTCCGGCGGCTTCGCGCAGCGCACCATCCAAGGCGTCCTGTACGCCGTACTTTTGGAGGCGCTCGGCAATCAGCTCGGCGCGGTGGTTGCGCGCCAATGTTTGGTGGGTGATGGCTTCGTCGAGCGCCGCTGCGTCGAGATCGATCCCCAACCCAACAATATGGATACTGTATTTTCGCCACTGACAGGAAAACTCCACACCTGGGACGAGCCGCAGGCCAGTGGGCACAGTGATGTGGCGATAGGCTTCCACACTGTCGTGATCGGTGATCGACAGTAGCTCGAGGTCACGGGAGTGCGCTCTGTCCACCAACTCCTGCGGGGTCAGAGTGCCATCAGAGGCCGTTGTGTGGCAGTGGAGGTCAAATTTCATTGCCCCACAGTGTACTATGGCGGACCTCCAGGTCATAACTCACCTCTACACTGACGAATGCGAGCGGCCGCGATAAGCCTACCTATCATATAATCGCGGCCATGAATCAGGTGACCCCCATAAACGCCACACAGCAGCAACAGGTGACGGAAGAGACGTTACGTTTTATCCGCATGGGAGAAACACTGTTTGATCGCCCCTTTAGTGATATCCCTGTGCTATTCGATCTGCGTGGCAGGGCCTCCGGCATGTACCGTGTCAGAGGGCGGGAGCGCCGGATTCGCTACAATCCTTGGCTGTTCGCCCGTTACTACGAGAACTGCATGGCATCAACGGTGCCCCATGAAGTCGCTCACTATTTGAGTGACGTGGTATATGGGCTGAGAAACATTCGTCCGCACGGCAGAGAATGGCGGGCGATCATGGCCGCCTTTGGTGCCGATGCCAGTGTGACTGCCGATTACTCCCTCGACGGCATCCCGTTGCGCCGAACGCGTAAGCATGGTTACCGCTGCGCCTGTGACATTCACTGGCTCGGCGCACTGCGCGATCGACGCGTGCGCAGTGGCGCAGCCAGGTACCGTTGCCGACGTTGCGGCGAACCCTTGCAGCCGGTATGAGCTGGTGGGTGTACATTATCGAGGCGGATGACGGCTCGCTTTACACAGGCGTGACCACAGACATCGCGCGGCGGTTTAGGGAACATCGTAGTAAGGTGCGAGGAGCGAAATATTTCAACGGGCGTCGACCGCTCGCCGTGGTTTACCTCGAGCCGCAACCGGACCGGGGGGTGGCTCAGCGGCGTGAGGCAGCTATCCGCAAGCTCAAGCGCGCAGACAAACTCAACCTCAAACAGAGTGTAATGATCTTCCATGAGTGACCTGGTTCCTAATCCCAAACTCGATGTGGACAATCCCGACGTGCGCAAGGCGCTGCTTAATACGGAAACCGCCAAGATTGCCTGGCGAGAACTGCAGCGCTATTTTGCCTCCGGTGCAGCTATCGCTGTGGCCCCAGAGCTTGATCTCCTAGCCGTGGCAGCGGAGGTCATGGCGGACAATAAAGGCGCCGTGGAAAGTTGGATCAGCGAGGACAAACTCGGACCGGTGAGCGATCAGCAGGCACTGCAGTGGTATGATGGCGATGTCTTAGTTTGGGCCGTGGTTCTCAGTCCTTGGGTGTTTGTTCAGTTGGCGGATCACTGAAAACAAAAAAGGCACCGTTGCGGTGCCTTG
>Ga0172382_10013034_pt1 | contig 10756 bp, 10 predicted proteins | sample Leawel138RmetaG_FD_122245 | JGI IMG/M metagenome (GOLD analysis project Ga0172382, IMG submission 122245) | Leachate microbial communities from a municipal landfill in Southern Ontario, Canada - Leachate well 138R metaG | ecosystem: Engineered > Solid waste > Landfill > Unclassified | place...
ATCTTCTCTATACTGTGCTCCAACTTGGGGGCCTCCTCTCGTCGTTTTGCTTGGTCGCAAACTACGATCAAGGAGTTACCCCCAAGTTCCCTAACTGGTCAGTATTTCGGAACAGCTATTTAGCTCTAGTATTTAACTCAGGTATTGGAACCGTCCCACGGAGGAACTCCATGAACCAGGCTTCACGTTTGCAATTCATGCCCATCTCGGCCTTCGCCACCGTGATGGGCTTGTCCGGCTTCACCATTGCGTGGGAAAAGGCACAGGCGTTGTTCGGGTTTTCCGGGATCGCCGGCACGGCGCTGACACTGACGGCGGTGCTGTTTTCACTTCTGCTACTGTTCTATGGCAGCAAGATCGCGCTGCATCGTGCCGAGGTGATGAAAGAGTTGTACCACCCGGTACGACTCAGCTTCTTCCCCACCATTTCCATCAGCCTGGTGCTACTGTCCATCGCCACGCTGGAGATACACCATGGGCTGTCGGAGGTGTTGTGGTTGGGCGGCAGTGCTTTGCACCTGCTGTTCACCCTGTATGTGCTCGGTGCCTGGATCAATCACGAACACTTCCAGATCCAGCACATGAATCCCGCCTGGTTCATTCCCGTAGTAGGTAACATTCTGGTGCCGATCGCCGGCGTGAGCCATGGCTACATCGAGCTGTCGTGGTTCTTCTTCAGTATTGGCCTGCTGTTCTGGCTGGTGCTGCTGACCATCGTGTTCTACCGCATAATTTTCCATGCCCCATTGCCCGGCAAACTGGTGCCGACACTGTTCATCCTCATTGCACCACCAGCGGTGGGATTCATCGCCTATGTAAAGCTGACCGGCGGCATTGATGTGTTCGCACGCCTGCTCTATTACTCCGGCCTGTTCATCACCCTGCTGCTGTTCACCCAGATTCACCGTTTCGCCCGGCTGAAGTTCTTCCTCTCCTGGTGGGCGTACTCCTTCCCGCTGGCGGCCATCACTATCGCTACCCTGGTGATGTACCAGCAACTGGGACACAGGGTGTTACTCGGTATGGGCGTGGCCTTGCTGGCAGTGCTGACCGTGGTGATCGGCATCCTGGTGCTGCGCACCGCCATCGCGGTGATGCGGCACGAGATTTGTGTCGCGGAAGACTGACCTCTCCGTTTGCCGGTCACGCCCATGTCCACGGACGGGGGGATGTCGCCGGCGCAGGATGCGTGCGAGCGCCGCAGCCCGGCCTGGATGCAGGTACATATGCCGTCCCGATACGAGCTTGCAACAACTTTCTGGCCCGGTTTACCGGGGTTTGTGTAATCCAACCACAGGTGGACACTCATGAAACAGTCACTCTTGCAGGAAAAATATCCCGTATTCACCGTCGAGCTGAGCAAGGACGAAACGACCGGTACATCGGTGGACGCCATCATCGAATTTCTCAGGGCGCGCATCGATGAGACCCCGGATGCGGTATATATCGCAGTATTCGATCATTACGCACACACCAAGTCGCTGCCCGACGGCGAGATCGCGCCGGACATCCTCGACGCGAAAAACCTGATCTTCTGTTTCGGCGTAAAGCTGCCGAGTCCCGCCGTCCTGGCGGTACGTCCGCGCTCCATCGGTATCGCCGAGCTGGCAGACAGGTTTGTCATCACCTTTATGGAAGCCCCCATGCCACGTGCCAACCAGGCGATGGAGAGCTGGGTCAAGGCACTAAAGAACAAGTGAGGTAACCGTTATGCGCATTGCAGTCACCAGCCAGAACTTTCGCACTGTCACCGGTCATGCCGGCAAGTCACGCCGTTTTCTGGTGTATGAGACCCAGCCCGGTGCCACGCCGCACGAACTGGAGCGCCTCGATTTACCCAAGGAGATGTCGTTCCACGAATTCCACGGTGAAGGGGCCCATCCGGTAGACGGTGTTGATGCCGTGATCACCGGCAGCTGCGGCGCCGGCTTCGCGCGCCGTCTGGCGGGAAGGGGTATCCAAGTGGCGGTAACCCAGCTGGAGGATCCGCTCGCGGCGGTACAGGCCTTCGCCTCGGGGCAACTGGTACCGGTAGACCCTGCGCACATGGCCGGCCACGATCACCATGATCACGACCACCCGCACTGATACCGATGATGAAAGCGGCCTGATGGGATGCAGCAAAGAAGAACGCCGGCATATGCCGGCGTTCTTCTTTGCTGCGGTAGGCGGCTGAACACACATGCCGCCATGGTGCATCGAGCAGAAAATGTGCTTCCGATCGGGTTCGTACCCAGCCGGCCGCCACCTGCTCATCTGTACGATATCGTCACTTAGAACTTGATATTTACCCCTGCGTAAATCGAGCGTCCCATACCGGGAACGGAAACACCCCATGGCACGAGGCCGGCCCGCGGAGGCATGGTTGCACCCTGACCGGTGTAGGCTCCACCCAGCGGGTGGTTGTAGAACTTGTCGAAGACATTCTCGATACCGACGTCGAAGCGCGCCTGCTTCCAGCTGTAGCTGCTGCGCAGGTGCAGCAGGCCGTAGGCCTCGGTTTCGATTTCGTTGCGGGTTTCCGACACATCCTCTTTATCATCCACCAGCTCAACCTCGGCCGTGTTGGTCCAGCTACCCTTGTGCTGCACCAGCGCCATTTTGATATTGAGCGGCATCATGTTGTACAGATTGTCGTCGGTAGTATCGTTCTTGCCACGGGTGTAGTTCAGCATGCCGGTGGCAGTAAAATCGCCGAAGCGGGTGTTTTCTGCCAGTGCAAAGTGGCCGGACACATCCAGACCATAGATTTTGGCAGACTGATTGACGAACTGGAGAAACACGAACTGGTCTGCCACCGTCAGGTTCGCCTCGGTGCATGCCCCGGTACCGGTGCTGCACCGTTCAGCATCGATATAATCCTTGACGTAGGTGTAGTAAGGCGTCACCTTCAACCCCCACTTCTCCTGCGCTGCATCGTGCCAATCGAAGGTTGCACTGACGGTGTGGGCGACCTCGGGTTCCAGGTCCAGGTTGCCAACATAGCCATTGCCGTCACCGGCCATGTTGATCATGTACATGGCCATGCCGCCGGTGGACCAGGTGTAGCGCTCGTAGAGATTGGGTGAACGCGTCTTCTGCGCAAAACCAAACTCGATGGTGCGGGTGGCGTCCGGAGTGAAGCGTGCCAGCACGGTCAAATCGAGATTGTCGTCGGTCTTCTCGCGGTCGGCCGCATTGAAGGCGGCCGCATCCGCGGCATAGCCAGCGTTATACCCCTGCACTTCACCTGCGTTCATGTCGACCCGCTCATAGCGCAAGCCAAACAGGCTCAGCCACTGCGGGTTCCACTGCGCCTCCCACTCGCCGAACATCGCAAGACGGTCGCGCTCGCCGTTATTGATATTCCAGAAGGTATTCGGCCACATCCCCTTGCCTGCCGGGTCCCACCAGTCATCCAGCTCGTATTGCTGGACTTCACCGCCCACACGGATCAGGTCGCGGGTCGACAACTGGATATCCGCCTTGACCACGACACCCGTATTGTCGCCTTCGGTGTCCATCGGCATGCCCGCCGCGCAACCCGTGGGGCTGGGACCGATCGGGCACGGCACGCCACTGTCGGAGAAATTGACGGGTGCGCTGGGGCCGTACCAATAGAGCTTGTCATCGAAGAACTGCATTTTGTGCCTTGTGTGCTCGTTGTAGGCGCGGGCCTCCAGCTTGCCCCAGTCGTATTGCCCCGCGTAGCGCAGATTGATTTGTTCGCTGTCATTGCCGGTCATGTCCATGCGCTGGTTCGGCCAACCCTGATACGGAATATCCTGCAGACCCAGCTTCAACTCGACCAAATGGTTCTCCTTGCGCATGGCCATGGTGAGCGATTGGTTGGTCGATTTGTACATGCTTGAGCCAACCTCGTCGCCATCCAGCCAACCCTGGCCAGGTGCGGCGGGTCCTGCCGGTTTGAAGTCATCACCGGCCTTGTAGTCCTCGGCCTTGGTGGTCGAACCGCTATAGTTCAGGCTCAGTGTTCCACTGGCAATGGTGGCAGACAGATTGCCGCCACGCGCACTGCCATTGCTGCGGTAAAACGCTCCGATCTCACCCTTGCGGAGCAGGTCTGCGCCAGGCTCGGCAAATTCGGGCGCGGGAGAATCCACTAGGATCGTTCCACCGATGCTGTCGCCGCCGATGCTGACCGGCGTGATGCCGGCGAAGACCGAGGCACTGCCGACGTGACTCGGATCGATATAGGAAAGCGGCGGATTCATGTGGTTGCCGCAGGCCGAAATCAGGTCCATGCCGTCGACCTTGACGCGCAGACGGTCATCGGCCAGGCCGTGCATCACCGGCAGGCTGGAAACACCACCACTGCCCTGCAGGGTGAGGCCGGGAATGTTTTTCAGCAGACTCGCCGTATCACTGGTGGCAGGACGCAGAGACTGCAGCGTATCCGCGCCGACAACAGAGGAGCGGGGAAGTGTTTCAACCAGTGGCGAAGCGGTGACCGAAATGGTAGGCAGTGCCACCTCTTCGGCAAGCGCGGCGTTGTGGATGAATGTGGTGATCAATGTCGCGAGCAGTGTCTTATGCCGCCGCATTGGCAAATGATTCATGCTTGTTCCTCTGTTTGTTATTGGACTGGGCAGCGAGCGTGCAAAGACCATTCCACCGGAGCAATACACAGATAATTCACGTAGTTGTGGTTTTGGGTAATGCGTTCGATGGGGTCGGGGCTGCGTGATTTCACGCATGTTTGCGGCATATGCCGCACCCGGCGGCCGAAGATTCGTCAACACACGGAATGGGGGGCACCGCTAAATTGGTGAAAAAAAGTGGTCCATCCGTGGACCAAGGGGGGGTGGTTGACCCACCAGGGAGAGAATCGATAGAAGCAGGGGGGCGTGGCGTAACTCTAATCCGCTCATCGGTTGAGGATGACCCATGCAGCGCCAAAGCTCAGCAGCAACCAGCCCAGGAACGGATGAAACAGCAGGCGCCAGGCCCAGAAGCGGGGCACGAAGCCGACACCGTGTACAAAGCCGGCCGCCAGGCCCCACATCAACAGCGGTAGCAGTATCTGACGCAGTTCACGGCCGGTATCGGCCAACGCCCTGGGGTACGCCAGAATCAGCCCCACCAGAGCCACAGCCAACATTAGCGACAACAATCGTGCGGCGAGTGGATGGGGATACGGAATGAACGGTCCCCTATCCCTGTGCTGCGCCGCGTTCATGAGCGTCAGGCATCATTCTCATTGCTGTCGGCACTGGCCTCGGCCTCAAGCCACATCACGTTGATCACACCGAAGGCACAGGCCAGCAATACGCCCAGGATCCAGGTGAAATACCACATCGTCTGTATCTCCTCTTTAAAAAGCGCCTGACTGCAACGTTACAAAAATCATTTGGCGGAAACCCGACCTGCCGTGCGCTGCGCTGCCCGGCTGCCGCCGGGCTCCCGCGTCCTCGTATGGATTCGTTGCAGTCATCTGTATGTTTGTCGGGCTTGGTTAATACGCTTCCTTGTCATGTGTGCGTACGTACTCCACCGTCAACTTGCCCCACATCGCCTTATAGGTCCAGGTGGTGTAGGCAAGGATGATCGGCACGAAGATCATCGCCGCCCAGAACATCACTGTCAGGGTGAGATGGCTGGATGGAGCATCCCATACCGTGAACGATGCATTGGGCACGGTGTTGGACGGCATCACGAACGGGAACATGGAGAAGCCCGCGGTGAGTATCACACCGGCCATGGCCAGTGAGCTGGTGACGAAGGCGAAGCCGGGACGCTTTGCCGTTGCCAGCAGGATGGTAAGCAGCGCACCGCCCAGGCCAAGAAGTGGTGCGACCATCATCCACGGATAGCGGCCGTAGTTGTCGAGCCAGGCGCCGGAAGCCACCTCCACCGTCTTCGCCAGCGGATTGGGCAGGGCATCGGTGGGCGGCATGCTGATGATGCGGAAGCCATCGACGCCGGCAGCGAGCCACACACCGGCACCGGCAAAGGCGACGATCATCACGGTGCCGGCGATCTGCACTGCCTTGCGGGCCCGCGACTCGATGGGATCGGCGGTACGCATCTGCAGCCATACCGCGCCGTGCATTACCAGCATCGACAGCGACACCACGCCGGCCAGCAGTGCGAAGGGGCGCAACAGGCCGAAGAAGTTGCCGGTGTAGGTGGGACGCAGGAACTCGTCGAGCTGGAACGGCACACCGAGGATCACATTGCCGAAGGCCACGCCGAACAACAGTGCTGGGACGGCACCGCCGACGAACAGGCCCCAGTCCCAGGTGTTGCGCCAACGCGGGTCGGCCACCTTGGAGCGGTAGTCGAAACCCACCGGGCGGAAGAACAGCGCAAACAGCACCAGCAGCATGGCGATGTAGAAGCCGGAGAATGCTGCCGCGTATACCGCCGGCCAGGCGGCGAAGATGGCACCGCCTGCAGTGATGAACCACACCTGATTGCCGTCCCAGTGCGGCCCGACCGTATTGATGATGACACGCCGCTCTTCGTCGTTCTTGCCGAGGAAAGGCAGCAACGCGCCCACGCCCATATCAAAGCCATCGGTAACGACGAAGCCAATGAGCAGCACGCCGACCAACAGCCACCAGACCAGTTTCAATGTTTCGTAGTCGAGAACCATTTCATAAACCCCTTTTTGAGGCAGCGGCGCAGAGACATAGAGATTTCATGTCGTGCGCGACTGCGGGTTCAAACCATTGCAGGTGCCTTCTCTGCGTCTCCGCGTCTCTGCGGCAGATGTTGGTCGCTTTGTTCGTGGTGGTAACGACCGGTGCCGAGACTGGACGGGCCGAGACGCGCGTACTTGATCATCAGATACATCTCTACCACCAGCAGCAGGGTGTAGAAACCGATGAAACCGGCAAGGGAGAACAGCAGGTCGCCTACGCTCAGCATCGAAGTGGACAGGTGTACCGGCAACACTTCACCGATGGACCAGGGCTGGCGGCCGTATTCAGCGACGAACCAGCCCAGCTCGCTGGCGATCCATGGCAGCGGCAAGGACCACAGTGCGGCCTTCAGCAGCCAGGGCTTGTGTTCGGCACTGCGGCGGGCGCTGTGCCAGAAGGAAAGGCCCAGCAGCACGATGAACCAGAATCCCAGGGCCACCATGATGCGGAAGCTCCAGAACAGCGGCGCCACCGGCGGAATGGTGTCCTCCACCGCCATCCGAATCTGCTCTTCGCTGGCATCCACCACCGTCTCGGTGTAGCGCTTCAGGAGCAGACCGTAACCGAGGTCCTTCTTCACTGCCTCGAAGGCAGCCTTGGTCTGGTCGTCAGTCTGACCGGCACGCAGCCTAGTGAGCAGGTCGTAGGCCACCATGCCGTTGCGGATGCGTGCTTCATGTTCCACCTTCAGGTCGCGGATACCCTTGACCTCCTCGGTGGTCGAGCGGGTGGCAATGAGACCCAGCGCCCAGGGGATCTTCACTGCGGCGTGGGTGACTTCATTGTCCTGATCGGGAAAACCAAACACCGTAAACGACGCGGGTGCCGGATGGGTCTCCCATTCGGCCTCGATGGCGGCCAACTTCACCTTCTGCACATCACCCAGCTCGTAGCCGGATTCGTCGCCCAGCACCACCACCGAAAGGGCGGAGGCAAGGCCAAAGCCGGCGGCGACGGCGAAGGAACGGCGGGCAAATTCCAGGTCGCGCCCCTTGAGCATGTACCAGGCGGAGATGGCCAGCACGAAGATGGCGGCGGTGGTGTAGCCGGCAGAGACGGTATGCACGAACTTCACCTGCGCCACCGGGTTGAGTACCAGCTCGGCGAAGGAGGTCATCTCCATGCGCATGGTTTCATAGCTGAAGTCCGCGCCCACCGGGTTCTGCATCCAGCCGTTGGCCACCAGGATCCACAGTGCCGACATGCTGGAGCCGAAGGCGGTGAGGAAGGTGACCAGCAGGTGCTGGCGCTTGGTCAGGCGATCCCAACCGAAGAAGAACAGGCCGATGAAGGTGGACTCCAGGAAGAAGGCCATCAGGCCCTCAATGGCCAGCGGCGCACCGAAGATGTCGCCGACGTAGTGGGAGTAATAGGCCCAGTTGGTGCCAAACTGGAACTCCATGGTGATGCCGGTGGTGACGCCGAGGGCGAAGTTGATGCCGAACAGCTTGCCCCAGAAGCGGGTCATGTCCTTGTAGATCTGCTTGCCGGTCATCACATAGACCGACTCCATGATTACCAGCAGCCAGGCCAGCCCTAGCGTCAGTGGGACGAACAAAAAGTGGTACATGGCGGTGGCGGCGAATTGCAGCCGCGACAGCTCGACGACACTCTCGGATATCATGCCGTGTTCTCCTTAAGGCTATGGCTTCGTTAGTGGCCGTGAGGCATGGAGGCGGCCACGGCCACCCGCAATCTCGCGAACCAGCGAATGAGCAAATAAGGTGCGGACCCCGGTCGGGTTCTTCCCTTACCAACCGGAACAGAGCAACGCCTGTGCCAGCGAAAGCTTAGTTGACCGTAAAACTAAGACAAGTACCGGAATTTCCTTGATAAATGTCACAAGACGCTACTGTCAAATCATGAAATTCTCTCTTGTCCGAAGGGGTATTTCTGTATTTGTATGCCGTATATGACATATAATTTGCGCCAGTTGCCACAAGTGGCGGAGATTTCCATGTCAAATTCCACCCAGCCTGATATCCCGCCCGAGCTGCTGTCGATGCTCGACGTATTCAGCGAGCCGGCCACCCTGCTCGGTGCCGATTACCGCATCCTCGCCACCAACCACGCCTATCGCCGCACCTACGGCGACGGCCACTCCCTCAAGGCCCGCTTCTGTTACGAGGTGTCCCACCATTACGCCATTCCCTGCGACCAAGCGGGGGAGAACTGCCCGCTGCGCAACGCGGTGGAAAGCGATACGCCGCAACGGGTACTGCACCTGCACCACACTCCCAACGGCGAGGAGCACGTCGACGTGGAGATGACGCCGATCCACGATGCTGCGGGCAATATCTGTTTTCTGCTCGAACGCATGCGCGTCAGCCGCTTGGCCAGCCCGCTGCCCAAGTCTGGCGGCCTGGTGGGACGCTCCCCGGTATTCAACAAGGTGCTGGAGCTGGTGCAACGGGTGGCGCCCAGTGAAAGCACCGTGCTGTTACTGGGCGAGTCGGGTACCGGCAAGGAGTTGATCGCCCAGGCAGTGCATGAAGCCAGTGTGCGGCGCGGCGGGCCATTCGTACCGGTGGACTGCACCGGCCTGACCGAAACCCTGTTCGAGAGCGAGCTGTTCGGCCACGAAAAAGGCTCGTTCACCGGCGCGCAGACGCGCAAGTTTGGTCTGGTGGAGGCGGCACGCGGCGGCACGCTGTTTCTGGATGAAATCGGCGAGATCCCGCTGGCGCAACAGGTCAAGCTGCTGCGTCTGCTGGAGAGCGGCACCTTTCGCCGCGTCGGCGGTATCGAACCGCAAAAGGCTGACTTCCGTCTGGTCTGCGCCACCCACCGCAACCTCAAGACAATGGTCGAGGCCGGCACTTTCCGCCGCGACCTCTACTACCGCATCAACGCCTTCCCCATCCTGTTGCCTGCGCTGCGCGAACGTGTCGAAGACCTGCCGCTGCTGGCCGAAAGCATGCTGCAGCGCGTCTCCGGTGAACGCCGCCTGCGCCTGGGCGACGCCGCCCTCGCCTGCCTGCGCAGCTACAGCTTTCCCGGCAACATCCGCGAACTGCGCAACATCCTCGAGCGTGCCGCCCTGCTCTGCGACGGCAAGGTGATCCAGCCCGAACACCTGCCGGAAGAGTGCTGTCTCGACGGCGAGGCCCGCCCCCTGCGCGGCGCCCTGTTCGGCGATGTGATCCCGCTGGAAGAAGTGGAACAGCGCTACCTGCTGTGGGCACTGGCCCGTTTTCAGGGCGACAAGCGGGCGCTGGCCGCACAGCTCGGCGTCAGCGAGCGGACGCTCTATCGCAAGCTGCACGACCTGCAGCGCATGTAGCCGACGATGGTGAGGTGTGTCTGCTTGTCCCGTCACGGCCACTCCGGCGTGCGCCATGACATGCCGCCGGGCGAATGCCGGTTACACGATTTCCCGCGGCCCCCTGGTATCGACAATCGCGGTACTGGGGCGCGCAGCCAGCGCATGGCTGGCGGATATGTTCGCGCGCGGCGACAACAATGGCTGAGCTGATGTTGCGGCAGGCACTGCGTGGCCTGCTGGATGAACCGGCGGTGCGCGCCGCCTTGTGGCAACTGGATGACCGCCCCGGATTTGTCGCGCACCTGTGTGCGGAAGCACGGCGGCGGGGCATTGCGGTAAGTACGGCGGAGATCGCATCGCTGCTGCAGGCGGGCAAGCGTTTGCCGCTGCAGGTCGGGCCGGCACCGAATCTGGCGCAGTTCCGTGACTGGCTGCCGGCGACAGTGACCTGGAGCGATCAGCAACCGCTGTTGCATTGGGCCTATGCGCCCGCCCTGCCGCTGCAGGCCTCGTTTTATGCGCAGACCGTGCACAGGGTGATGGCCCATCCGTTCAACCACCTGGGAGGGCGCAGCACCTGGCTCCATGAGATCGATGCCGCCGATAGCGCGGCGATTGCGCGACCAGCCGCATTCATTTTTCATTGGTCGCGCTGTGGTTCAACGCTGCTGGGACGCATGTTGAACGCGCATCCAGGCTGTCAACTCTACGCGGAACCCGAACAAGCGTGTCCCGGCCCTCATGAAGTCGCCGCGTAACATCCCAGTTAACCCGGCGACATTCAGGCTCGGGACAAGTATGTGCTTCGCACGGCCCCGGTTCGCCCTGCGTCCGGGACGCTTCG
>Ga0172382_10013035_pt1 | contig 10753 bp, 12 predicted proteins | sample Leawel138RmetaG_FD_122245 | JGI IMG/M metagenome (GOLD analysis project Ga0172382, IMG submission 122245) | Leachate microbial communities from a municipal landfill in Southern Ontario, Canada - Leachate well 138R metaG | ecosystem: Engineered > Solid waste > Landfill > Unclassified | place...
AGGGTCCATCGATCCGGGTGGCCGCGCCGGAGAGTGAGAGTTCAGCTTGCATGCGCTTCGGTCCCTTCCAGTTTGCCGAGTTCGGTTTCGAGTTGACGCGACAGGTTCTGAAATTCGTCCAGCTCCTGCTCCGAGACCTCTTCGCCCATGCGCTGCAGGCGTCGCAGGATCGGCAACTCGGTGATCGCGCTCAAAGGAACGCCTTGCTCGACCATCTGCAGCGCGAGCTAGATGAAACGCGCAATCAGATTCATCATCGCCGTCTGCCGGGCCGGTGAGGCATATCGGTCGATCGGCGAGAAGGACGACTGGCGCAAGAAGGCCGAATTGATCAGGTCGCCGACCAGCAGGACACATTGCTGATACGGCGGCAGCGAATCCTTGCCGACGATGCGCGCCATCCGCTCGAGGCGTGCCTGTTCCTCAAGAATCTCGAGGAACCGACGCCGATTGTCGGCCCAGTGCGGGCTGCCCTCGGCCTTCCACCACAGGGCCATGGTGTCGACGTCTTCGGTATAGGACTGCAGCGGGTGTACGGCGGGATAGAAGCGTGCCTGGGCACGTGCGCGGTCCAGCCCCCAGAAACTGCGCACATAGCGTTTGGTGTGGGTCGTGACCGATTCGGAAAAGTCGCCCGACGGCGGACTGACCGCACCGATGATACTGAGTGAGCCTTCCATACCTGAAAGGGTCTCGACGCGGGCGGCGCGCTCGTAGAAATCGGCCAACCGGGAACTCAGGTACGCGGGATAACCGCCCTCGCCGGGCAGCTCGCCGAGCCGACCCGAAACCTCGCGCAAGGCCTCGGCCCAGCGGCTGGTGGAGTCCGCCATCAGCGCAACGTGCAGACCCTGGTCGCGGAAATACTCGGCGACGGTGACGCCGGTGTAGATGCTCGCCTCGCGTGCCGCCACCGGCATGTTCGAGGTGTTTGCGATGATGACGGTGCGCTCCATGAGCGCACGACCGCTGCGCGGATCCTGCAACTGCGGGAACTCGTGCAGCACGCCGGCCATTTCGTTGCCGCGTTCGCCGCAACCGACATAGACGATGATGTCGGCGTCACACCATTTCGCAAGGCTCTCCTGCAGCACCGTCTTGCCGGTGCCGAAGCCGCCGGGGAGGGCGGCCTTGCCGCCGCGCGCGATCGGGAACAAGGCATCGAGGATGCGTTGACCGGTCAGCATCGGCCGGTCGGCCGGTAAACGCTTGGCGACCGGACGGGGGATGCGCACCGGCCAACTGTGCCGCATGCGGACCTCATGACGTCGGTCGCCGTCCTCGAGCACACACAGTAGCTGGTCTTCGTCGTAATCGCCCGCCGGTTCGATACTGCGCACGGTGCCACGCACATTGGGCGGTACCAGGCACAGCTGACGCAGGCCTTCGACCGGCAGGATCTCGCCCAACCGCGCGCCGCCCTCGACTTCGTCCCCCACGCGCACGTCCGGCTCGAACGGGAAGGATTGCGGTTTGCGGCGCCACATGCCCGGCTGGACGTGAATGCTTTCCATGCCGGCCAGCGGGCGCAGCAGACCGTCGAAGATGTTGCCGAGCAGCCCTGGCCCGACCTCGATCGCCAGCGGCTGGCCGGTGCCTTGTACCGTCGTGCCGGGTCGCAGTCCGCTGGTATCTTCGTACACCTGCACGACGATCTCGTCCTCGGTCAGACGGATCACTTCGCCCAGCAACTGCTGCGCGCCGATCAGCACCGCCTCGTTGACGGCGAACGGCCCCTGCGGCCGCGCACGCAGCACCGGGCCGCTGATCCAGGAAAGACGTGCCTCACTCATGAAGGCTCTCCGATTTCACAAAACGTTTTACAAGCGTTCATTGAACAGCCGTTGCGGCTCATGGCGCCTCCTCGGGCGGCAGCGCCGCTTCCAGCAGTGCCAACAGGCGCGCCTGCACGGCGCGTTCGTCGGCCAGCAGGCCCGCGATGGTGGCATCCAGACTGGCGCCGCCGGCCTGAACCCGTAAGCCGCCTGCAATGCGATCGTCGCTGTGCAGTGTCGGCACCGCGCCGGCGTGCGCCTCGATGCGCGCGCGCCAGGGCGCGAGTTCGGCGTCGTCCCAGCCCGGCGGGTGCTCGATCCGCCAGGGCGCCGCCGGCAGACTTTTCAACGCCTGTTCGAGCAGATGCCCCAACCAGAGACGGCGTTGTTCGGGCGCTTGCCAGCGGGCCTGCAAGGCCGCGTCAAGCCGATAGCGGGTGCGCGCCAGCATGTGCTGGACGGCGTCCTGATAGCGTTGCCGGTTGTGTGTCTCCAGCCGCGCCTCGTTGAGCGCCAACATGCCATGTGCGCGTACGCGTTCCTCCTCGACGGCGCGACTGACCCGTACCCGCGCCTCGTGAAAGGCTGCACGGACGCGCGCATGCGCCTGTTCCCGTGCCTGCGCGAGTATCTCGCTACTGCGCGCTTCGCGCGTCGCCGTGATCAGCCCGATGAGCGCATCGCGTGGCGCCTGCACATCGTCGTTCATGCATTCATCCCCAGTTGTCCGCGCAGCCATCCGCCAATATCCGGCGGCGCCGTACCCCGGATGTCCGGCACCACGACCACCAGCGGCTGCAACGAACGCAGCAGGTCGTGCAGGCGCTTTGGCGCAAGCGTTGCGGCAAAGCTTGCGCCGAGCAGCAGCAGCGGGGCGTCACGCATGGCGGCATCGAGCAAGGCGTCGATGTCCTCGATGGTCTCGCCGACGTAACTCTGCGCACCGGCCAAGCGGTAGCCGGTCGCGTCGAGCTCGTCACCGATGTAGACAGGTGCGTTCATCAGGCGATGCGGTTCAAGATCAGGATCGAGACGATCAGGCCGTAGATCGCGATACCTTCGGCAAGACCGACGAAGATCAACGTGCGTCCCAGCAACTCAGGCTTCTCGGTGATCGCACCGATCGCCGCGCTGCCGACGCCGGCGACGGCGAAGCCGGCACCGAGCGAGGCCAATCCGGTCGCGAGTGCTGCGGCGACATAACCCCACTGCACGATGCCGGGATCCAGTACGCGAAGAGCGCCGCCCGCTTCCTGGGCGAGCGCCGGCTGCAGGAACAGCAAGCCAGTGCCGACCGCGCACAGAAGACCGGCAAACAGCGTGAGAGCAATGGCGATAACGGGCCGTTTCATGACTGACTCCTTGTATCGGTGAACGCAAGATAATCGGGTGCCGGCAGCGGCGCGAAACCCTGCCCTTCGCCGCGCAAAAAGCGAATGAAGAATTCGAACAGGACCAGGCGCGTGGTCTGGATAAATACCACCAGGCCTTCCAGGCCGAGGATGAAGACATTGCCGATCACCAGCACCAGCCAGCCGCCCTGGCCGGCGACTTCCGCAAGCCCGACGACCGCTTGCGACAAGCCCGCATGGGCCAGCGCAAAGGCGCCGACGCGCGAGAACGACAAGGTGTTCACGGCCAGCTGGAAGATCTGCTCGACCAGTTCACCGACCGCGATGCCGAGTCGGCCGGCCAGACCACCGTGCCCGGCCACCAAGGTGCCGACCACCGCCCAGACGAGGCCGATTACCAGCGCCAGTTTGGCGCCGGGATGGAAGAACAGTCCCAGCAGGGAAAGATAGATGAGGATGACAGGCGCTTCGCGCCACCACCAGTGGCGTCCCTCACCGCGCCAGCGCGCCTGGATGCCGTTGAGCAAGAGTCCGAAGCACAGCAGCAACACGCCGAACGCGAGCGGAATGCCGAGCACCAGCAAGGGCTGCGACATGGGGTGCATCCACAATGGCTCGAACAGGTCTTCGCGGGCGAAGAAACTGCCGAAAAGCAATCCGAACAGCATGGCGCTGGCGCCGGCCGGGACCAGCAGGGCAGCGATCGGAAGACGTTTGCGCAGCAGCAGTCCGGCGAGCAGGATGACGAAACCCTGTCCGAGGTCGCCGAACATGTAACCGAACAACAGCGGCACGACCAGGGCCAGTACGCTGCTCGGATCGGCCTCCTGCGCCGAGGGCATGCCCAGCAGCCGCGGAAACATCTCGAACGCGCGTGCCCAGCGCGGATTGCGCAACACCAGCGGCGGCCGACGATCCTGTGGCGGCGCCGTGAACCGTACCAGCGCGCGGACGCCGGCCGTTGCCAGTTGCGATTGCAGCACGTCGGCCGCGGGTGCGCTGCTCCAACCCCGTACCCAGGCGAGGTTTGCGCCACTTTCCTGGTAACGCACGTTGCGCAGGAACCAGTCCAGACGGGCGACTTCGCCCAGCACGTCGCTCAAGCCAAAGCGGTCGGACAGGGTGAGCAACTGACGCTGCAGTGTTTTGCGATCCCGGCTGTAGATCTGCAGGCGCGCCGCGATCTGCGACGCCGCCGCGCGCGGCGTGCCATGCAGCCAATCGGCGAGCGGAATGACGCGCACCCGATGCGCGCTCAGGTCGTGCTCGAGTTGCGCGCGCTGCTCCGCGGGGCCGATCAACAGCAGATCCCCGCCGAGCGGTTGCTCGATCGTCCAACTGAGCCATTGGGGCGGCAACGGCGGAATCTCGGCCTGTTCCGCAACGCGATACAGCAGCGTGCAGAGCAGGGGGCCGGTGTTCACGAGCTCGCTTACATCGAGCGCACTGCCCTCCGGCAGGGCCTGTTGCAGCGCCAGGAGCCATTGTTGCTGTCGGACCAGCTCCGCGCTTTCCGCCTGCAGGCGTTCCAGTTCTCGAATCGGGGCATCGGCCTGTGTGCCCCAGTCGCGCAGCTGCCGCAAGGCGCGCTCGAGCGTGCGCGCCGGTTTGCCGGTCAGGGTCACAGGTGCAGCGGCTTCCGGCCAATACAGCCGGTACCGGCTGGCGAGTTGGTGAAATTCCTCAAGCAGTGAACGCAAGTCGGTGAGCCCCGCGCCGTCGTCCACCAGGTCGCTTTCCAGCTGAATCTGGCCGGTCTCGGCCAGCACTTCGAGCGTGAACGCGAGATCGTCGCGTGCGACCAGACACTCGAACCAGCGTGCGGGTTCCGGTCGGAAGGCCATTTAGGCGGCCTCGGCAGGCGGAGGAAACAGACGCCGTTGCAACAATTCGCCGCGCAAACGTTCGACGTCCTGTGCCAGCATGAACAGATACAACATCGGCGTCAGCGGCGAGCGAGTGTGCTGGCGGAAGCGGAATTTCAGCCAGCTGCGCCAGTGTTCACGCGCGGCGGCATCGGCGGCCGGACTGGTGGCTGTGGCGTCGCCTTGCGGTAACTGCTGCTGCAAGGCCGTAGCCAGCAGCTCGAGCTGCTTGTCGCGCTGTTGCGGCCAAAGTCTCCGCCACCGGGCGAACCACACCCGCCGCAGATCGATACTCCGCCCCGCAGCCGGCGCGAGTGCCGCCCAGCGGCTGTGTGACATGGCCTCTCCGCGCGCTGCACGCGGCAGTTCGGCGAGCGGTCCATAATCCGGATCTTCACGCATCCAGGCCGGCGGTTGCTCCAGCCGCAACAGGCCGCCCAGGGCGGGTAGATCGATCCAATGTGCGATCCACGCGGTGGCCGCCTGCCAGGCGCGCGGCTGCCAGCTCGCGACGAGCTGGGCCTCGGCACGGAAGCGCTGACGCAGCAATTGTTCCATGCGGTGTGGCGGCGTGTCCGGTGCAAAGCCTTCCAGCCAGGGACGCAGCCCGCTGCTGCGTGCGGTCTGCAGAAACAGCGACAGGTCGCGCAAGGCGGTGAGTCGTTGCCAGGTCGCCGCGGTAGGTCGTTGTCCGTGTCGCGCCTGCAAGCGCGTCTGGATATAGTCGTAGCGCCCGCTGTCAGCCATCGCCGCCTTCCTCGGCACCGGTCATCGCGGCGGCCAGCCTGGCGACGATACCGTCGATCTGGGCGTCGCTGAGTTCGAGGCGCTGACTGAGTTCGGCCAGTCGCCGGTGATGTTCCTGCACCTGGCCATCGATCGCGCGTGCGACGCCCTGGCTGCAGCGTACATGGCTAAAGGTGATTCGGCCGTCGGCGCGTTGCAGGATGCGCGCAGCGCGTTGTCGCGCCGCGTCGAGAATGCGTTCCGCTTCCGCCTTTGCGTCCGCGAGCGCCTGGTTGGCTTCTCGCTCGGCGACCAGGACGCTATTGATGGCGTCTGCGATGGGATGACCGAGGTCTTGGCGGCGGAGGGCCATGTTCGATCCGTCTCTCAAATGGCAGGTAGCGGTTTTCCCGCTTTTCGACGTTATAGTAGATCCGCAGCGCATGTGGAACTTTGATTTGGCGCAAGCCGCGGAGAGATGCACGTGGGCCGATAGCCATGCTGCGAGCTTTCCGACGTGGGGTCGGCGCGGCCATGGAAGCAGGAGTGTACCGGTGCTGTCAAGGCGCGCCGCGACGGTGGCATGCTGGCATTCAGCGCATTCCTCGATATGGGCTTCTAGCGGGCGCCCGCGGGGCTGGCCGGCCGCAATCCCGGGCGCCTCGGTATGGTGTTCATGCACGACATCGCGGCCACCGCCGATCGGGAAACAAGACGGACAGTTTCCAGGCTCGACGCCGTTCGCCTGCAACTCGGATACGATCCGCTCGGCATGCGCCTCGCGCTTGGCAATGCGGAACACCGCTTTGCGCGCCATAACGAAATTTCTTCAACGCACGGGTGTTTGCGATCCGGGCGGGGACCGCCATGGACGCGAGCCGGAGCACGCCTGTAAGACCTGCGGCGCCGGTGTAAAAGCTGCTCAGGCAGCTTCTAGAGCGGGACGCTCGTTGCCGAGCAGAAGCGCGACGGGCTCTGCGGTTATTCGACGGACTCCACCTTGAGCCAGAGCGTCTGTTCCGTTTCGCCCGCGTTGCGGGTGCTACGAAGGAGCCCGCCGCCTTGGTGACTGCGCTGCTGGCTCGTGCCGCCGAGCTCCAGCCATTCGTCCAGACGGCCGCGTACGGTGGTCGTGAGCGATGTCGTCTGGATACGGTTGCGACCCTGTGGACTCAGCGTCTCCCGCTGCGGACTGATGTCGACGACGACCTCGGAACCTTGGACCCGCGCGAGCGCGTAGAAGCCGGAATGCAACTGTTGGTATTCGACGCCCTGCGCGATCACCGGACGGCCGTTGACGATTATGCCCGTCTGTGTCGGCACCGGGAACGCCTCTCCGGTATGGATGTAGGCGGGTGTCCCCTCGAGCGCGGTGACCTGGAAATGGTTGCGCTCGTCGCCCTTGTCGGCCGTGCTGCGGACGATCGCGCGACCGCGTAGCTCGAGCTCGTTGCCTTGGGTCCCGATCGCGACATGGCCCTGTATACGTTCCCGTTCGATCGCCTCATGTGATGCGCGACGTACACTGATACGCAGCGTTTGCGTCGCACGATCGAGCTGCGCGATCAGCGCCCGGATTTCCTCCTGCCGTGCCGGTGCCGCGCGCAGGATCAGCTGGTAACCCGTGCCGCTCAATGCCTCGCCTTCATTCAGCATGGGGCGGACCAACGGCATGAGCTCCGCGGCGCTGCGGTTCTGTAAGGGCACGACCTCGATCCGATCGGCGGCCATGACGCCGACGGACAGGAGGGCAAGGAGCAGGCAGAACAGCCCGGCAAGGCGCTGCAAGGAGTTCACAGGTGTAGCCGCCTGAGGTTCGCATCCGGTTCGCTGCGATCCCAGATCTCATTGAAAAGGGCACGCAGGCGCCGCACTTCGAGCGGCGCCTTGCAGCTGAAACTGCCTTCGAAGCGTGCTGCGAAATGCCGGTGCAGCAATCCGTAGTCGTCGGTCAGGAGAAAGCTCTGGTTGTCGTCCTGGTAATCTTCGTGCACGCGCCGGATCTCCACATAGCTGCTGAGGCGACGCCCGAGTTCAACCAGCCGGTGCCCCTCTTTGACGGTTCGCTCGAGGTCCTTCGCGAGGATACGGATGCGCGCCCGTGGGTTGTCGACGACGAGCCGGGCCAACGCCTCGACGAAGTCCGTTCGATCGTACAGCGCCGGCTCGAGATCGGGCGTGAACAGCTCCAGTTGCCGACGCGCTTGGGCCGCCAGCAATGCGGCGGCGCGACGATTGTCGTCCCGGCTGGCGAGCGCGTAGTCCTCAGCGGTTTCGCCGACGATACAGCCGTCGGTATCGGCATCACTGAAAGCAATGGTAGGCAAGGCGGACGGCCTCCGGCGGTTCAGGGGTCGGTCGTGAAGCGCGCCATGCGCAGATGCGGAATGCCGGCGGCCGAAAATTCCTCACCCGAACCGATAAAGCCGTGGCGATGATAGAAGTCGACGACCGCGACCTGCGCGTCGAGAAAGACTTCGTCCAAGCCGTGCGCCGCCGCCAGATCGATCAGCATCGACAGCAAGGCGCTGCCGACACCGCGGCCGCGCCATTCGCGCAGCACCGCCATACGCCCGATATGGCCGTCGGCCTGCATCCGGGCGGTGCCGATGGCGTTGCCCTGCATGTCGTAGGCGAGCAGGTGTGCGCAATCCGGATCGAGGCCATCCCATTCGAGCTCGGCCGGCACGCCTTGCTCCCGTACGAAGACTTGCTCGCGGATGGCGTGGATTGCGGAAGAGTCGCCCGGCCAAGCGGCGGGCGCGATCAGGTAGCCCGCGTCATCGGTTTCAATGGAATCGGCTGTCATGGGCCGATGATGCCGTAATGCGGCGGATTTTCAAGTGACGCAGACCGGGTTTGCGGAGTGCAAACCACGCAATTGCCACCGGCGCGCGTCGTGGTGCGGCTTTCAAACGTTAAATATCCCGCGCCTGCTCGACGGCGTTGCCGATATACCGGCCCGGCGTCAGATCGCGCAGGCGTTGCTTGGCGTCGGCCGGGATGTCCAGCGTATCGATGAACGTACGCATGGATTCGGCGTCTATACCCCTGCCGCGCGTCAATTCTTTCAGCTTCTCGTAAGGCTTTTCGATGCCGTAACGCCGCATGACCGTCTGCACGGCCTCGGCCAATACCTCCCAGGTGGCGTCCAGATCTTCCGCGGTACGCAGCGGGTTGGGTTCCAGTTTGCCGATTCCGCGCAACAGAGATTCTAGGGCAATCGCGGTATGCGCGACGCCGACGCCGAGATTGCGCAGTACCGTGGAATCGGAGAGGTCGCGTTGCCAGCGTGAAATCGGGAGCTTGGCGGCAAGGTGGTCGAACAGGGCGTTGGCGATCCCGAGATTGCCTTCCGCGTTCTCGAAATCGATCGGGTTGACCTTGTGCGGCATGGTCGAGGAGCCCACTTCGCCCGCGATGGTCCGCTGTTTGAAATAGCCGAGTGAGATGTAGCCCCACACGTCGCGCGCGAAGTCTATCAGCGCCGTGTTGTAGCGGGCGATGGCGTCGAACATCTCGGCGATGTAGTCATGCGGTTCGATCTGGGTGGTGTAGGGATTCCACTCGAGCCCGAGCCCGGTGACGAAGGTTTCCGCAAAGGCCTGCCAGTCGACCTCGGGATAGGCGATGAGATGCGCGTTGTAATTGCCGACGGCGCCGTTGATCTTGCCGAGCATCGGCACCTGCGCCAGTTGCTCGCGCTGACGCCGCAGCCGGTACGCGACGTTCGCCATCTCCTTGCCGAGCGTGGTTGGTGTGGCAGGTTGTCCGTGGGTGCGCGCCAGCAGCGGGAGGTCGGCATTGGTCTGCGCCAGCGCGGCGATGGCGCTTATCGTCTGGTCCATCAATGGCAACAGTACCTGTCCGCGCGCTTCGCGCAGCATCAGGGCATAGGCGAGGTTGTTGATGTCCTCGGACGTGCAGGCGAAGTGGATGAACTCGCTGACCGCCTCCAGCTCCGCGTTGCCTGCGATCTTCTCCTTGAGAAAATACTCGACCGCCTTCACATCGTGGTTGGTGGTGCGCTCGATGTTTTTGACGCGCCGGGCGTCGTCTTCGCCGAAGTCGTTGAATACATCTTCCAGGACTTTGGTCGCATGCGCGCCCAGCGGCGACACCTCGGGGATGCCATGGTGCGCGGCCAAGGCCTGTAGCCAGCGGATCTCCACCAGAACGCGGTGACGGATCAGTCCGTATTCGCTGAAGATCGGCCGCAGCGATTCCGTCTTGCCCGCGTAGCGGCCATCGACGGGGGAAACAGCAGTGAGGGATGTCAGATCCATAGTCTTTCTCTGTGAGGCCTTATGCATGTCCCGCCAAGACGCAAAACGCGCCAAGGGAAGCGATTTGAACCGCCAAGACGCCAAAGGCACCCAGCACGACTAACGAACAAGTCGACTTCAAAACCGGTTTTACAATCGCTCTATCTTGGCGTTCTTGGCGCCTTGGCGGTTCAAAAATATCTCTTCACAGCCTCTGCGCCTTTGCGGTTCCCGTTATAAACCCATCAAGCCGCCAACTGTCGCAGTACGTACTGCAGGATGCCGCCGTGCCGGTAATACTCCACCTCCTGGGGCGTGTCGATGCGCACGCGGGCGGTGAAGGACTTGCTGCTGCCATCCGCTTTGGTGGCTTTGACACGGACGCTTTTCGCCGCGCCATTGTCCAGGCCCTGGATGTCGAACTGTTCGGAGCCGTCGAGGCCGAGCGCGTCGGCGTCCTCGCCCGCGTTGAACTGCAAAGGCAGTATGCCCATGCCGATCAGGTTCGACCGGTGGATGCGTTCGTAGCTTTCCGCGATCACCGCGCAGATACCGAGCAAGCGCGGGCCCTTGGCCGCCCAATCGCGTGACGAGCCGGAGCCGTATTCCTTGCCGGCGATGACGATCAGCGGCACGCCTTCGTCGCGGTATTTCATGGCGGCGTCGTAGATGGACATCTGTTCACCGTCGGGGAGATGCCGGGTCACGCCGCCTTCGGTGCCGGGCGCCAGCAGGTTGCGCAAGCGGATGTTGGCGAAGGTGCCGCGCAT
>Ga0172382_10013037_pt1 | contig 10753 bp, 4 predicted proteins | sample Leawel138RmetaG_FD_122245 | JGI IMG/M metagenome (GOLD analysis project Ga0172382, IMG submission 122245) | Leachate microbial communities from a municipal landfill in Southern Ontario, Canada - Leachate well 138R metaG | ecosystem: Engineered > Solid waste > Landfill > Unclassified | place...
AATCCGCTGTCCGAGATCACCCACAAGCGGCGGGTTTCGGCATTGGGCCCGGGCGGCCTGACCCGCGAGCGCGCCGGCTTCGAGGTTCGCGACGTGCACCCGACCCACTACGGCCGGGTGTGCCCGATCGAGACCCCTGAAGGCCCGAACATCGGCCTGATCAATTCGCTCGCCCTCTATGCGCGCCTGAACGAGTACGGTTTCCTCGAGACGCCGTACCGCAAGGTCGAGGACTGTCAGGTCACCGACGAGATCCACTACCTGTCGGCGATCGAGGAAGGCCGCTACGTGATCGCCCAGGCGAACGCGGCGGTCGACGAAAACCGCCGGATCACCGGTGACCTGGTCTCGGTGCGCAAGGCCGGCGAATCCGAGCTGACCTCGCCCGCCAACGTCGAGTACATGGACGTCGCGCCGAGCCAGATCGTGTCGGTGGCCGCCTCGCTGATTCCCTTCCTCGAGCACGACGATGCGAACCGGGCGCTGATGGGCTCGAACATGCAGCGCCAGGCGGTTCCCTGCCTGCGGCCCGAGAAGCCGCTGGTCGGCACCGGCATCGAGCGTACCTGCGCGGTCGACTCGGGTACCGTGGTGACTGCCGAGCGCGGCGGGGTGGTCGACTACGTCGACGCGAACCGGATCGTGGTCCGGGTCAACGACGACGAGGCCAGCGCGGGCGAGGTCGGCGTCGACATCTACAACCTGATCAAGTACACGCGCAGCAACCAGAACACGAACATCAACCAGCGACCCATCGTCAAGCGCGGCGACATCATCTCGCGCGCCGACGTGATCGCCGATGGCGCCTCGACCGACCTCGGCGAGCTGGCGCTGGGCCAGAACATGATGGTCGCGTTCATGCCCTGGAACGGCTACAACTTCGAGGACTCGATCCTGATCTCCGAGCGCGTCGTCTCCGACGACCGCTACACCTCGATCCACATCGAGGAGCTCTCGGTGCTCGCGCGCGACACCAAGCTCGGGCCCGAGGAGATCACCCGCGACATCTCGAACCTGTCCGAGAACCAGCTCGCGCGGCTCGACGAGTCGGGCATCGTCTACATCGGCGCCGAGGTGCTGGCGGGCGATACCCTGGTCGGCAAGGTCACGCCCAAGGGCGAGACCCAGCTCACCCCCGAGGAGAAGCTGCTGCGCGCGATCTTCGGCGAGAAGGCCAGCGATGTGAAGGACACCTCGCTGCGCGTGCCTTCGGGCATGACCGGAACCGTCATCGACGTGCAGGTGTTCACCCGCGAGGGCATCCCCCGCGACAAGCGGGCGCAGTCGATCATCGACGACGAACTCAAGCGCTATCGCCTCGACCTCAACGACCAGCTGCGCATCGTCGAGAATGACGCCTTCGCCCGGATCGAGCGCCTGCTCGTCGGCAAGCCGGTCAATGGCGGTCCGAAGCGGCTCGCCAAGGGCTCGCCGGTCACGAAGGAGTACCTCGACGATCTCGACCGCTTCCACTGGTTCGAGATCCGGATGGCCGACGAGGCGGTCGCCGCCCAGCTCGAGGCCCTGAAGGACTCGATCGAGCAGAAGCGCCACCAGTTCGACCTCGCCTTCGAGGAAAAGCGCAAGAAGCTCACCCAGGGCGACGAGCTGCCCCCGGGCGTGCTCAAGATGGTCAAGGTCTACCTGGCCGTCAAGCGGCGCCTGCAGCCGGGCGACAAGATGGCGGGCCGCCATGGCAACAAGGGGGTGGTCTCGCGCATCGTGCCCGTCGAGGACATGCCCTACATGGCCGACGGCACCCCGGTCGACATCGTGCTCAATCCGCTCGGCGTGCCCTCGCGGATGAACGTCGGGCAGATCCTCGAGACCCATCTCGGCTGGGCGGCCAAGGGCATCGGCGAGCGGCTCGGGGCGATGCTGCGCAAGGAGGCCAGCGTGGCCAGGGTGCGCGAGTTCCTCACCCGCATCTACAACGAGCAGGGTGAAAAGGCCGATGTCCCGTCGCTGTCCGACGCCGAGATCACCGAGCTCGCGCGCAACCTCAGCCAGGGCGTGCCATTCGCCACCCCGGTGTTCGATGGCGCATCCGAGCAGGAAATCCTCGCGATGCTCGACCTCGCCTACCCGGACGACGAGGAGCGTACCGCCCGCATCGGCTTCAACCAGAGCAAGACCCAGGTCACGCTCTACGACGGCCGCAACGGCGATCCCTTCGATCGCTCGGTGACCGTCGGCTACATGCACATGCTGAAGCTGCACCATCTCGTCGACGACAAGATGCACGCCCGCTCGACCGGCCCGTACTCGCTGGTCACCCAGCAGCCGCTGGGCGGCAAGGCGCAGTTCGGCGGCCAGCGCTTCGGGGAAATGGAGGTCTGGGCGCTCGAGGCCTACGGCGCGTCCTACACGCTGCAGGAAATGCTCACGGTGAAGTCCGACGACGTCAACGGTCGGACCAAGGTCTACGAGAATCTCGTCAAGGGCGAGCACGCGATCGACGCCGGGATGCCCGAGTCGTTCAACGTGCTGGTGAAGGAGATCCGCTCGCTCGGGATCGACATGGACCTGGAGCGCGGCTGATGGGCAAGCATCCATCCGCCAGCGCGAAGTACCAAAGGATCAAGGAGCTGTCATGAAAGCATTGCTCGATCTGTTCAAGCAGGTCCAGGAAGACGAACACTTCGATGCCATCCGCATCGGCCTGGCCTCGCCCGACAAGATCCGTTCCTGGTCGTTCGGCGAAGTCAAGAAGCCCGAGACGATCAACTACCGGACCTTCAAGCCCGAGCGCGACGGCCTGTTCTGCGCGAAGATCTTCGGCCCGATCAAGGACTACGAGTGCCTTTGCGGGAAGTACAAGCGGCTGAAGCACCGCGGCGTGATCTGCGAGAAGTGCGGCGTCGAGGTCACCCTGGCCAAGGTGCGCCGCGAGCGCATGGGCCACATCGAGCTCGCCTCGCCGACGGCGCACATCTGGTTCCTGAAGTCGCTGCCGAGCCGCCTGGGCATGGTGCTCGACATGACGCTGCGCGACATCGAGCGGGTGCTCTACTTCGAGGCCTTCGTGGTCGTCGATCCGGGCATGACCCCGCTCAAGCGCGGCCAGCTCATGACCGAGGACGACTATCTCGCCAAGTCCGAGGAGTACATGGACGACTTCCGCGCCCTGATGGGCGCCGAGGCGGTCCGTGAGCTGCTGCGCACGATCGACATCGACCGCGAGATCGAGACCCTCAAGCAGGATCTCGCCGCCACCGGCTCGGAAGCCAAGATCAAGAAGATCGCCAAGCGCCTGAAGGTGCTCGAGGGTTTCCAGCGTTCGGGAATCAAGCCCGAGTGGATGGTCATGGAAGTGCTGCCGGTGCTGCCGCCCGAGCTGCGCCCGCTGGTGCCGCTCGACGGCGGCCGCTTCGCCACTTCCGACCTCAACGACCTCTATCGCCGGGTCATCAACCGCAACAACCGCCTCAAGCGCCTGCTCGAGCTCAAGGCGCCCGAGATCATCGTGCGCAACGAGAAGCGCATGCTCCAGGAGTCGGTCGATTCCCTGCTCGACAACGGTCGTCGCGGCAAGGCCATGACCGGCGCCAACAAGCGGGCGCTCAAGTCGCTCGCCGACATGATCAAGGGCAAGGGCGGGCGTTTCCGCCAGAACCTGCTCGGCAAGCGCGTCGACTACTCGGGCCGTTCGGTCATCGTGGTCGGCCCGCAGCTCAAGCTGCACCAGTGCGGCCTGCCCAAGCTGATGGCGCTCGAGCTGTTCAAGCCCTTCATCTTCAACAAGCTCGAAACGATGGGCGTGGCAACGACCATCAAGCAGGCCAAGAAGTTCGTCGAGAACCAGGAGCCGATCGTCTGGGACATCCTCGAGGAAGTCATCCGCGAGCACCCCGTGATGCTCAACCGGGCGCCGACGCTGCACCGGCTCGGCATCCAGGCCTTCGAGCCGGTCCTCATCGAGGGCAAGGCGATCCAGCTGCATCCGCTGGTGTGCGCCGCGTTCAACGCCGACTTCGACGGCGACCAGATGGCGGTCCACGTGCCGCTCTCGCTGGAGGCCCAGCTCGAGGCGCGCACCCTGATGCTCGCCTCGAACAACGTGCTGTTCCCGTCCAACGGCGAACCCTCGATCGTGCCCTCGCAGGACATCGTGCTGGGCCTGTACTACGCCACGCGCGAGAAGGTCAACGCGCCCGGCGAGGACATGATGTTCGCCGACATCAAGGAAGTGCAGCGCGCCTACGACAACGGCCAGGTCGAGCTCGGCACCCGGATCGTGGTCCGGCTGGTCGAGTACGAGCGCAACCGCGAGCTCGAGGGCGAGTTCACCGCCCGGCCGCTGCGGGTCACGACCACCGTCGGGCGCGCCCTCATCTCCGAGATCATGCCCAAGGGCCTGCCGTTCGAACTGATGAACAAGGCCCTCAAGAAGAAGGAGATCTCGCGCCTGATCAACGCGTCCTACCGTCGTTGCGGCCTGCGCGACACGGTCATCTTCGCCGACCAGCTGATGCAGTACGGCTTTCGCCTGGCGACTCGCGCGGGCATCTCGATCGCGATCGACGACATGCTGGTGCCGCCCCAGAAGGAGCCGATCCTCGTCGCGGCCGAAACCGAGGTCAAGGAGATCGAGCAGCAGTACACCTCGGGCCTGGTCACCCAGGGCGAGCGCTACAACAAGGTGGTCGACATCTGGGGCCGCGCCGGTGACCAGGTCGGCAAGGCCATGATGGAGCAGCTCGCGACCGAGGAGGTGGTCACCCGCAAGGGCGAGCAGAGCCGCCAGGAGTCGTTCAACGCGATCTACATGATGGCCGACTCGGGCGCCCGGGGTTCGGCCGCCCAGATCCGCCAGCTGGCGGGCATGCGCGGCTTGATGGCCAAGCCCGACGGTTCGATCATCGAGACCCCGATCACGGCGAACTTCCGTGAAGGGCTCAATGTCCTGCAGTACTTCATCTCGACCCACGGCGCCCGCAAGGGCCTGGCCGACACGGCGCTCAAGACGGCCAACTCCGGCTACCTGACCCGCCGGCTGGTCGACGTCACCCAGGACCTGGTCGTCACCGAGGATGATTGCGGCACCGACAACGGTGTCGCGATGCGCGCCCTGATCGAGGGTGGCGAGGTCATCGAGGCCCTGCGCGACCGGGTTCTCGGGCGCGTGACCTCGCACGAGGTGGTGAACCCGGAAACTCAGGAGACCCTGTTCGAGGCGGGCTTCCTGCTCGACGAGGACGCGGTCGACGCGGTCGAGCACCTCGGCATCGACGAGGTCCGGGTCCGCACGCCGCTCACCTGCGCCACCCGCTACGGGCTGTGCGCCAAGTGCTACGGGCGTGACCTCGGTCGGGGTTCGCTGGTCAACGTCGGCGAGGCGGTCGGCGTGATCGCCGCCCAGTCGATCGGCGAGCCGGGTACCCAGCTGACGATGCGGACCTTCCACATCGGCGGCGCGGCCTCCCGGACGGCGGCGGTCAGCGCCGTCGAGGCCAAGTCGAACGGCACGGTGCGCTTCACCTCCTCGATGCGCTACATCACCAACGCCAAGGGCGAACAGGTGGTCATCTCCCGTTCCGGCGAGCTGCTGGTGGTCGACGATGTCGGCCGCGAGCGCGAGCGCCACAAGGTTCCCTACGGCGGCACCCTGCTGGCGCTCGACGGCAAGCAGGTTCGCGCCGGCACCCAGCTGGCGACCTGGGATCCCATGACCCGCCCGATCATCACGGAGTACGGCGGCACGGTGAAGTTCGAGGGTATCGAGGAAGGCACCACGGTCGCCAAGCAGATCGACGACATCACCGGCCTGTCGACTCTCGTCGTCATCGATCCGAAGCGGCGCAGCTCGGGAGGCAAGAGCCTGCGCCCGCAGATCAAGCTGCTCGCGGAGAACGGCGAGGAGGTCAAGATCGCGGGCACCGATCACTCGGTGACGGTCAGCTTCCCGATCGGGGCGCTGATCACCGTGCGCGACGGCCAGCAGGCCGGCGTGGGCGAGGTGCTGGCGCGCATCCCGACCGAATCCCAGAAGACGCGGGACATCACCGGCGGCCTGCCGCGGGTGGCCGAGCTTTTCGAGGCGCGCTCGCCCAAGGACGCCGGCATGCTCGCCGAAGTCACCGGCACCGTCTCCTTCGGCAAGGACACCAAGGGCAAGCAGCGCCTGGTCATCACCGACCTCGACGGCAACGCCCACGAGTTCCTCATCTCCAAGGACAAGAACGTCCTGGTGCACGACGGCCATGTCGTCAACAAGGGTGAGCTCATCGTCGACGGCGCGGCCGATCCGCACGACATCCTGCGACTGCTCGGCATCGAGGCGCTGGCGCGCTACATCGTCGACGAGGTCCAGGACGTCTACCGGCTGCAGGGCGTGAAGATCAACGACAAGCACATCGAGGTGATCGTCCGCCAGATGCTGCGTCGGGTGCAGATCGTCGATCCGGGCGACACCCCGTTCATCACCGGCGAACAGGTCGAACGCTCCGAGATGCTCGACGAGAACGACCGGGCGGTCGCGGCCGACAAGGTTCCGTGCACCTACATCAACCTGCTGCTGGGAATCACCAAGGCTTCCCTGTCGACAGACTCGTTCATCTCGGCCGCCTCCTTCCAGGAGACGACCCGGGTCCTGACCGAGGCGGCCATCATGGGCAAGCGCGACGACCTGCGCGGACTGAAGGAGAACGTCATCGTCGGCCGGCTGATCCCGGCCGGCACCGGCCTCGCCTTCCATCGTGCCCGTCACGCCAAGGAGCAGGTCGAGGCCCAGGAACAGGCTGCGATCGCGGCCGCCGAGGCCCTGTTCTCGGATGCCCCGGCGACCGAGCAGGTCACCGAGGATGGCGCGGATCCGTTCGGTCCGGCGGGCCTGCCGTCCGAGGGCGGCGAGGAGTGAGGAACCGCGGACGGGCCGGGCGGCCCGTCCGCATGCTTCGCGAGCCCCTGGTCCCGGCTTCCGGCCGTCTCCAGGGGCAACGTCGTTGTTGCGGCAGCGCAGCGCGGCGGCTATACTAGCTGGCTTTTCCGCGGCGCTCGCGCTGGCGGAGCCGTTTTTGAATCATCGCGATCCGGCTGAATCATCGCGATCCGGCGGATTAATCCACCGGGTGCGGATCGCTTAACGACCGGAGCGTCGCAGGACGCCGTCAGGTTTCAGGAAGCCCAGGATGCCTACCGTCAACCAGCTCGTGCGACATGGTCGTGAAACGGCCCTGATCAAGAGCAAGAGCCCGGCGCTGCAGGACAGCCCGCATCGTCGCGGGGTCTGCACGCGCGTCTACACCACGACCCCGAAGAAGCCGAACTCGGCCTTGCGCAAGGTGGCGAAGGTTCGCCTCACCAACGGCTTCGAGGTCATCAGCTACATCGGCGGCGAGGGCCACAACCTGCAGGAGCACTCGGTCGTGCTGATTCGCGGTGGCCGCGTCAAGGACCTGCCGGGCGTGCGCTACCACATCGTGCGCGGCTCGCTCGACCTCCAGGGTGTCAAGGACCGCAAGCAGGCGCGGTCGAAGTACGGGGCCAAGCGCCCCAAGAAAGCCTGATTGCGGCTTCGCCTTCGGCCGCATGACTGCGTTGGGTCGCCTTGCCGTGCTGGCGCACTGTCTGCGGCACCCCCGCAGCGGCCGCGCTGGCAGGCGCGGCCGGTCTTGCCGGCGCGAAGCAGTGCTTCGCGAATTCCCGGCTCGACTCCTGCGGCCGAATCCGGGGCCGCAATCGGGTGCGGGAAGGCAAGGCGGTCCGGTCGTAGCCGGGCTTGAGTGAAGGAAGGGCGCCGATGCGGCGTCCTGTACGAGGGATCGGGGGCGCGACCGCATCGGTTCGCGCTCTTGTTTTTGACGATTCGCCGGGTGGCCGGGATCGTCAGTAAGCGGCAATCCCCGCGCCGGCCCGATGGGCGGGTCGGGCGAGTCGGGTTGCCAGGCCAGGTGGCCGAGCGTGCGAGCGCCGGCCGGCCAGCTGAAGAATGAGGTGATCAATGCCGCGTCGTCGCGAAGTTCCCAAGCGCGAGGTCCTGCCGGACCCGCTCTATGGCAGTGTGGATGTCTCGAAGTTCGTCAACGTCCTGATGCTCGATGGCAAGAAGGCCGTCGCCGAGCGCATGCTCTACGGCGCTTTCGAGCAGATCAAGTCGCGTTCCGGCAAGGATCCGGTCGAGGTCTTCAACCAGGCGCTGCAGAACTGCCGCCCCATGGTCGAGGTCAAGAGCCGTCGGGTCGGCGGCGCGAACTACCAGGTTCCGGTCGAGGTTCGGCCGATCCGGCGTTCGGCGCTGGCGATGCGCTGGCTGCGCGAGGCGGCCAAGAAGCGCGCCGAGAAGTCCATGGGCCAGCGACTGGCCAACGAACTGATGGAAGCTGCCGAGAATCGTGGCGGCGCCGTGAAGAGGCGCGACGAGATCCACCGGATGGCCGAGGCCAACAAGGCCTTCTCGCACTTCCGCTTCTGATTCCGACATACCGCCCCTGACCGGGGCACCAGGGATTCACGAGATCCAGGAAGGCTGAACTATGGCTCGCAAGACACCCCTCGAGCGCTACCGCAACATCGGTATCTCCGCTCATATCGATGCCGGCAAGACGACCACGACCGAGCGCATCCTGTTCTACACCGGCGTGAACCACAAGCTCGGTGAGGTTCATGACGGCGCCGCCACCACCGACTGGATGGAGCAGGAGCAGGAGCGCGGCATCACGATCACCTCGTCGGCGGTGACCTGCTTCTGGAAGGGCATGGACCTGTCGATGCCCGAGCACCGGATCAACATCATCGACACCCCGGGGCACGTCGACTTCACCATCGAGGTCGAGCGCTCGATGCGGGTGCTCGACGGCGCGTGCATGGTCTATTGCGCGGTCGGCGGCGTGCAGCCCCAGTCCGAGACCGTCTGGCGGCAGGCCAACAAGTACCGCGTGCCGCGGCTCGCCTTCGTCAACAAGATGGACCGTACCGGCGCGAACTTCTTCAAGGTCTACGAGCAGATGCGCGCGCGCCTGCGGGCCAACCCGGTTCCGATCGTCGTGCCGATCGGTGCCGAGGAGAACTTCAAGGGCGTTGTCGACCTCATCAAGATGAAGTCGATCATGTGGGACGAGGGCTCGCAGGGCATGCGGTTCGAGTACGGCGACATCCCGGCCGACCTCGTCGAGACCTGCGAGAAGTGGCGCGAGAACATGGTCGAGGCGGCCGCCGAGGCCGACGAAGAGCTGATGGACAAGTACCTCGAGGAAGGCGACCTTTCCGAGGAGCTCATCCAGCGCGGCCTGCGCAAGCGCACGATCGCCAGCGAGATCCAGCCGATGATGTGCGGCACCGCCTTCAAGAACAAGGGCGTGCAGCGCATGCTCGACGCGGTGATCGAGTTCCTGCCCTCGCCGGCGGACATCCCGCCGGTCGGTGGTCATGACGAAGACGGCGCGGAAGTGCTGCGTCGCTCCGAGGACGACGAGAAGTTCTCGGCGCTCGCGTTCAAGCTGATGAGCGATCCCTTCGTCGGCCAGCTGACCTTCATCCGGGTCTTCTCGGGCGTGCTCAAGTCGGGCGACACCGTGCTCAACTCGGTCAAGGGCAAGAAGGAGCGCATCGGGCGCCTGCTGCAGATGCGCGCCAACGACCGCGAGGAGATCAAGGAAGTCCGGGCCGGCGACATCGCCGCCTGCGTGGGTCTCAAGGAGATCACCACCGGCGAGACCCTGTGCGACCCCGACGCGCCGGTCATCCTCGAGCGCATGGAGTTCCCCGAGCCGGTCATCTCGCAGGCGGTCGAACCCAAGACCAAGGCCGACCAGGAGAAGATGGGCATCGCCCTGTCGCGCCTCGCCCAGGAAGACCCGTCGTTCCGGGTCCGCAGCGACGAGGAAAGCGGCCAGACGATCATCTCCGGCATGGGCGAGCTCCACCTCGAGATCCTGGTCGATCGCATGAAGCGCGAGTTCGGCGTCGAGGCGTCGGTCGGCAAGCCGCAGGTCGCCTATCGCGAGACGATCCGCAAGACCGTCGACGAGGTCGAGGGCAAGTTCATCAAGCAGTCCGGTGGTCGCGGCCAGTACGGCCACGTCGTGCTCAAGATGGAGCCGCTCGAGCCGGGCGGCGACAACTTCGAGTTCGTCGATGCGATCAAGGGCGGGGTCGTGCCGCGCGAGTACATCCCCGCGGTCCAGAAGGGCATCGAGGACACCCTGCCGGCCGGCGTGCTGGCGGGCTTCCCGGTGGTCGACGTCAAGGTCACCCTGCACTTCGGTTCCTACCACGACGTCGACTCGAACGAGAACGCGTTCCGGCAGGCTGGATCCATCGCCTTCAAGGAAGGCATGCGCCGGGCGAGTCCGGTGCTGCTCGAGCCGATGATGGCGGTGGAAGTCGAAACACCCGAGGACTACGCCGGCACGGTGATGGGCGACCTGTCCTCGCGGCGCGGGATGGTCCAGGGCATGGAGGAGCTGGCCGGGGGCGGCAAGACGATTCGCGCCGAGGTGCCGCTGGCCGAGATGTTCGGCTATGCGACCACGCTGCGCTCGCTCACCCAGGGCCGTGCGACCTACACCATGGAATTCAAGCAGTACGCCGAGGCCCCGAAGAACGTCGCCGATGCGGTGATTACCGCTCGGTCGAAGTGACGCGGCGGATCCCGGAACCTGTCGAGCATCTACTGAATCTGGAGCGGAACAATGGCAAAAGGCAAATTCGAGCGGACGAAGCCGCACGTGAACGTTGGGACGATTGGTCACGTGGACCATGGCAAGACGACGCTGACGGCGGCGATCACGACGGTGCTGTCGAAGCAGTTTGG
>Ga0172382_10013038_pt1 | contig 10752 bp, 11 predicted proteins | sample Leawel138RmetaG_FD_122245 | JGI IMG/M metagenome (GOLD analysis project Ga0172382, IMG submission 122245) | Leachate microbial communities from a municipal landfill in Southern Ontario, Canada - Leachate well 138R metaG | ecosystem: Engineered > Solid waste > Landfill > Unclassified | place...
AACAGCGCATCTGGCAGCAGCCCAAGCTGCCACGGCCTTGGCTGATACCGAATTACTTGCGCCCAGCAACGGCACTGTTATCGCCCGAGTGCGTGAGCCCGGCAGCATGGTCGCGAGCCAGAGCACTGTCTATACCCTGAGCCTGGACAAGCCAGTGTACGTGCGCGCCTATGTAGGCGAACCTAATCTGGGCCGCATCGCGCCCGGCACGCAAGTGCGCGTCAAAACCGATTCATCTGAGAAAGCCTATCGCGGCCAAATTGGCTGCATCTCGCCGCGCGCCGAATTCACTCCCAAGACAGTGGAGACGATAGATTTGCGCACCGATCTGGTGTATCGCCTCCGCATCGTCATCGACGAAGCCGACAGCGACAGTGCCTTGCGCCAGGGCATGCCGGTGACGATCGAGGCCGACGCTAAACCCGCCTCCGGCGCGCATACAAAAGAGCGTTGAGATGCCAATAAACGCCGGCATGTCCGCTCTACCCAAAACGCGAGCGCCGCTGTCGTTATCAAAGACCTGACCAAGCACTTCGGCCTCTACGAAGACCTGTCGGTGATGGAGAACATGCGCTTATATGCACAGCTGCGCGGCATGGCTGCGGACGGTAGCACCGCTTTATTCGCCGAGCTGCTGGACTTCACGCAACTAGGGCCTTTTACCAACCGCTTGGCTGGCAAGCTCTCGGGTGGCATGAAGCAGAAGCTGGGGCTTGCCTGTGCACTGATTGCGCGGCCAAAGGTGCTCCTTTTGGACGAGCATGGGGTCGGAGTTGATCCTGTCAGCCGGCAGGATTTATGGCGCATGGTGCATACACTCATTGATGAGGGTATGGCTGTAGTGTGGTCCACTGCCTATCTCGATGAAGCCGAGCGCTGCGAGAGCGTCCTGCTACTGAATCAGGGACAGCTCCTATTCAACGGCTCGCCACAAACACTAACCTCGCAGCTTGAAGGCCGCAGTTTCCGTCTGGAAGACGTCGGTGCCGAGCGTCGAACGACGCCTGACCCAAGCACTCGATCTTCCCAGCGTCAGTGATGGCGTTATCCAGGGTGCTGGTGTACGAGTGGTGTTGCGGAAAGGCGCTGGCCGAGAGCAAATCCAAGCGCTGTCAGATCAGGCGAAGGTACCACTGGTACCAGTCCCTGCGCGTTTCGAAGATGCTTTCATCGATCTGCTCGGCGGCGGCCCCGGCGGCACTTCAGCTCTAGCCGAGCACCTGCCGCCCGTTGAACTGGGCTCCGACACTGCCGTGTCGTGCCGCAATCTTACCAAACGCTTCGGCGAGTTCACCGCTACGGACAATGTCAGCTTCGAGGTACAGCAGGGTGAGATCTTCGGCTTGCTCGGCCCCAATGGCGCTGGTAAATCCACCGGCTTCAAGATGCTGTGCGGCCTGCTAAAGCCGATTGCAGGCGAAGCCCATGTGGTAGGCCACGATCTGCGCCGCGCTACCGGTGCAGCCAAGAGCCGGCTTGGCTACATAGCACAGAAGTTTTCACTTTACAACCTGCTTTCCGTGCAACAAAACCTGGAATTCTCGGCCGGGGTGTACCAGCTGGCCGGCAATACTCGACGCAACCGCATCGCCGAAATGATTGAAACTTTCGATCTGGGCGACTGGCTATCTGCCACACCGGAGTCCCTGCCACTGGGCCACAAGCAGCGCCTAGCGCTGGCCTGCGCTTATGCAGAGGCCAGCTGTGTTGTTTCTGGATGAGCCACTTCAGGGGTAGACCCCATTACCCGGCGCGAATTCTGGACTCACATTAACGGCCTGGCCCGCAAGGGTCATGATTACTACCCACTTCATGGACGAAGCCGAAAATTGCGATCGGGTGGCCGTGCTTTCCCGTTCGCGACTGATCGCACTGGAGACACCCGATATACTCAAACGCCTGGCCATCACCCCCGAGCGCCCGGACCCAACCATGGAAGACGCTTTCCTTCACCTGGTGGAGTCTGCCGACCGTGACAAGGGAGATGCCACATGAAAAAGGCTCGCCCACAGAATGACAGGCAAGGCCCGACACACATCGAATTGCGCAAATTCAACCTGCGACGCTTAATTGCCCTGGTCACCAAGGAAAGCCGCCAGGCCCTGCGTGTCCCCTCGACGCTGTTGATCGCCTTCGTGCTGCCGGTGGTGTTGCTGCTGTTTGCCTATGCGGTATCACTGGACGCAAAAAATATCTGCATCGGTGTGCTCCTGGAGTCTCCCGGCGCATCGGCACAGTCGCTGGCTGCAGCCTTCTCGGGTACCCGTTTTGTGGATGCATACTTTGCCCATGACCGACGCGAAGTGGCTGACCAGCTGGTTTCCGCCGATCTACGCGGCTTCGTGGTAATTCCGCAAGATTTTGAGCAACGCCTGGCACAGCGTGGCGGTGAGCCACTGGTGCAGATCATTACTGACGGCTCCTACCCTACTGCCAGTTACGTAGAAAACTATGCCCGAGGTGTGGTCCAGTCGCGATGTGCCGGGCTGGACGCCCCAGTACCAGCGCAACCCATGGTGTTGGAACCACGCTACTGGTTCAACCCCCAGCTGGAAAGCCGCCGAGTACTGGTCCCGGGCGCTATCGCCATCGTCATGACCATCATTGGCACCATGCTCACTGCACTGGTGGTGGCACGGGAATGAAAGCGCGGAACCATGGAGGCCGTACTGTCCACACCGGCCTCAGTAGCCGACATACTGCCGCCTTACTTCGTACTGGGGATGTTGTCGACACTGGGGGCAACAGCGCTTGCCGCATTCCTGTTCGGTGTGCCCCTGCGGGGCTCGCTGGCGGCACTGCTACTGCTCTCGGCGGCCTTCATGGAGCCGGCGCTGGGCCAGGGCCTGCTGATTTCCTCTTGGCACGCAACCAGTGCCTGACTGCACAGATTGCGCTGTTCACGGGTTTTTTACCGGCCTTCATGCTGTCCGAGTTTTTGTTTGAGATCAACGCGATGCCCGCGCCCATACGGGCCATTACCTGGCTTGTTCCGGCGCGTTACTTCGTCGACTCGCTGAAGATGGTGTTCCTGGCTGTCGATATATGGGCGGTTCTTCTGCCCAACCTGATGCCCATGGCAGCAATCGAGGTACTGTTTTTCGCGATCGCCAAACTCGTCACACGTAAAAACCTGGAGTGAGACGATGCTGTCTTCTGCTTTCTCCCCGACCCGCCTGCGCGCCCAATTCATCAAGGAGATACTCAGCGTGCTGCGCGATCCGCGCAGCCGCATGGTGGTATTTGTACCAACAATCCTGCAGTTGCTGGTGTTTGCCTTTGCCGCAACCCTGGAAGGGCGCAACGTCGACATCGCCGTCTACAACCAGGACTCCGGGCGCTGGTCGCATGAACTGGTACAGCGCCTGGACAGCGCACATTTCATCACCCAGCTGCGACACGTGGATAACCTCAGACAACTGCACGTGCACAAGTGCTGGTCGACGGTCGACGCAGCAACTCCGGCCAAATCACAGTCGCCTACCTGTCTACCATCGCTGCCGGGCTGGAGCCGAAGTCGCGCCGGACGCGGAGACCTCAGAGCCGATGGCCGTGCGTCACTGGTTCAATCCGAATCTGATCTACCCCTGCTTCATCGTGCCCGGTCTGACCGGTATCCGGGCGCTGTTCAGCGCGCTGCTTATCACGTCGCTGTCGATCGCACGTGAGCGCAAACTCGGAACCTTCGATCAACTACTGGTGTCCTCCAGCTCGACGACCGAGATCATTATTTCAAAATCACTGCCTGCCCTCGCAATTGGCAGCCTACTGGGGTTGCTCATGATCAGCGCAGGCGTACTCCTTACCGACTCATTCGGCCTGCTGCTGTTCATTCTGTCAGTGGTCGGCATCGGCTTGATGATTTCCGCCGTCAGTACAACCCAGCAACAGGCCATTCTGGGGGCTTTCGCCGTCGGTGTTCCGGCGGAACTGATGTCCGGCTTCGCGACACCCGTGGAAAACATGCCGATGCTCCTCCAATGGCTGGCCCAGGCCATCCCGCTAACCCACTTTCTCATCATCGTCGAGGGCAGCTTAAAATACTGGACCAAACAAAGCCACACCGTTGTATGATTGTGACGGAATTTGTGACTCATCGTACAAGCAAGCCGTGAACCAGCAGTGAAACTTCGCTACTGAAAAGCTACGAGCTGTCACTAGGGGACACCATGAGAATCCTGGTCATTGAAGACAACCCAGACATCCTCACCAATGTACTGGACTATCTGCAGCTCACAGGCTTTATAACCGACTGCGCACAAGACGGTCTGAGTGGCTTGCACCTGGCCGCCAGTGGACACTATGACTTGATCGTACTGGACATCATGCTACCCGGCATCGACGGCTTCCAACTTTGCCAGCGCCTGCGTAAAGATGCACGACTTACCACGCCGATCATTATGCTGACCGCTCGAGACTCACTGGAAGATCGACTTGAAGGGCTGAAAACAGGGGCTGATGACTATCTGATCAAGCCATTCGCCCTACCCGAACTGGTGGCACGCATCGAGGCTGTGTTGCGTCGTACCCACGGTGATTTCTCACAGCAACTGCAAGTTGGCGATCTGCTATACGATTTGGACAGCCTGCGTATCAGTCGTGCCGGCACCCCTCTGAAACTCAACCCGACAACACTTAAACTCCTCGCCATGTTGATGCAAAAGAGCCCGGCGGTGGTACGCCGTGAAGCACTTGAAGAAGCCATTTGGGGCGAGGATCCACCGGATAGTGACAGCTTACGCAGCCATATCCACCAACTTCGGCAAGTACTCGACAAACCCTTCGATAAGCCACTACTCCATACAGTACATGGCGTGGGCTACTTTCTAGCAGAAAGCGCCAATGGTTATTAGCTGCAGCTCATCGTCTGCGCCACACAGTACAGTACCAGTCCAATGAAGCGGTCACTTGCTACCCGCCTTTACCGCACAATTTTCTTAGTCAGCCTGGCCACGGTTCTCCTGTCCATTGTAACGGTGGAAATTCTGGTCGATGACATTGAAGACAGCATACTAAGCCACGACCTGGCCAGCGAGAGAGATTACTTCAAAAGTCATCTAGAGAGCGATGAATACCACCGCTGGAAAACCGCTAAACTGAACGTTATTTTTTTACCAGACAATACCTCCCAATCCCTGCTGCCAAGCTATCTACAGGACCGGCCTGTTCCTTTTACTGGCGAAATTGAGGTTGGCCACACAACCTATCTAATCCTGATCGAAGGGACGAACACCCCACCTGGTCGACTGTTCCTCACACAGGATATTTCAGCCCTGGAGAGCCAAGAGGCCAAAGTGCAGTTAACCCTGCTGGCTATTGCTTTCGCCATGAGTCTTTTTGCTCTAATCGTTGCCCGCATCAGTGGCCGCCGTCTGGTTCGCCCTTTAAAAAAGCTGACCCGCGACATCCACGCCAACAAGCCAGGAAAATCTACCAATCGTCTATCCAGCGACTATCAAGACAGTGAGTTCGAAGAAATCGCTACAGCCTTCAACAACTTTCTTGAGGCGATGGAGTCTTCCATCGAGCGTGAAAAATCCTTCGTCAAACTAGCCAGCCACGAACTGCGCACCCCAGTGGCCATCATATCCGGTGCCCTGGATGTTCTTGAGCAACGTGGCAATCTCACCACGGTAGACCAACGGACCCTGGCGAGAATCCGTCGCGCTACCCGGATTATGCAGGACGACATCAGTGCCCTGCTGCTGCTTGCTCGGAGGCAGAGAGACGATGAAAATTTTGACGTCGTCAATATAAGCCAAAGCCTGCGGGAGACTATCGCCGAGATTGAGCACAGCCAGCCTGGAGCTGCAACACGCATCACCCTAATCAATCACGGTCCGGACCTGATAAGCGTCACAGAGCCCGCCATGGTCAGGATGCTAGTGCGAAACCTGCTGCAAAACGCGCTCCGTCATACTCAGGCAGAAATTCAAGTGGAAGTTACCGAACAGGGGTTACAGATTCGCGACTTCGGCAGCGGCTTGCCCCCCGCCATCGTCCAGCGCCTGTCCAGGCCGCTCTCTCGGCAATCCCCCGCACTGCATGAATCCAGCTTTGGTTTGCTTATTGTCCAGTTGATCTGCGAACGCCTGAACTGGACATTAGACATTGTTCAAAGCAGTGCCGAAGGCACCCAGTTCCTACTGCAGATACCGGAACCGCCCTCCCCCCCCCCAGATCGGGTCTGATACTTACCGCTATTGCGTTGACATTTTTTTCACATTTTTTTGACAAGATATTGAAGCGCCCCAGCCTAAAGTCCTGGCATCTTCCCCTTGGGCTGCTGTCATGTCGATACTCACTTCCGCCATACTCAGATTTTCTCCTGCTCAGCTCTCAACAACGAGCGCAGCAGGGAGAGTCCAACGATGATTTCCGATCTCCACAAAGAATCGAGCGCGGCAAAAGAATTCAAGGGCCGCACAGGTTTCACTCGCATCGCTTGCGCTGCTGGCTATTCTCGCGCTGGCCTGGCGGCAGCTTTTCGTGGTGAGGCTGCATTCCGCCAATTGATTCTTCTCAATCTATTACTCCTTCCCACTACACTCTTACTCGACATCAGTTCTCTTGAACGAGCATTACTCATCCTGGTCGGGTTACTAACGCTAGTCGTCGAGCTACTGAATTCCGCCATAGAGTCCACCGTCGACCGAATTTCGCTGGACCTTCACCCATTGTCGGCGCAGGCCAAAAACATGGGCAGCGCCGCACAGCTGGTGATGCTCACCATAGCCGGCCTTGTCTGGATAACGGTCCTTCTATGAACACTCCAGCAAATGGCCAGCCCCGCGTGCGCGAAAGACTGCTAGAGCAACACCCAATCTCGCACTCTCCGGTCCCGAAATTGGCCACACCCATGTTTGTGCCAAACATCGCGGGACATCTGGCCTTCATGTTCGCCAGCTTCATCAGTCTGCTAACGCTGTTCTTTTTCCTGCGTCTCGCTCTGTTGACTTACAACAGCGAGCTTATCGGTACCACTCCCCCGACGGATTTCGTCGAAGCATTCATCAACGGTCTGCGCTTTGATGTGCGGATCGGTGTGTTGTTCTGTGCGCCCTTGATACTAACGCTACTTAACGCCCGCGCCATGGCGGCGCGTAGGATCCAACGGCTGTGGCTAAGCCTATGTGCCAGCCTGATTATTTTTACTGGCCTGATAGAGCTAGATTTCTACCGAGAATTTCATCAAAGGCTCAACGGCCTGGTGTTCCAATACCTACGCGAAGACCCCACCACAGTATTAAGCATGTTGTGGCACGGTTTTCCGGTAGCTCGTCTGCTGTCGTGCTGGCTCCTGTTGAGCTGGCTGTGGCTACGGATCTTTACCTGGCTGGAGAGGCGCACACGCTGGACCTCCAACCCTCTAGGCAACAAGGGGCGGTCATTGCGTGCTCTGGCCATGCGCATCTTGGTTCTGATGCTGTGTATCGTAGTATCCACTATTGCTGGACGTGGCACTTTGCGACAGGGACCACCTCTGCGCTGGGGCGATGCCTATACCACCGAGTCGATGTTCGCCAACCATCTCGGCCTAAATAATTTTCTGACTCTGTATGCGGCAGCCAAGAGCCAGTTTTCCAATGCCCGTGCCAATGTCTGGCAACCAAGCATGCCCACAGACGAAGCGGTAACCCTTACACGGGACTTACTTCTGAGCGATGGAGAACACCTTGCCAACGCTGATACGGCGGCGCTTCTCCGCGACTACTCGCCCTCCCCAGAGGGAAGACTACCCATCCAAAATATCGTGATTATTCTCATGGAAAGCTTCGCCGGCCACTACGTCGGCGCCCTGGGCAGCGACGAAAAAATCACTCCGTATTTCGACGTTCTGGCAGGAAAAGGCCTATTGTTTCGCCGCTTCTTTTCTAACGGTACCCATACCCACCAGGGCATGTTCGCTACCATGGCCTGCTTTCCCAACTTGCCAGGCTTTGAGTACCTGATGCAGATGTCAGAGGGTACTCAAAGCTTTTCCGGCTTGCCCCAACTGCTCGGAAGCCGTCAATTTAACGACCTCTATATTTACAACGGTGACTTTGCCTGGGACAACCAACAGGGCTTTTTCAGCAACCAGGGCATGACCCGCTTTATTGGCCGCAATGATTATGTCGACCCTGAGGTCTCGGACCCTACCTGGGGCGTCTCAGACCAAGACATGTTCGAGCGGGCAGCCCAAGAACTGCTCCTCTTCGATCCTGACAGGCCTTTTTATGCACTGCTTCAAACTCTGTCGAATCACACCCCCTATGCCCTGCCAAAAATATTACCAGTAGTGCCTGTGAGTGGCCACGGCGCTCTCGACCCGCATCTCACTGCCATGCGCTATGCCGACTGGGCACTGGGGCAATTCTTCGCCCAAGCCCAAAAGGCTCCCTACTATGACAGAACTCTGTTTGTGATAGTGGGTGATCACGGGTTCAGCACCGACAAACAACTGACCGAAATAGATTTGCTACGGTTTCATACCCCCTTGTTACTGATCGCACCAGGAATTCGGGAGCAATTTGGCGCATTCCGCGACACGGTGGGTACCCAGGTAGATATCGTACCGACAATCTTGGGGCGTCTGGGCAAACCAGTGCGCCACCACTGCTGGGGACGTGACCTGTTAAACCTCGCGGATGCCGATCAAGGGTTTGGCATCATCAAGCCATCCGGTGGCGAACAGACAGCAGCCATTCTTTATGGAGATCGCATCATGGTACAGCCCAAAGCGATGGAATCACGGGTTTATCAATACCGCTTGGGCAAGGAGGCACAAAGTGTGCGAGTCAAGTCAGAACCATCAGACCTTCTTCGTTTAAAGCAGTTAAAAGCCTATATCCAATCAGCCACTACCGCTCTGTTGTCAGACAACGCTGGAGTCGGCAGCAGTGAAAGTGGTGACCCTTCCAATGCAGTTGCCACTCAGTAAAGAGAAATATACCCATGCCACTTCAACTTGTTGCCAAAGTCCTTGGTCCATATCGGCCATTGCTGTGGATTTTACTCGCAGGTCTTGTGCTCCTTTCTGGATCCAGACTGCTCTTGGTATTCTGGCAGATTGAGCGCGTCAGCACTGCTATTGATCTGCCACGCCTTTTCATTCAGGGAGTGCGGGCCGATTTGATCATAATGGGTCTACTGTTGATTCCCGTGATCCTGTTGATGCCTGTTTTCGCCAACCGCCCCTGCTGGCGAGTATGGTGCAAGCTGGTCATTATCTGGGGCACATTCACTATTACCCTTCTGGTCTTCATGGAGGTGTCGACGCCCGCTTTTATCATTCAATATGATCTCAGACCCAACCGCTTGTTCGTGGAGTACCTAGCATATCCTAAAGAGGTGTTTTCCACGTTGTGGGAAGGCTTCAGGATCCCGTTGCTGCTAGGCAGTGTGTTGACGGTTCTGGCTGCCTGGACGGCTGCCAGGCTGCTGATACGCCATCTGTCGAATTATCGGGTCGAGTGGCCAGTCTGGAAACTGATGTTGGTCTGGCTGGGGGTGCTCCCGCTCATCGTGCTGATGGCCCGCTCTTCCCTTGGCCACCGGCCGGCAAACCCTGCAATGTTCGCCCTCACCTCAGATGCGCTGGTGAACAGCTTGATCATTAACTCAGCCTGGTCGGTTGCTTTCGCCATTTACAATCTCAAGCATGAAGAGAACTCATCGGAAATTTATGGTAACTTGGACAGCGGAGTAATTTTAGCCGAGTTGCATAGACTCTACCCCTGGTTGCCCACCGACAGAGATGCGGAATTACCTACTCTGCATTCTCAACAAGCTACCCAAGTACGCACTAGACCACTAAATCTGGTGATTATACTTGAAGAGAGCCTGGGAGCGACTTTTGTAGAATCTCTCGGCGGCTTACCGGTCACCCCTGAATTAGAAAAGCTCAAACATCAGGGCTGGTGGTTCGAACAGCTATACGCCACCGGCACCCGTTCTGTGCGAGGTATTGAGGCGGTGATCAGCGGTTATCCCCCCACTCCGGCACGCAGCGTGGTCAAACTTTCTCTGTCCCAACAAAATTTCTTCACCATCGCAAAACTACTGAGCGAGAATAGCTATTCCACCGAATTCATCTACGGCGGTGAAGCACACTTCGATAACATGGCCAGTTTTTTCACGGGCAACGGTTTTCAAACAGTTGTCGACCAGCGCCATTACAAAAACCCGACTTTCAAAGGTAGCTGGGGAGTTTCCGATGAGGACTTACTGGATAAAGTCCACGAACGCATCTCCACACTTCACACCAGCGCTCAGCCTTTCCTAGTCTTTGCCTTTAGCTCTAGCAATCACTCACCTTTTGAGTTTCCCGACGAACGAATTGAGCTTTACGACCCTCAAAAACGAACCGTCAATAACGCAGTCAAATATGCCGACTTCGCCTTGGGACGCTTTTTCGACAAGGCCAGGCAAAGCGACTACTGGCAGGATACCTTGTTTCTGATAGTCGCTGATCACGATATCCGGGTCTATGGCGACAGCTTAGTACCAATCGAACGCTTCCATATTCCTGGCCTGATTCTAGGTGCGGATTTGAATCCAAAACAGATCAAGAGCATCACCAGCCAGATTGATCTGGCTCCTACCTTGCTATCATTAATGGGGATCAACTCTTCCCACCCAATGATCGGTCGGGATATGAGCCTTCCAGAGCAACAACAGTCGCCCGGTCGGGCGCTGATGCAATTCGAAAATTATTTCGCGCTGATGAAAGGTAGTGAAGTCACGATACTGCGTCCCGAAAAGTCAGCA
>Ga0172382_10013042_pt1 | contig 10750 bp, 8 predicted proteins | sample Leawel138RmetaG_FD_122245 | JGI IMG/M metagenome (GOLD analysis project Ga0172382, IMG submission 122245) | Leachate microbial communities from a municipal landfill in Southern Ontario, Canada - Leachate well 138R metaG | ecosystem: Engineered > Solid waste > Landfill > Unclassified | place...
AATGGTAGGTGAGTTGTTGAGCATATGGAAGTAAAGAGCAACGAAAATGAATCGTTTAGGCTTGTATACAAGGAGGTTTTTCCGGTAGTGATGCGCGTTGCGTATCACGTTACTTATAACCTAGATGTTTCTGAGGACATCTGCCAAGAGGCATTTATCCGTTTCTTTGAGCGTAACATTGTATTTAAATCGGTCGATGAAGCAAAGTACTGGTTAATCAGGGTTACAAAAAACTTGGCCATTAACGTGGTTAAGCGCAAGTCGAGAGAGAGAGCCATGGTGGATAAAATCAAGAAAGCCCCCAAGGTTCCCATCAGAAGCGGAGAAGAGGCGTTAATAAGTTCGGAAACCAAAACTTTAGTCAGGGAGGCTGTCGAGAAGTTGCCTGAGAAGTTGAAGTCGGTCCTTGTTTTAAAAGAGTATGCCGACTTAAATTACAAGCAGATTGCTAAGATTCTCCGCATTTCCGAAAGTAATGTGAAGGTCAGGGTTCATCGGGCCAGAAAGATGATGGAATCGATGCTTGACCGGGAGGAAATTGATGTGTCTTGATGATCAAATTTTAAATACCCACCTCGATAACGAATTAGTGGAGCCTTGGAAGACTCAAGTAGAGGAACACCTGACTTATTGTAAGGCTTGTAGGAGTAGATACGAACAGCTCAAGAGCCTCCACCTCCTAGTGCGCTCCTCGCGGTTAGAGGATGAAGCCATAGAGCCACGAGCCGAGAAGGTGCTCCAGTTCATTGAAAACAACTATATCTCCAATAAAAAAAGGGGATTCCTTAACCGTGACTTTCGTATCAAAGGCCCGACACTTTTAACTGTGGCAGCTGCTTTTGTGATTATTTTCATTGGAGCGCTGTTCATTAATCCGCAAGGGCATGGCCCAGCAGACCAACTTATTCCACGCCTCGAGTCAGGCAATGAAGGACGGGTGGTACAGGTTAAAGCCACTGATGGATTAACCGCTGCCCAAATTTTAGAAAACTTCACTTTAGAAGAGATTCTTAAATATCTGGATAGTCGCGGTTACAATGTCGACCTCAGGGTCAAGGGGGTAGTGCCCATAGACAGTGATGATAACCCTCTCTGAAGAGAGAGGTTTATATATATCTCGTCAAAGGTCCCACAAAGTTGGGACCTCTCTTTAGTTGTAACATTAGAGTGATTTTGTTAGTATGGCACCATCTATGTGGTGCCAGGAGGCGTTTAATGCAAGCAGTGGAACTTGAAAAAACTTACAACCCTAAAGAGTTTGAAGAGAGGATTTACGAGGAGTGGAAAAGCAACGGTTGCTTTAAGCCCAAAGTAAATGGCAACGCCCCTTTCACGATGGTCATGCCTCCCCCTAACGTCACAGGGATTCTCCATATGGGGCATGCCCTTAATAATCTCTTACAAGATATCTTGGCCCGCTATTGGCGAATGAAGGGCAGGCCTACCCTTTGGTTGCCAGGTACCGACCATGCCGGCATAGCCACCCAAAACGTTGTTGAGAGAGAATTAGCCCAAAAAGGGTTATCTAGACACACTATAGGGCGTGAAAAGTTTATAGAAGAGACTTGGAAGGTAAAAGAGCGACACCACTCAATAATCGTCAAGCAACTGGAGAAAATTGGCTCATCATGTGACTGGTCTCGCGAACGCTTCACCCTCGATGAGGGGCTTAGCAGAGCGGTTAGAGAAGCCTTTGTCCTCCTCTATGAGCGGGGTTTAATCTACAAAGGAAACTATTTGGTTAACTACTGTAGCCAATGTGGCACCGCTTTGGCCGATGACGAAGTTGAACATAGCAATGTGAAGGGGAAACTCTACGAAGTGCAGTACCCCTTTGCCGATAGAGATGGATTTATAACGGTGGCAACTACCCGCCCGGAGACGATGTTTGGGGATGTTGCCGTGGCGGTTAACCCCAATGATGAGCGCTACAGCCATTTAGTGGGCACTAGTGTCATTCTGCCTTTAGCCCATAAGAAAATCCCTATTATTGCCGATAACTATGTCGATATGGAGTTTGGCACCGGCTTTGTGAAAATTACCCCGGCTCACGACCCTAACGACTGGGAAATTGGGCAAAGGCATAATCTGGAGCAGGTCAATATCCTCAACCCGGATGGGACCCTTAACGATAACGTTCCACCGGCTTACAGGGGGATGGATGTTAATACGGCGCGCTCTGCAGTGGTTAAGGACCTTGAAGGGGAGGGGTTGCTTCTCTCTTTTAAAGACCACGACCATGAAGTGGGGCACTGCTACCGCTGTTCAACTATTATTGAACCATACCTTTCAGAGCAATGGTTTGTAGCCATGGATTCAATGGCCCAAAAAGCTTTGAAGGCATGGCAGCAGGGCGAGGTCTCTTTTTACGCCAAAAGGTGGGAAAACACCTACAGCCACTGGCTTAAAAATATTAGACCGTGGTGCATCAGTCGCCAACTCTGGTGGGGACACCGTATCCCTGTGTGGTACTGTAACGATTGTGGTGAAGTCATGGTCCTTAGAGAGGACCCCAGCCAATGTTCCAAGTGTGGTTCCAGCAACATAGAACAAGACAAAGATGTCTTAGACACCTGGTTTAGCTCTTGGCTGTGGCCTTTTAGTACACTGGGGTGGCCCGCCCAAACCGCCGATTTAGAGACATTCTTTCCCACCAATACTTTAGTTACCGGCTACGACATTATTTTCTTTTGGGTTTCCCGCATGATAATGGCCTCTTTGGAGTTCTTGGGAGAGGTCCCCTATAATGACGTCTATATTACGGGTCTTGTGCGCGATAAACAGGGCCGTAAAATGAGCAAGTCACTCGGCAATGGAATTGACCCCTTAGAGGTTGTCGACCTCTACGGCGCCGATGCCATGAAATTTACCCTCTGTTATTTAGCAGCCCAAGGGCAAGACATTTTAATTGACCTCGATTCTTTTAAACTGGGCTCTCGTTTTGCCAACAAGGTTTGGAACGCGACCCGTTTCCTTTTGATGAATATTGAGGGGCGCAAGTTAATACCTTTCGATCACTTAAAACTCGAGGTAATCGACCAGTGGATGTACCACCAAGTTAATGAGAGTGCTCTAAAGATTGAGAAGGCCATGGAAAACTACCGTTTTAATGATGCCGCCCAAGCAATCTATGACCTCTTCTGGGGAGATTTCTGTGATTGGTACATCGAAGCGACTAAGCATAACTTAGCTACCAAGGATGAGGAGGAGAAGGACCGCCAGGTGAGTATAATGTTGGACCTTCTGGCTAAACAGATGCGCTTAATGCACCCCTTTGCCTCCTTTATCTCCGAAGAGATCTACTCAAAACTCCCCAATACCCAAGGGCGATTAATTGAGGAGCCTTACGTAGTTTATGCTGAAAACCAGCGCTATCCTAAGGCAATTGAAATAATTGGTGCGATGCAGGAGTTAGTCCAAGCGGTGAGGACTCTGCGTAGCGAACTACAAATTCCAACAGAGAGGCAAATCTCAGTTGTCCTCAGGCCTGAGGAGACCTTTAAGGGGCGAGATTTTGTTAAAAGTAAGAGTGGGTTGGTGGCCTCTTTCGTGGGCGCCTCTAACTTCACTATTGATGAAAATAAAAGGGGCACTGTGGCCTCAGCTATTCCTGTTGCGGGTAGGGGCTTTGAAGCTTTTATCTTCGTCCATGACGCTATCGATATCGCCTCTGAAATAAAGAGGGTTTCTACCGATTTAGAGCGTAATAAGAGGGCCTTGGAGGGAAGCCTTAAGAAACTCTCTAACCCTCAGTTTTTGGCCAATGCTAAACAAGTTGCGATTGAAAAAGAGGCGTCCAAACGGCAAGAGTTCGTTGAGAAGATACAAAAAGGGGAGAGTCACCTCTCCCTGCTTTCCTCACTACTTGAGGAGTAAAAAAAACAGGTCATTGTGACCTGTTTTTAATAGACGCTAATTTAAAGCTCGTTCTTCTCATCTTGAATTTCTTTGCGGCGCTCTTTAGCAAGTTTCCCCATCTCGCCCAGAGCCTTCCTTGCTCTAGCTGCAGAAGCTTTAACTCCCCTCTCGGTGAATTTCTGGTTCTCTGCAATGTAGGCTTCATATTGAGCCACGATTTGCTCATGAACTGTCATTGGCTAGCCTCCTAATAATTCTTAAGAGTATGTTAGCATATTTTGGCTAAATAACAAGAAAAAAGCGCTAAAATGGTGGATTTATTGTCTAAAAAGGGGTTTTTTGGCGGATTATAAAATTTTTGGCAATCGACTTGTCTGTTTTTAAAAAAATTCTTTGATGGTGGTTTGCCACCTCAATTTCTACCCCTTCTTCATCGTAAAGGGTAAAGTCGTCCACTTCGACGGCCAATGTGTCGGGACCGATAAATTCAATAGTACTTGCCGTTGTTAGTCTATTTTTCAATTTCAGTTCAAAAAGGCCAGGACTTACCTCGTCTCCAACCGTCCCTAAGAGGAGATATTGCCTGATATAGCTTTTCTCAGTTGAATGTGAGATCTCCTCTTTATCGAAGAAGAAACCAGTTGAGTATTCGCGGTGGCTAACTCTGAACAGTTCATCGCGGTAGAGGCGCCAATCAGTGGCTTTATCGAGGGCTTTGCGATAGGCTCTGGTTACCGTGGCTACGTAATAGAGCGATTTCATGCGTCCCTCTATTTTCAGTGAATCGATGCCCGCCTCGCGCAACTTGTCAAGGTGGTCAATCATGCAGAGGTCTTTGGAGGAGAGAATGGTGGTGAACCCCCCCTCTTCGCTAATCGGGAAGTATTCACCGGGGCGTGACTCTTCCTCCAGGGCTAAGCGGTAGTTCCAGCGACAAGTGTGGGCACAGTCGCCCGCATTAGCGCTTCTTCCGCTAAGGAAAGCACTTAGGAGGCATCGACCTGAATAGGCCATACACATTGCCCCATGAACAAAGGTCTCGATCTCCATCCCGGCAACGGCCTGTTTAAGTTTTTTAATCTCTGCAAGGGAAACTTCCCTGGCCAGAATTATGCGGGAAAAACCTAAATCTTGGTAGACTTTTAGTGCTTCACTGTTGAGACAATTAGCCTGTGTACTGAGATGGAGGGGCATTGCCTTGCCAAAGTAATTCCTTAAGAGCGCAGCCGCTCCCATATCGCTCATAATTAGGGCATCAAATGGGAACGCTTTTATACTCTCCAGTTTGGATCTGAGGAGTCCTATATCTTTTTCATGGAAGAAACTGTTAACCGCACCATAGAGTTTTTTGGAACCTTTTATGGCTTTGAGGGCCTCTATTTGGCTTTCATCAATATTGCCGGCACGACTGCGTAAGGAGAAGTTTTGCATACCTACGTAAGCCGCATCGGCTCCGTAGGCATACGCATATTCTAATTTCTCTAAAGTCCCTGCCGGGCTCAATAATTCCATATTCTACTGCTTCCCAAACACGTGGTTTAAAACCTCTTCAAAGGTGGCCACTAAGTGGAAAGTGATGCCTTCTTTAACCTCTTCGTCAAGCTCATCTAAATCTCTTTGGTTAAATTTTGGGATTAAGATAGTCTCTATCTTATTCCGGCGAGCTGCCAGAACCTTCTCTTTCAAGCCTCCAATCGGCATTACTTTGCCAACCAGGTCGAGCTCGCCGGTCATGGCTAAGTTCTCTTTGGGTAATTTGTTGGTAACCAGTGAATAGAGAGCACTAGCCATGGTAATTCCCGCTGAAGGACCATCTTTTGGGGTGGCGCCTTCAGGTACGTGGAGGTGGATAGCGTTAGTTTCAAACCAGTTCTGCTCAATATTGTATTTTTTAGCGATACTCTTAAGGTGGGTGAGGGCAATATTAGCCGATTCTTGCATCACCTCTCCTAACTTTCCAGTCAGCTTTAACTCCCCCTTGCCAGGATAGTTAACCGCCTCGATAATCAGGGTATCGCCTCCTAAGCTAGTCCAAGCAAGGCCAACTGCCATTCCGGGTCGGTCAGCTTTGAGGATTTCGTCCTCTCTGAAGATCGGTTGGCCCAGGTATTCAATCATCTTCTTCTTAGTGATTTTAATAGGGAGGGTTACATCACTTTCTAATATTTCACGGGTGACTTTACGGTGGATCCTGTCGAGCGATTTTTCGTAGTTTCTCACACCCGCTTCCCTGGCATAACTCTCGGCAATTTCATGGAGAATAGTAGTAGTGTAAGAGACCTCTTTTTTGGTCAAACCATGTTTTTTGAGACTCTTGGGGACTAAATATTTTTGCCCAATGTTTAATTTTTCATTGGCAGTATAACCGGCGATGTGAATTACCTCCATCCTGTCGAGTAACGGACGGGGAATTGTCTCTAAGGTGTTGGCGGTGACAATAAAGAGAATTTGGGAGATATCGAAGGGGAGGTCTAGATAGTAGTCCCGGAAGCCTGAGTTTTGTTCGGGGTCGAGAACTTCCAGAAGCGCGGAGGCAGGGTCTCCTTGGAAAGAGATCCCCATTTTATCGACCTCATCGATTAAGAAGACGGGGTTTTTCGACTTTACGGTCTTCAGCCCCTGTATAATTTTCCCGGGCATCGCTCCTATATAGGTGCGCCGGTGGCCCTTGATCTCGGCTTCGTCACGCATTCCCCCCACACTAAAGCGGAAGTACTCTTTTTTAAGAGCCCGCGCAATCGATTTACCGACTGAAGTTTTACCAACTCCCGGTGGTCCCACCAAACAGATAATCGAGCCTTTTGTGTCGCCTTTCTTTTTTCTAACGGCCAGATATTCCAAAATTCTATCTTTAACATCTTTGAGACCGTAATGGTCGGCCTCTAAGATTTTTTTAGCACCTGCTATGGAGTAATCTTCAGGCTTAGGGTCTTTCCAAGGGAGGGCCGCAATCGTCTCCAGGTAGGTGCGGGTTATTGAATAATCGGGACTGTTGGGGTCGAGGGAGGCGAATTTATCGAGTTCATTTTGAACCGCTTCGGCGACCTCGCCCTCTAGAGCTAAGGCGTCGAGCTGCTTCTTTAATTTGTTGTAAGTTGCTGAGCGGGGGTCACTGGTAAGCCCCAATTCTTGTTGTATGTGACGCAACTCTTCCCTTAAAAAGTACTCTCTTTGATTTTTCTCCAGTTTTGCATTGACCCGCTTTTGAATCTGCTCCTGCATGGCGAGAACTTCTTGCTCTTTCTTGATAAAGACCAAGACCCGTTCCATGCGACGCCTGACGTTAAGCGTCTCTAATATTCTTTGTTGTTGACGTCGGTCGATGTTGATTATACTGGCGATGAAATCGGTCATCTTTCCGGCATGGTCTATATTGACCATGTTGAGGCGCATCTCTTCAGTGAAGAGAGGGTTGCCTTTGGAGAGTTTTTTAGTCTCAATGATGAGTTGGCGTGTCCAAGCTTTTAACTCTTCGGGCTTATCTTCTATATCGTTGAGGTACTCAACCTCGGCTATTATAAAGGCGCCACTGGAGTGGAAGTCTTTCACTTGGAACCGCTTAATAGTCGAAATGAAGATACTCATCCCCCCTTCGGGGAGTTTAATCCGTTTAATTATCTTAGCCACAGTACCCACACGGTACAGGTTGTCACCATCATAATCGGCTCTATTTTCATCTTTCATCAGGAGAAGACCTAGGTCTCCACCGTGACTCATAGCTTGGTTTACGATTTCAATGTCTTCTTTACTCTCAATTGAGAGGGGCGTGAAAAGCCCCGGAAAGATGGGGTTTCCACTGAGAGGTAGCACAAAAAGGTTACGGGGCAGCGTTTGCTCAATAGGCATCAATTCCTGTTCTGCCATGAATTATCCTCCACGATTTTATTATTTTCTCATTTACTTGCACTCTTAATGTACTAAAAGTTTTGCCAGAGGTGAAGCTATTGAGCGCGCTCCTCTGCCATTGGGATGTAAGCCGTCGACTGTTACTACTAGATGACGCTCTTGAGAGAGAAGAGCCGCCCGCTCTTCATCTCCTTGGATAAATTGAGCATCCCTGTCAAAGTTGGCGTAATCCTCAATGAAATAGGGGAAAACGGGAGAATCTTGCTCCCGTGTAATAATCTGTTCACACTCGTCGGTAATATCGCAGTAAACGGCAGTGCCCCTCTCTAGCAAATATTCTTTAAGAACTTTGTTGCGTGTTTTGCGTTGTGCATTGAGTTTTGAGGTGAGATCCTCACCCAAAATCGGAATAGAGCAGATAATCACCCTTGTCTTGGGTGCTAACAGCTCTATTTTGTTAAGGGTTTGTGTTAGGGTTTCCCTGTAGAGCGCATGATCTTTAACAGGGGGGAATTTAGGGTTATAGAGTGGGGAGGCTTCACTGAGGAGAAGGTCGTTAGCGCCCCCCTGAATAACCAGCGTGTGGGGTTGGTGTCGTGCTAGATAACGCTCCACCCGCTTAGCTATGGCGCTGAAGGTTTCTCCCTCAATTCCGCGCACTTCAATATTTCCCACAAGAAAGCGGTGGTAGGGAATCCCAATTCTGCCTAAAGTTAGACTGTCACCGAAAAGGCTAATTGTCTGACTATTCACCCTTTTTGAGCCACCATACTCCTAAATAGCAGAAGGGGGTGTCTATGAGGGCAAAGATAACTTTAAAGGCCCAATAGGGGAGGATTAGACTCCAGACAAAGGCAAAGGTGTAATTGGCGTTTATTTTGTAGAAGGCGACGAACATAAAAATCGTAGTGTCGACTAATTGGCTGATAATTGTGCTAACATTGTTACGAATCCACAGGTATTTTCCTTTATTGATGAGTTTGAAAAAGGCAAAGATAGCCACATCGATGTGTTGGGCGATGAAAAAGGAGATCAAACTGGCTATTGTCATCCGCATACTTGAAGAGAAAATATTGGCGTAAGCTTCTTGTAGACCCCAAGTTGGATTGGGTGGCAAAATTATACACAGCCCAATCATTAGGAACATAAAGATTAGCATGATGGTGGAGAGGTTGACGAATTGGGCGGAAGTTTTTCGCCCATAAACCTCGGTGATGATGTCTGTTATGAGGAAGAGGACAGGCATGAAAAAAACCCCTACCGAGGCCCTAATTGAACCTAACGTTGTGATTTTTGAACCAAGGGTATTAACCAAAACCATCGATGTTAAGTATAATGCGAATAGAAATTGTTTTTTTTGCTCTCTTGTGAACATCTCGCTCCCCCCGCTACGTTATGCACCTGACAATACCGAAAAAGGGGTGCTTAGTAAAGGGGAAACGGTTGTTGCAATTTGTTGCAAAGCAATTATACTTAAGAAGATGGAGAAAATAATGGAAGGCGGAAAATTAATTGTCATTGCCATCGGGGGGAACTCCTTAATAGAAGATGATAAACACGTCACAATCGAGAGCCAGTATGCGGCTGCCCAAAAAACTGCTTCCCGTATAGCACGGTTGGTCAAAGCCGGGCATCGGGTTGTAATAACCCATGGAAATGGGCCCCAAGTGGGCTTTGTCCTTTTGAGAGCCGAGATCGCTAAAGATGTGCTCCACACAGTGCCCCTCGACTCTTGTGTTGCCGACACCCAAGGTGCCATTGGCTACCAACTCCAAATGGCCCTCAAAAATGAACTCATTAGGGAGGGTAATGGAACCCAAGTGGCCACCGCTGTTACCCAAGTGGAAGTGGACCCAAAAGACCCCTCTTTTCAAAAGCCCACCAAACCGATTGGGTCGTTTATGAGTCAAGTGGAAGCCGAAGAGCGACAGGCTAAAGATGGATGGGCGGTGATGGAAGATGCAGGGCGAGGGTACCGTCGGGTGGTCCCTTCCCCTAAACCCCTTTCAATAGTTGAGCTAGAGACCCTCAAAACCTTAGTGGCCAATGGCGTGATGGTTATCGGAGCCGGCGGGGGAGGCATCCCTGTCGTACGGCAAGAAGATGGGCTTTACAGGGGAATTGAAGCCGTTATAGATAAAGACTTGGCCGCCGCTCTGATTGCCAAAGAACTAAAAGCCGACCTTTTTGTAATCTCGACAGCAGTCGAAAAGGTTTTCATAAATTACGGCAAAAAAGATCAGCGAGCCCTCGATACTATTACCGTGGAAGAGGCGCAAGCCTTTATGAAGCAGGGCCATTTTGCGCCGGGGAGTATGCTGCCCAAAATAGAAGCAGCTTTGGACTTCGTCAAAACGACCGGCAACACCGGTCTAATTACCAACCCAGAAAACCTCTGGGGGGCCCTTTATGAGGGCAAGGGGACTAAGATTGTCGCTTGCAAGTGAGGGTGCTATTGGCGACAAACAACGGCAAGAACGTGAAGATTACCTGCCAGTTCTGTTGGATGAAGAAGCCGGAAAAAAGAAGTTTTGCGCCAATGACTGCCACGAGAGAGAAGGTGAAAAATAAGTTACCCTTGCGGAATCTCTTCAGTGAATATTTCTTGGAGAAAGTATAACGGAGGGCCTGAAATGCCATCACTAAAAGCCAAGGGGTCACAAAGAGGAGGTTTTCGTTCCAGTAGGTCACATCGTGGTTGCTGATGGTAACCATGAAGATGAGCAAGAGGGAGAGAAGGCCAAAACCGAAGTAGACCAAAAAATTTATAACGCCATAGGTTATCCTCGCTAAGGGAGACTTCGATGCGAGGTAGAGTAACAGGCGCATCAAAAGAGCAAAAAGGAGAGACACTAAGAGGGTGGCAAAGGATCGAGAGCGCCATTCAGTCAAGGTTTGTGGCCTGAGTCCTTCAACTTCAGGGTTAATCACCGTGTAATCGCTGGCAATTTTCACCTCCTCACCCTGGTCGTTGATGTAGGTGAAGTCCATTAAAGCCGACTCAAGTACCGCCGGTAAAAACATGGCCTCCCACAAAGTGATAGGT
>Ga0172382_10013044_pt1 | contig 10749 bp, 10 predicted proteins | sample Leawel138RmetaG_FD_122245 | JGI IMG/M metagenome (GOLD analysis project Ga0172382, IMG submission 122245) | Leachate microbial communities from a municipal landfill in Southern Ontario, Canada - Leachate well 138R metaG | ecosystem: Engineered > Solid waste > Landfill > Unclassified | place...
CCAAGCAATCGCCATGGCTGTTTTTGCAGCATCCACACCCAGTGCTGCGCCCGCTGGCATCATCACCGGTGCTTGTACCGCCCACTGACCGCCACCGGAAGGAACAAAGAAGTTCACAATCCCGGCACTCCAGAAGGCAAAGAGCGGGAAGGTGGTTTCATTGGACACAGAGACAAAGGCTTGGGTAATAACCCCTGCTAGAGACGTACCTGAATCCCCTGTCGCCATCATCATCCCCATGATTCCTGCGTAAAATGGGAACTGCAGCAGAATCCCAGAACAGTTACGTGCACCCTCAGACACCGAACCTAATAAGCTTTTTGGTGTGCCGTGCAGCAAGATAGCTGAAAACAAAAAAGTAAAGTTTACGATGTTTAAGTTCAGCGCAAAGCCATTGGTAATGAAGTAGTAAATAATGTACGCAAAACCCATTACGCCAAGTGTCATAGACAACATGCGGCTGTTTTCTAAACGCTCCGCTGGCGTCATATTTTCCTTTTCAGGAACCTCTTCAACGTACTCTTTCAATAATGCAGGATCAATCGTAATGGTGTCTTGCGGTGCTGGGTGCATTAAACGATTTAATAACGGAATAGTGATAAACATGACTGCTAAAATCGTCAAATTCATCGCAGAAAAGATGGTGTCCGAAGTAGGAATAGCAGCAGTTACCGCGCCATTGGTCACGGTCGCAATATTCTCGCCGCCAGCGATGGATAACGGAATAGATCCCGATAAGCCGCCATGCCAAAATAAGAAACCACTGTAAGCGGAGGCGATCAGCAAGCGATAATCCACACCTTGCACGCGCGCAGCGATCTCACGGGCAAAAATAGCCCCAATCACCAATCCGAACCCCCAGTTCACCCAGCACGCCAACGCACTGATCACGGTCACTAAGATGATCGCCTGCCCAGGTGTTTTAGCGATACCTGCTAACACGGCCAGCCTACGCTTAAAAGCTGGCGCACTGGCCATCGCATGCCCTGTCAGCACCACCATCGCCATCTGCATAGAGAAGCTAAGCAGATTCCAAAAACCACCTGCCCAAGCGTTGACCACTTGCATTGGCCCTTGCCCAGTACTCGGCATCACCAGTAAAAACACAGCGAAGGTTAGAACAATAGCAAAAATGAAAGGATCAGGGAGGTAACGCTGTAACAGCATCACAAAGAATTGACTTATTTTTTGTAAAACTGTCTTTTTTTGTACGAGAGTATTCATTAGGATTTCCTGCTTATTATATTTTTATCCATTAAACGCAAAAGGTTATCGAACGATAACCTTTTGCGTTAATACGCTTTTAATTACAAATAGCATTAACCAGACACCAGTAGCAACCCCATGCTGCCAGCAAAACAAAGAGTAGCAAGTTCTTTTTAAGGTCCAAGCACTGCAATAGAGCCTACTTCTATACTTTAAAGAGAAGCTCTATTTTCAGCGTTTTAGCCTATCTGCTAACCGTTAAACGCACCCTACAAGCCATAACTTAGCAGACTGTATAACACCTATCAGCGCCCATTTTTAGTGCCTGAGCGGTCACACGACAGCAGATATGCAGCCTCATTTAGGTCTTTTATCCAACAGTAAGAAACCGATGGGGTCACCACTCAAAATCACTTAAGTGATTAATTGCACAGTTTGCAAGTCCGTGCCACAGTCGTTATTTATTGACAATAATCGTGTGGCACAGCACGCAAAGTAGACACGCTACCATTATGAAATAACGCCCATGTGAGTCTTTGCTGCGATAAGAATAACCGCCCTTATCAACTCACTCTGTATAGTATTTACAATTAAGAAAAAACCATTTCAGGCACATGATCAGGCACAATCAATTTACCCTGTGTTTTTGCAATAATCTCTTCAACTGACACGCCTGGTGCTCTTTCTTTAAGTACAAAAGCGCCATTTTCAATCTCGATCCAGGCTAAGTCTGTTAACACTTTTTTGATACAACCTTTGCCCGTTAGCGGCAAGCTGCATTCTGTTAGCAGTTTAGATTCACCGGATTTGGACGCATGGGTCATGGTGACAATAATATTCTCAGCGCCGGCAACTAAATCCATAGCGCCACCCATGCCTTTCACTAGCTTATTCGGGATCATCCAAGAAGCGATATTGCCGTTGACATCCACTTCAAACGCACCTAATACAGTGAGGTCGACATGACCACCACGCACCATGGCAAAGGATTCTGCAGAGGAGAAAATTGATGCGCCTTTCACCGCGGTCACGGTTTGTTTACCGGCGTTAATCATATCCGCATCGATGGTTTCTTCGGTCGGAAACTCACCCATACCCAGCAAGCCATTTTCAGACTGCAGCATGACTTCGATATTTTTTGGAACGTAATTAGCCACTAAGGTCGGAATACCAATACCTAAGTTAACGTAAAAACCATCTTGTAGTTCTTGGGCGACACGTTGCGCCATTTGTTCTCTTGTAAGTGCCATCTCAAACCTCTTTATTATTCTGTTGATTTTACCGTTCTTTTTTCAATACGCTTTTCAAATGTGCCGAGTACAACGCGATTCACATAAATACCAGGTGTATGAATATGCGCCGGATCTAACTCACCAACCTCGACAATTTCTTCAACTTCAACCACGGTAATTTTGCCAGCCGTTGCCGCAAGTGGATTAAAGTTTTGCGCGGTATGACGATAAATCACATTACCGTAACGGTCTGCTTTCCAGCCTTTAACAATGGCAAAATCACCAACAATGGCTTCTTCCATTAAGTATTCGCGACCGTTAAAATCTTTTGTTTCTTTACCTTCCGCGACCGGTGTACCCACACCTGTTGCAGTGTAAAAAGCCGGAATCCCCGCACCACCTGCACGCATTTTTTCAGCCAATGTACCTTGTGGGGTCAGTACGACTTCCAGTTCGCCGTTAAGCAGTTGCTTTTCAAATAATGCGTTTTCACCCACATAAGAAGAAATCATTTTCTTGATTTGTTTTTTTTCTAACAAAAGGCCTAAACCAAAACCATCCACACCGCAGTTATTAGAAACCACGGTTAAGTCACTGGTGCCTTTGCGCTGAATTTCAGCGATTAAGTTTTCTGGAATACCACACAAGCCAAATCCACCGGCCAGCACGGTCATACCATCTTCTAGTCCTGCCATTGCTTCTTCATACGAAGCAACAACTTTGTCAAATCCAGCCATTCTTATTCTCCTAGTTTTGTTCTGCTTACTGATTAGTTTCAATCAAACCAATCAATAAGTTAAATTTGTTTTTTCTATTTATTAATAATTTTTTCAAATCAATGAGCTTGCACATATTAGCTCAAAAATATACTTTGAGGTGTATGCCTTTAAAATAATCGCTTTGCCTAATGAAGCGTCTCGAGATGACTGAGTACAGATGAATATTAAACAGGTTCGCGCTTTTCTTGCTGTTGCTCAATCCATGAACTTTACTCATGCTGCGAGTCAGTTGCATCTTTCTCAGCCTGCTTTAAGTCTTTCAATAAAAGGCTTGGAAGAAAACTTAGGTGGGAAATTACTCACTCGGAGCACGCGTCATATATCTTTAACCCCAGAAGGAGAAGCTTTAGTGCCCATCGCCAAGCGATTACTGGCTCAATGGGAAAATGCCGAAGACGAGATGAGGCAACGCTTTGCACTCCAATTAGGTAAGATAACCATTGCCTCCATGCCTGCTTTTGCAGCATCATTATTACCCAAAGCCATTCAAATCTATCACGCGTCATACCCTAATATTCAGGTGGCTATCAACGATGTATTATCAGATATAGTGATCGAAATGGTGCGTAACAACCAAGTAGAACTGGGTATTTCCTTTGAGTCCAGCAGCCTTTTCGACTTGTCTTTCTACCCACTTTATGAAGACAGATTTATCGCTATCTTGCCGAAAAATCATCCGTTGGAACAACAAGAGTGTATTACTTGGCAAGCATTATTAGAATACAAATTCATCACATTGCAACGCCCATCCAGCGTGCGCACCATGATAGAAAACTCTCTAAATGAAGCAGGCATCGAACTCAAGGTTGCCTTTGATGCGCACCAACTGACCACTGTGGGCCGCATGGTAAGCGAAGGAATGGGCGTCGCAGTTGTGCCTGCGCTGTGTCGCCAACAAGCCATAGAGCAAGGCGCCGTGTATCGCCCAATTGTCCAGCCGGAAATTCGTCGCCGTGTTGGCGTCATCTGCCAACCCAGGTCTCATCTGTCTATTGCTGCGGCAACCATGCTCGATGTACTCATAGAAACCTACTCCTCAAAGCCTTATTTTGAATAAAAAGTAAAACTTTGAGGGGATAGTTATTATTAGGCTTGCAGCTAAGCGTCAGGCTCAATTACTTCTTGAGCGGCGCGGAAGGCTTCACCAGCAGCAGGGACACCCGCGTACACCGCGCAGTGCAAAATTGCTTCACGGATTTCTTCTGCCGTACAACCGTTGTTTAGCGCACCACGAACATGGCCCTTAAGCTCTTGCGGTGCTTTTAGTGCGGTCAGTACAGCAACGGTAATCAGACTGCGCTCTTTACGGCTAAGGCCTTCACGCTCCCATACGGAGCCCCAAGCATGTTGGTTGATAAAGTCCTGCAAAGGCTGAGTAAACTCAGTGGTGTTGTTCATCGCTCGTTCAACGAACGCATCACCCATCACTGCTTGGCGTACTTTGTTGGCTGGAACCTTGCTCATAGTGTCTCCTTAACATAGCTTTAAATCGTAACTTAAACGTTTATCTTGATTGCTAGGGCTATTTTAGTTTTCAGATTTATGAAAACTCGCGCCGCAGATTGAGCGTGGACTTGTTACCTAAACTCTCATAGTGCTGATCCAGAAAGGCCTTTGCAGATTCACGGCCAATGTCACGCAAATGCGTTAGAAACGCCCACTCAGAATTCATTTTACTGGACGCTGACAAGGGATTTATTTGCTCTGAGGCTTCGATACGGTGCACTAATATTTCGGAATAACGATTTCTATCCAGTTTGTTTTCTTGCAACTGACGCGTCACAAAATCAATACCTCGCAACTCTCTAAGAAGCGATGAATTGAACGAAATTTCATTGACGCGATTCTGTATATCTTGCGCAGATTTTGGCGTTTCATTGCGCTCAATCGGGTTAATTTGAACGATTAATATATCTTTGGACTTCGTACTATGAAACAAAGGATACATCGGCGGATTACCAACATAACCACCGTCCCAATACGGCACGCCATCAATTTCAACAGCTTGGAAAACAGTGGGCAAACACGCAGACGCTAAAATCATATCTGCCGTCAGTTCTTCACGCTCAAATACTTTTATTTTACCCGTATGCACATTGGTTGCTGCAACAAATAGCTTTAACACGTTGCACGCTCTGACCTTTTCAAAGTCAATAGTGGACTCAACCAAGTCACGTAACGGATTAATATTCAGTGGGTTCGTATCGTAAGGCGACGCAACTCGGCTGAACAGGTCGATCATCATATATACAGGAGAATCATCTAGGTCCCAGCGGCCGGTCAGAACCCCAAAAGGGCTTCGCTTAATGGGGCTAAACCTCCCCATGTATGCCACTTGTCGCCAAAACTGTTCAAGTGCTTCACGCGCACCATCTGCGCCACCGTCCATATAACCTTGTGCTAATATGGCTGCATTCATTGCACCTGCACTGGTACCCGAAATACCCTCGATACTGACACGTCCATCTTCCATAAAGTGATCTAATACGCCCCAGGTAAAGGCGCCATGCGATCCGCCACCCTGCAGGGCCAGATTGATCGATTTTTTAATCATTGATACTTTACCCCTAATATCTATTTCAACTTACCGTTCAGAAGCTGCTTTGCAAATAATGCAATTTCTTCAGCTGAAGAAAACATCATTTCATTGGTTTTTTCCTAATAGCGCGACCGCACGAGATGCTGAATCACAATCTACAGGTAAACGTCGTGTGAAAAATACGACAAAACACATTTATCTGTCGATAGTGCCGGCTTACTGATTGAGTTTACAGTGGTTGGCGACGAGACTTATAACAACACAGAAGCAAACACGTCAATTCAGCAATTACCATCCACAACGGCAACCGCTGGCTAGCGTAGGACTCAGGAAAGGTTGCTGATCAGATAAACCACACAGGTATCAATGCCGTAATTCCAAGAGAACCAAATTCAGTCATAGAAAGCACAAACGTGGGTTGCTGATTATATGACCGCTGTCAGCTGTTGAACATGCGTTAGTGCGCTTGAAGAGTTTCATGAACGGGAAATAGACAAGGATAAATTAAAACACAACAAACAAAGCGCCATTGCCATAACCTGTGAGTCGTATGGTGATTAATAAAGTGCCAACAGCCCCTAGTTTGCATGCGTCCTAGGTACCATAACGTCAACGATTACCTTGATCCCGCGGGATAATTTTTGTTTTTTATAAATATTTCTTATAAAAACTCGCGCTCTAGGACGACCTTAGAGCGCTGACCTATACTTGCATAACGCTTATTAAGAAAGCGCTAGGCAAGTTCACGACCAATGAATCTCGCGTTCCAAATCAAGTGAGGATTCTATGCCGATATTGTCATAGTGCGCATCAAGAAAGTTTTTTGCAGATTCACGACCAATGTCACGCAAATGGGTTAGAAACGACCATTCAGAATTCATTTTACTGGACGCTGTCAGTGGATTTATTTGCTCAGTGGCCTCGATACGATGCACTAAAATATAAGCATAATGATCTCTATCCAGCTTATTTTCATCAAGCAAACGGTGTACAAACTCGATGTTTCGCAACTCGCTTAGCAACGATGAATTGAACGCAATTTCATTAACGCGATTCTGTATGTCCTGTGCGCTTTTTGGGGGTTTATTACGCTCAATCGGATTAACCTGAACAATAATTATATCTTTAGATTCTGTCGTTTGGAACAAAGGAAATAAAGGTGGATTACCACTAAAGCCACCGTCCCAATACGGTACACCATCAACTTCAACGGCTTGGTAAAGCGAAGGCAAACAAGCAGAGGCCAAAATCATATCCGCCGTAAGTTCCTTACGCTCGAATACCTTTACTTTGCCCGACTGTACGTTAGTGGCAGCAATAAATAACTCTAAATCCTTACTGGCCCTGATCTTTTCAAAGTCAATAGTGCTTTCAACCAGCTCACGTAGCGGGTTAAATTTGAAAGGGTTAGTGTCATAAGGCGAAACCACCCTACTTAACAGATCCATCATGACATAACTCGGCGTGCCACTCATATCCCAGTTCCCAGTCAAAACGCTCAAAGGACTGCGTTTGAGGGGACTGAACATCGACAAGTTTGAGACCTTGCGCCAAAATAGCTCAAGCGCCTCACGCGCGCCATCTGCGCCACCGTCGATAAAGCCTTGCGCAAATACCACGGCATTCATTGCACCCGCACTCGTACCGGAAATACCCTGCACGTTGACGCGTCCATCTTCCATTAAGTAATCCAATACACCCCAAGTGAACGCCCCATGCGAGCCACCACCTTGCAGCGCTAGATTGATTGATTTTTTAGCCATTGGTACTTTACTCCGTATATCTATCGTGCAACTTACATTCTTGATTTAAGATAATAAAGAGTTAGAAATTCAATTCTTTATTGCGCAGTCCAGCCACCGTCAACAGGAAGCGTAGACCCAGTAATCGATACTGCATTATCGCTACAAAGAAACACAGCAACGGCTGCAACTTCATCTACGGTGACAAATTTTTTCGTTGGTTGCGCTTTGAGCAACACATCCTGCATAACTTGCTCTTCACTAATGCCTCGCGCTTTGGCTGTATCAGCCACTTGCTGTTCCACTAATGGAGTCCAAACATAACCCGGCGCAATCGCATTTACTGTAGTACCAAACTCGGCCAACTCCAATGCAACTGTTTTCGTTAAGCCAGCAATGGCGTGCTTAGCTGCAACATAAGCTGACTTGTAGGGTGAGGCAACCAAAGCGTGCGCTGAAGCTGTATTGATGATACGCCCCCATCCGCGCTGCTTCATACCTGGAGTAACGGCTTTAATAGTATGGAAAGCTGACGTTAGATTAATCGCAATGATTGCATCCCACTTATCATTTGGAAAATCTTCGATCGGCGAAACAAACTGGATACCCGCGTTGTTCACCAAAATATCAACAGAACCAAAAGCCTGTTCTGCTTCAGTGATCATCGCGACAATTTGCTCTGGAGCCAGCATATTTGCTGGCGAAAAGAGCACCTTGACAGCAAAATCAACTTCGATTGATCGTCGAATAGCCTCATTGTCTTCTGCGCTTCCCAAGCCATTAATCATCACATTAACGCCCTGCTCAGCCAGACCACGAGCTATTGCTAAACCAATCCCTGAAGTAGAGCCAGTAACAACTGCATTTTTACCTGTCAACATTATCTGCTTCCCATAAAAGTTTTATACGCCACACCTGTAGCACTTTAACATAACCAATCAGCTTCAGAGCGGGCGACTTGACTTATCGCAGTAATAGCCGCCGCACAGTTGGCACTGATTATGACGAATCATGCCCCTACTCAAGAAAACATTATTACTCTATTATTCTCTGATCTACAACACTGTCCATAACTGTTTTAATGATGCAGGATAAGATCGATTTTCTGCCCATGTTCACGCCGACATCCTACCCGGTGCTGTGAAAACCATATCCATACGTTGATGTAGCGCAGTTGCTGAGCAGCACCACGACTCACATAAAAAATCACAACAAGTAACTGACAATCACGACACCAACAAAACCCACGCTATAGGCCAGCAATAAGTAGCCAAAATAGCGCAAGTAAGCAATAAAGGTCAGTGCCGACACTTTACTCATGGCCACCACCCCAGCGGCAGAGCCGATGGCTAACAAAGAGCCGCCAACACCAACTGAATAAGTCAAGGTCAGCCACTGCCCCTCATCCATCTCAATACCAGACTTTAGCAACGCAGCAGTTAAGGGCACGTTATCAATCAGTGCCGAGAATAAGCCAACTAAGTAATTGGCCGTCATAATAGGCAGCTTTTCATACAGCGTAGGGAAGTGTTCCAACACGTTCAGTTCTTTGAGCATACCGACCAGCAGCAAAACACCTAAGAAGAAAACCAAGGTATCAAACTCAATTTTGCGGATGTACTCCAATACCGGCTCATCTTTATTTAAGAAATGCACCGCCATAAACATCACCGCTAAACCGAATAAGAAAGACAGCACCGGTGGAATACCAAAGGCCACGTTCGCACCAATGGTGCCGATAATCGTGGCTAAAAACAGCCCAGCAATGACTTGATCACCTTTAGTAATCTTAATGTCACGCTTGACTAAAACCACGTCACCGGTCAGTGAGCGCGAGAGAATAAAACCCAAGAAGAGTACCGCAAATAACGCCGGCACACTTAATAGCACGAGGTGGGCAATTTTCACCTTATCGGCTAAGAAAATCATTAAAGTGGTGACATCACCGGTGATTAACGCAGCACCACCGGAGTTGACCGCAAACACCACTAAAACCAGATAGCGCAGCAACTTATCGGTGCTTAAGTTCAAGCTCAGCAGCACCGTGATGCACACCAGGGTAGCGGTAATATTGTCGGCCATGGATGAGAAAACAAAGGCAAATAAACCCGTGATGAGCATCAAGCGCCGCTCACTCATCTGCGTGGGCATCACTTTATTGACGATGCCATCAATCACGCCTTTGTGCGAGACATAGGCGACAAAGGTCATCGCCGCCATTAAAAACAGCCACAACGTGGCAATTTCCAAAAGGTTTTCATTCAGCGCGTGCATCAGTTGCGGCGTGGTTAAATCATTGGGCGGGGCAATAAAGTAGAGCACCCAAACCAGCGTGCCAAAGAACAGGGTGGTTTTGGCTTTATCAATTTTAGTAAAATCTTCAGCAACAATTGATACAAAGCCTAAGAACGCTAAAACTAGTAAGACGGTTGTCATTGGAGTCCCCAGCGAGCAGATGAAAAAGTGGGGAAATTCTAGTCCTTTTATCTAGAAAAAAACTACAGAAAAATCGACGATTAGCGTGCTTTGATGAATTAAATATAAGAGTGATTTTAGTGGCAGAGTCTGCCGCTGTAATCACACACGAAAGAGTCGTTAAAAACAGTCAGCGTAACTGACTATCTTTACTGCCGCGACGGTTATAGCCACTGTGACTGGCGTGCTCATCCTCTAAGGATTGGCAGGCAATGCACAGTTGCGCACCAACAATCGCAAGCCTGCGGCCTTCAGGTATCGGCTCATCACAATTTTGACAATATTCAGCACTGAGCCCTTGCGGCAGCTGCTGACGCGCACGCTGTACAGCGTCATCAATAGTGCTATCAATTTGCTCTTGAACGGCGCCATCATGCGCCCAACCAGTTGCCATAACAGCCTCCTTTAACTTAGGAGATGATGCTACTCGGCGCTATCTGCATCCTTTTGCGCCTGCTCAACACTGCTTTTTAAGGCTGCTTGCTCAGCGCGCCATTGATCCATCTCATCGTAATACGTATCCCACACACAGGGCGAGCAGCCACTTTCGCAGCACTCATAATCCTCGGGGGGTGTTGGTTTCTCACGCATAATAGTCTTAACCCTGTCAGTATAAAGTCGCTTAAACCGAACTCGATTTAAGTCATTGCTGAGCATTTTAGCGCAATCAGCAATGACTTGGCAGTCTCAGGGCCAGACCTGCTATTTCTTAGGCAGGTAAGCGGCTAGGCGCTGCGCCATTTCTTCGGCTAAGGCCTGTAGGGCATTTAGCGGGC
>Ga0172382_10013045_pt1 | contig 10749 bp, 6 predicted proteins | sample Leawel138RmetaG_FD_122245 | JGI IMG/M metagenome (GOLD analysis project Ga0172382, IMG submission 122245) | Leachate microbial communities from a municipal landfill in Southern Ontario, Canada - Leachate well 138R metaG | ecosystem: Engineered > Solid waste > Landfill > Unclassified | place...
AACTGCTTCCCGCGCTGGTGAAGGAGCATGACGGCACACGCGATTATACACACGGCTCACCCGATGTGGCCAACTGGGGCAGACCGCACCTCTTCAACCAGGGCGACGTGCACGACTGGGGCCTCTGGTACGGAGAGCTCCCCTTTGAGGCAATGGCTGAGCGGCTACCCCGCTTTGCCAGTGAGTTCGGTTTTCAGTCGTTTCCCGAGATGAAAACCATCCGCTCCTTTGCAGAGCCCGACCAGTGGAGCCTCGACAGCGAGGTGATGAAAGTACACCAGAAAGCTTCCACAGGCAACTCGCTCATCAAGAAGTACATGGACATGTATTACCATGAACCGGAGAATTTTGAAGATTTTGTCTATGTGGGACTGGTCATGCAGGGCAACGGCATGGAAGAGTCGGTGGAGGCCATGCGCCGCGGCCGGCCCTATTGCATGGGGGCGCTCTACTGGCAGATCAACGACAGCTGGCCGGTGGTATCCTGGTCGAGCATCGACTACTACGACAACTGGAAGGCGCAGCACTACCGGATGCGCGATGTGCTGGCCCCGCTCGCCCTGGGCATCGCCTTCAGGGATGACACCCTGCAGTTTTTCACCATGTCTGATTATCTGCAGGAGCGGAACAACCTGCAGTTGACCGTGCAGGTGATCGATTTCAATGCTGGAAAGCAGAAGGAACTTAAAATGAAGGTCGATGCCAAAGCCAATTCAAGCAATATCATCCGTACGATGGCCCTGGCTGAGTTGGTGAGCGAGTCAGACAAAGCCGACAGGATGATTCATGCCTTTTTGAGTGACAGCAAAGGGAATGTGATTTCTACGAAAGATTACTTCTTCTACTGGCCCAATAAGCTAAACCTCCCCGAAACAGAGATTGATACAAAAATAAAATATGCCGACGGGCAATATACCCTCACACTCAAGAGCACCAGGCTGGCGAAAGATGTCTTCGTGGAGATACCCGTGCAGGGTGCCCGCTTCAGCGACAACTTCATCGACCTGCTCCCGGGAGAAAAAAGAACCATCGTGATCACGTCGCCACAGCTAAAAGCGGCCGACAGAACTCCTGTCACGTTGAAGCACATCAGGGAGACCTATTGATCATTCACCAATATATCACGGCATTTACGTACAGCAGCAAATGGGAAAAAGAGAAGAACTTTCGGTGTTACTGGTCGTGTCGACCACCTCCTTCATGGGCACCTTTCTTATATCGGCGGTGAACATCGCATTGCCCACCATCGAGCGAAACCTCTCTCTCACTGCCATTGAGCTGAGCTGGATCATCACATCCTTCATCCTGGGTACCGCACTGTTCATGTTGCCGGCAGGCACCTGGGGCGACCGGAACGACAACCGGAAGCTCTTCAAATGGGGTCTGGTCCTTTTCACGCTCTCCTCCCTTCTCTGCTACCTTGCACCCGACGGGCACTGGCTCATCGCGGGGCGCTTTGTACAGGGCGTGGGCGCTGCCTTCACAGGCACCACCGGCCAAGCCATCCTCGTGGCATCGTTTCCGGCAGAAAAGAGGGGGCAGGTGCTCGGCATCGCGGTATCGTCGGTCTACGCGGGTCTGGCATTGGGACCGCTCATCGGAGGCATCCTCACAGTCCACACGGGATGGCGCTCCCTCTTTCTGATCGCCGCGATATTTGGTCTTCTCACCCTTTTTATATCGTTTCGCTTTCTCCGGAATAACGGGAAGAAAGCCCGTCCCAACAGTGGTGGAGACCACTGGGGAACCATCCTGTTCATGATCGGACTCTCGGCACTGGTCTTCGGTTCCTCCCACATTCCATCCCCCTTGGGTTGGACATTGATGGGGGTCGCCATCTTTCTGTTGTTCCTTTTCTGGAAAATGGAAAGCAGGGTCAACAACCCGCTTCTCGATATCCGCCTTTTTACCCGGAACAAACTTTTCACCTACTCGGGCGTGTCGGCGCTCATTAACTATACGGCTACATTTGCCATCATTTTTTTCCTGAGCCTTTATCTACAAAAAATACAGGGTCTCTCACCTCGTGATGCAGGAGCAGTAATTGTGGCCCAGCCGCTAATGATGGCACTCTTCTCGCCGGTGGTGGGCAAGCTTTCCGACAAAATTCAGCCACGCTACTTCGCCACCGTGGGCATGACCATGTGCTCGTCAGGATTAGCCATGCTGGCATTCCTTACACCCTCCACCTCCATCGAATGGATCATCGCCATCCTTGTCTGGGTAGGCATCGGCTTTGCTCTTTTCTCATCGCCCAATATGAACACCATCATGAGCTCTGTGAAGCCACTCCAGTACGGTCAGGCTTCCGGAATCGCCTCTTCCATGCGTGTATTCGGTCAGATCATCAGCATGAGCATCATCACCTTCCTTTTCTCAATGAACTTCGATAAATCTTCGATAGAAACTGTTCCCGACCCTGTTTTTATGAATGTGATGCAATGGGGATTTATCATCTTCACAATCATCGGTGTGCCGGGTATCTACTTTTCGTATAACCGAGGCAACATAAAAAAAAAGAAAAAACACGCTGAATCTCCGTAAGACGCTCCCGGTAAATACCCCTAAAAGGGGGTTTTATCCTTCCTTCTGGCTGATTATCTTTGATGATTAAATCCCGATGATAGATGGTTCTGTAAAACAAAATACTGATACGCTTATGATTAACCTAAAAAACACGATGAGGCTCAAGAAAATAATTTCAATGAACTTGCTGCTTGCCGGGTGGTGCTGCCTTACGACAAGCGGATATGGCCAGAATTTGGATAGCCTGGAACAGCAATTGTCCCGCACCAATCTCTCTGCAGAAGAGTATTTGCGTGTCTGTGACGATTTGAGTTGGAGCTTCCTGGATGATGATTTCGAGAAATCAAAAAAATATGCTTCCATGGGGATAGAAAAAGCCCAATTGGCACAAAACCCGTCAATGGAAGCCAGACTGTACCGCAATTTGGGGGTGGCCTATTACATGAACAGCCAGATGGACTCGGCCCAGCTCTTCCTGAATATATCTCTGGAAAAAGCACTCAAATTGAAGGATGAAAGACTGGAGGCTCTTGTCTATGGCGCCATCGGAAACATCCATAATGTGACGGGTAATTATCACGAGGCGCTCACCTTTTACCTGAAAGCACTTGCCATGTTTGAACTGCAGGGAAACAAGGAACGGATCAGATCCCTGCTTGGAAACATCGCCACTTTGTATTACAGTCTGCTGAACCTGAACCAGGCAGAAAAATATTTTCTGCAACTCGAGAAGGAGAGCCAGCCGGCACACGATATGTACAATTTAGGGCGTGCTTACGACGGATTGAGCAGGATCGCACTTAAACGCAAAGATTTTGACGCCTCACTGAACTATGCCGCATCAGCAGCGGAGATCTTTCATGAGAGCAACCAAAAAACAGCCGAGGCCATCGCCCTTCAGGGCATAGCCATGGTCCACTATACCCATCACAGGGATTATGCCAAAGCCAAAGAATACGCACTGAAGGCATTGGAGCTCACGAAAGAAACAGGCTATCAGGCTCAAATTTCCGGATCGTTGAATATCCTGTCCAATATTTATTTCAATGAAAAGGATTATGAAAACTGTCTTCAAACTGCCCGTGAGGCCATCGAGACGGATACAACCGATGCCAACGTCACCACAAATTTGTATGCCAACATGGTACGTGCAGGTATTTTTTTGCATCACACAGACGAAGCACTGTTTTATTTTGATAAATACCGTGCTTTGATCGATGACCGGTCTACACGAGAATTTGAGCTGTCTATAGCCGAACTGGAAAAGAAATATGAGACCGAAAAAAAGGAGTTACGTATTGGCACGTTGGAAAGAGAACGGAAACTGTATGGAATCATCCTCTGCACGGGCCTGTTGATTCTGTTGCTCCTTTTGCTGCTACTCTATCTCCGACAAAAATCGGTGCGAAACAAAAAAAAGCTGGCCGAACAAAAAATCATTCAACTGCTACAGGAGAAACAGATTGTTGCCACTCAAGCCGTGCTGGATGGCGAGACGGCTGAACGCTCCAGACTGGCGCGTGATCTGCACGATGGTTTAGGCGGGATGCTCTCAGCTGTAAAATTAAACCTGTTTGATATGAAACAAGATGTGATCGTGGAAGCGGAAGATGTGATCCGCTTCAACAAGGTGATGGAGATGCTGGATAAATCCATGCAGGAACTACGCCGTGTGGCTCATAACATGATGCCCGAATCGTTGTCGAGGTATGGGTTGAAAGTAGCCCTGGAAGATTTTTGTCGTAGCTTTTCCAACATCAGCTTCCATTTTTTCGGCGAGGATCGGCGAATCAATCAGAAGACCGAGAACACCTTATACCGAGCGGTTTTCGAGCTTATCAACAATGCCGTAAAACATGCACAGGCTGAACAAATCAATGTCCAGGTCATCCAGCAGGCCGACAGGATTTCCATTACGGTACAAGACAACGGCAAAGGTTTCGATCTCCAAAGGGCCACAAATGGAATAGGACTTCAAAACGTCAGGAACCGCATCAGTTCAGTCGGCGGCACGGTAGAGATACACTCGGTGAAAGACCGGGGCACAGAGATAACCATGGAAATAGATATCCATCATGACAGCAAGTGACAAAGTCAACATCCTTATTGTGGATGACCATCGCATACTGGTGGAAGGGTTGAAAAAACTCTTTGCCCACTCGGAGACCATTCAAGTGATGGGTGTGGCATACACCGGCAAAGAATGCCGAAATGTGATATCGAAAGCTATTCCCGATGTAATCTTACTCGATATCAACTTACCCGATGTCAGTGGGATTGATCTCTGTAAAGAAATAAAAGAACAGTATCCTGAGATAAAAATCGTTGCATTATCCAGTTTCAATGAGTACGCCATTGTCCGCCGGATGTTAGAGAACGGTGCTTCCGGGTATGTGGTAAAAAATGCCATGCCCGAAGAGATCATCATGAGCGTGGAGATGGTGATGTCTGACGAAACATTCCTTTGTGATGAAATCGATCTCCTGATGCGAAATCGCTCCCACAATCCCGTGTGGCTCACACCCCGTGAAAAGGAATTGCTGCGTTTCATCGTGGATGGGTTCACCAATTCGGAGATTGCCGAGAAAATGTTTCTTGGCGTGGAGACCATCAACGGATACCGCAAGAATCTACTGGTAAAACTGGGAGCAAAAAACACAGCCATGATGGTTCGCATGGCACTGGAACAAAAACTGGTGTTGGTGTAACCTGCATGGCAGATAAATTACGGCGTATCCTTTGATTTCCTTTGGAACATTTTATTCATCTCCTGTACTGCATCGAAGGGACTCATTGCACCTTCGGCCTCAACATTATAAGAATAAGTTCTCAGCATTGATTGATAGAGATCTCTTAAGGCTGTCAAACCGACTGATCCCGATGCAATCCTGTAACCATCCACCATGAAATTATCCAGCTTCTCCACAATGGTAGCCAATTTCTCATACTCCTGCAGCATCTTTTGAAGATTTTTCCTGTTCCTCTCATCCACCTCTTTGTGAAACTTTAACCGGTTGTGATAGATTTGTTGTTCTAATTGTTTTTTTCTTTGCTGATTTCCTGTCGAGGCAGGTTGACTTCTGAGTTCCACCAACTCATAATTAAGGGGTTCGTTCAATTTTATCAGTGAATCAATGCCCTCCCGCCATTGGTGCAAAATATCCAGTTCATTCTCAGCAAGAGGCATTGTGATCGCCGTATACTGATCATAAATCTCCTCCCACTCTTTTTGAGCAGCATCAATCTTATTCAGTTTCTCCAGATCAAAAGGAACAGACTTATTGTCTCTTATTCTTTGTTTCTCTTTCTCTGCTTCTTCACAATCATAGAGCTGTTCGTTAATGATCGCCAATTTCTCCTTGTAACGCTCAATATCTGTTGGACTGGCGGTAAGTGTATTTTCCGGAATCGATGGAAAACTACGCAATATGCGCAGATAGTTGTAGTCCGGGTTGTTTTGTATCAACAGAGTTCCATTGACCGTTGTCATCCCATCTCTCATAGACAGATCACTGTGCTGTTCTCCATAGCTGTGCGTCATACACAACATTGCAATAATGACAAAATTGAATTTATTCATCTGATTCATATTTTTTCAGTTACTTGTTTCCCTTGCTACTCCTCCCAAAGATATCTTCGTTCTTGGGGAAGAAACCATGCCTATGTCGCTTGAAATTCCAATGGATTTACTCACAGAAACGGGTCCAATTCCTACTTTGGCACCTACCTCCGATTTTACCGCCCATCCTGTGAAATCACCTGCTTCATTAAACTTGAGCGATATGCCCTCCTTGGCGGTGGCACTTACGCCACCCACACCGGCTTTAACACCTACAAGGACTGTAATTTCGGTATCTCCGTTCTTTATGTTTCGTTTAAATGATCCTCCAATACCTTGTAAATATTCAATTTCCCATGTTTCACAGGTGATGCCAATCCCTATTGCCCCCATATCAAAAGTGATTTTTTGATCCTTGAAGGGGCAATCATCCACTTCTTTTTCGGGTACTTCAATCTTTTTTACCGGTGAAAGTTTATATTGATTCAGGTCTTCATCCTTGGTCACAATGGGTGCGAAAAAATCGGCCAACGCATAGCCCTGAGGTAATAAAGAAAAATCGGTTGCGATGGGTAACAGACTGATGTAAACGGTTAATTCCCGAATGTCGTTGAAATAATTGACTGCATCCTGATCATACATATCTCCAGCCACCTGGTAAGCTACATTCCAATATTCATAAAGCAATATCTTTACGCCCCGATAGGTCTCCAATGTCATATCCCTCCATTGAATAAAATGATCATCGGCAAGGGCAGAGGCACGCTTGTTGATATCCCTGGCAAGTTGTTTAGACTTGTAGTAATCATTCTCCAGCACGTACTTCATCATCTGCTTATATTCACCACTTTCCTTCAAATTGTCCAGTTCCTTCTGAAAAATCTCATCTGCCATTTTTCTTCTCGCTGAATTTTTATTGTATTCCTGCTCTATTTTTTGGGTGTAATAATCATTTACCAGCTCCAACATGAATAATTTCTGTCCATAGGAAGGCAACAACTCAACACTTTCAATACTCCCCATTTCAGAAGAAGAGTCTTCAAATAAATCATTGTCTTCATCGTCACCGTCTCCATCACCTTCCTCATCCGGATATGAGTCAGTCTCATAATCATCTAGGGCTTCCTCCAACTCGTCGGCATGGTAGGTGGCAGCAAATTGCAATCCCCCTGCCATGCTCTTCTCCATCACATCCTGTGAGAACTCAACCAGATTGGATAAGGTAAACATAAACGCTTCCCTGCTGACCCATCTCGGAAAAACAGGCAGTTTCAACTGATCATCCTGCGACTTCTCCTGCTCACCTTGGTCCTCACCTTGTTGATCTTCTTCCCAGAAAGGAGCATCAACATGTTCTCCACCTTTTACGGCCTCCCTGAATCCCTTCCGCATGGAAGCTGAAAATCCCAGTTTGCCCGCCTTGATAAGCTCATCTATGGCACGCCTGCTATCTTTTTCATGGAGATATACTCTCGCCATCCCTTCATGGGCCGCACAGAAAAAATCATCGTATTTGATGGCCTCCCGATAGTTTTCTTCGGCCTCTGCATACATGTTCAGGTCAATATAGGCGTTACCGAGATTTGTCAGGATCATTGGAGAACGTGGATCTAAGGTTTTCGCATAAATAAATATAAGGATAGGATCATCGAAGCCCTGAGAAATATGTTTCACATCGACATCATGCAACGCACGCAGGATAGCACCAAAATTATTCACGAGTAGCGGATCCACCGGATCAGAAAGCGCCGCTAACGCAGACATCACGATGGGCATTTTCTCCAGTGTGGAGGCGGCGGAAGCCATCACTGCAATGGCAGACAGCTCAGCGGCATAGGCTCCATTTACCTTTAATCGTTCTTTAGCGCTGTTTATCCGTGATTTTTCAATAAGATCAAACGTATCGTAATAGATGTCGATCTGTTTCTGGCATAATTTGGTGAAATCTTCCTTTGTTATTTTCAAATCACCCTTATCTCCACCCTGTTCACCGACTTTGAAAGAGATGTTCCTCTCATTGATGACGGCACTGTTGATGGTCCGATCCCGAGCCAAAAGGTTCAAGGAAGAACACCACAAAAAAGTGATGATGATTCCTGTAAAAATTCTCATGCTTTTAATCTTAATGCGAATCATGTTTTCAGTATGGTAACAATAGCCGTTACCATCGTTTATAATTTATTTAGACAGTAAATCCGAAATACTGGGAAGGCTCATTCCCGCCGATGCATCAATGGAGGGTCCACCCTCAAGGGCAAAACGACCACTCACCTCTCCCTCTACCAGTCCACCCAAGCCAGCCTTCACACTGCTGGTGAAAGCCACATCCTTTACCGCATCACCCTGCCCGATGGTGATCTCCATCCCCAGGGTAGCCTCGGCTGTGATATTTCCACTACCATATTCACCTTTGACACCCACGCCTCCCCAGATTGTGGTTTCATGTTTATTAAAATCGCGTTTTACTGACCACAGCAACCCTTCACCTCCCGATAACTTTACATGATCGCAGCTGAGTTCAAAGGAGAGTGGACCTATGCCTCCTCCAATGCCATTTTCACCCAGGGGACACTCCTTCTTACTATCTAATGACAATGCGGCTTCATCAACCTCAACGGGAGGATCGGGTGGTGCTGGTTCAACACAAATCATCTGATTGAGTTGATCGGCAAGGGGTGGAATTCCGGCAGCAAAAACAGTATTTGTCTCTAAATGAATAATTACTATTAGCTCACGATAGATATTGTAATACTCATTTAAAGCGGGAGCATATATCCTTTCTATGATTGGATTGGTAAAGGCATAAAAATCAGGAATAGCTTCATTCAACGTGCTTGCAACCAATGTGTAATATCTGCAATAAGCTGAGAACGTGGATTCCAAATCACTTTTTTGCAACTTGCAGAGGCGAAACTGTAATTGCTCAGCTTCATATTGAACCTTTTCAATTTTTGCTACCACCTTTTTCTGACAGGATTCATTGTTACCACATGCCGCTAACTCTTCTATGAGCTTGGATAAATCATTTTGTAGCTGTAATAATTGTTCCATCATTTGTGTAATGGTAGGTAAATGCTGCTCCATACGCTCGGCATTATCCTTAAGCAATTCTGATCCCTGTTGTAATGCACGTCCGTAATTGCTGTTTTCACCCAACAGCAGTTCGGCAATATCGTTGATATGCATGATCTCTTTCGAAAAATCACGCTGGAAGACTACCGCGTTGCCTGGATCCTTTGTGGCACGCATCTGTTGGATTCTCATCCGTTCCATCACCGCATGAAGCTGAGACATCAATTCACTTTTACGTCCTGTAAGTTGTGTATGATATCTTTCGAAGGGTCGCTTCTGTTCCACCATTTTGCCTACATCCTCATGCACAGGCAAATCGGGAATATTAAGACCCTGTACATTCCCTTTCTCATTTGTCAGCGGTCTTGGCTGACTACTCTGGCTCTGTGAGGGAGACTTTGCAGCTTGTGCCTGCTTCATGGCGCTAAGACCTACCTCGGAGAACTTTTGCCCCAGTGCTTTTCGCAGGTATTGCTCCGCCTTGAGGTGATTGTTCTCACATTGGGCAATCAATCCCAGTCCCAGCCAGGGCGAGCTCATCTTGGGCGCCACCCGCAAAGCCTTTTCAAACATCAACGTAGCGTTCGCGTTGTCACCTACTTCTCGATAAGTCCACCCCATGTTGCAGAGAACAATGCCGATGTTTGGTTTTAACTGATCGGCATACTGTAACACCTGTAGGGCTTGGGAGTAGTCGCCCATGTCCTTCAGTGCCACACCCAGGTTGTTGGCCGTAAGCAGATCATCCGGCGACCGGGCGGCGCTCCATGCAATGGCATAGACCGAGGCCGAGCCAGCCCCCGACATCACAAATGCAGCACCCATGTCCGCACCATCCGTCTGCCTGACCGACTTCTCCAACATCCGTCTCAACTTCTGCAAATCACCTGTCTTTGGTCCATAGACCGTCATAAGTGATTGTGCCAACTGTACATACCCTGCACGCGTAAGTGGCGGTTTGACAGCCAATTTAATTTTCTCGGGACAAGGATTTCCAATGCCTGCAATGAACGTTTTCCCCATAGGGGGTTCTGAGGTATGCGCTTGCAGCGCATCCTTACCCTTTTTATTCTCCTTTTCCCCGTATTGTTGCTCCAAGGTGTTACCCCACTCTTCCAACCGGATATTCTCCTGTTCAGTAAGTTCTTTTCCGGTAGATGCCTTCTCCAGGATCCGTTGAATATCTTTGGGCATTTGCATCTGGGCGCACACCACTCCCGTGTAAATCATCAACACGAGCAAACAGACAGCAATCTTCTTCATACGGTTTTCATGGGTTAAAAGTGATCATGACAGCCTGCTCCATTCATTTTACAGTCTTTCCGGGCGCAATATGCCCGGAAAGATCAACTGTAGCAGATGCATTCGTTTCTCCTCTTAATTGGTCTTTACAAACTCAACACGCCTGTTTTGGGCTTTGTTAGCCGGGGTATCATTGGCAACGATCGGTTTACTTTCGCCTGCACCTTCGGTATCCATTCGCGATGCATCAATACCGAACGTGCTCACCAACTCACTTTTCACCGCTGCGGCACGTCGTCTGGATAGTTCCATGTTCTTGGTATCATCGCCATCGCTGTCGGTGTGGCCGA
>Ga0172382_10013046_pt1 | contig 10749 bp, 9 predicted proteins | sample Leawel138RmetaG_FD_122245 | JGI IMG/M metagenome (GOLD analysis project Ga0172382, IMG submission 122245) | Leachate microbial communities from a municipal landfill in Southern Ontario, Canada - Leachate well 138R metaG | ecosystem: Engineered > Solid waste > Landfill > Unclassified | place...
CTCGACCGCCTTGCGCAGGGATTCGCCGCGGCCCTGGAGGGCAAAGGGCAGCACCGTGGTATTGCCGCCGGCGATGGCGGACCGGGTGCCGGTCTCGAACCCGTCGGCCATGGCCGGGCCGCCGAAGGCCGGCTGGGCGAGATGCACATGGCTGTCGATGCCGCCGGGCATGACCAGCAGGCCGGTGGCGTCGATCTCGCGCCCGCCCGCCCCGAGGCCGGTGCCGAGCGCCGCGATCTTCCCGTCCTTCACGCCGACATCGGCGCGCGCCGTATCGGCCGCCGTGACCACGGTGCCGCCACGGATCACCAGATCGAACTCGCTCATCCCCGCCCCTCCTCGATCGCCTGAAACAGGCCCCGCCTTCCCCGAGGCGCCGGGCCCGGGCGCAGCCTAGAGCACGGGAGGTCACGGTCAATCCCGCATCGGCGCGCGGTTGCGGGGCCTCACCCGGCCATTGCCGCGCCGGGCGGCGCGGGCTACCGATTGGCAGCGACAGATGAGGAACCCCATGGCCCCGACCCGACCCGGCTTCGGCCCCGAACTCGGCCCGTTCGACTGGACCGACCCCCTGCGCCTTGCCGATGCGCTGAGCGACGAGGAGCGCGCGCTGGCCGAGGGGGCCCGCGCCTTCGCCGAGGACCGGCTCGCGCCGCGCATCCGCGATGCCTGGGCGCAGGAGGCGACCGACCCCGCGATCTTTGCCGAGATGGGCGAGGCCGGGCTGCTGGGCGTCACCATCCCCGAGGAGATGGGCGGGCTCGGCGCCGGCTATGTCGCCTACGGGCTGATCGCGCGCGAGGTCGAGCGGATCGATTCCGGCTTCCGCTCGATGATGTCGGTGCAGTCGTCGCTGGTGATGTATCCGATCGACACCTACGGGTCGGAGGCGCAGCGGCAGAAATACCTGCCCCGCCTCGCGCGCGGCGAGCTGATCGGCTGTTTCGGCCTGACCGAGCCCGAGGCCGGCTCGGACCCCGGCGGCATGGTCACCACCGCCCGCAGGACGGCCGGCGGCTATGTGCTGAACGGCGCCAAGACCTGGATCACCAATGCGCCGATCGCCGATGTCTTCGTGGTCTGGGCGAAATCCGAGGCCCATGACGGCGGGATCCGCGGCTTCGTGCTGGAAAAGGGCATGAAGGGCCTCTCGGCGCCGAAGATCGAGGGCAAGCTGAGCCTGCGCGCCTCGGTCACCGGCGAGATCGTGATGCAGGATGTCGAGGTCGGCGAGGAAGCGCTGCTGCCCGGGGCCGAGGGGCTCAAGGGCCCGTTCGGCTGCCTCAACCGCGCCCGGTTCGGGATCGCCTGGGGGGCGCTCGGGGCGGCCGAATCGTGCTGGCACACGGCGCGGCAATACGGGCTCGACCGGCGGCAGTTCGGCCGGCCGCTGGCCCAGACCCAGCTTCACCAGAAGAAGCTTGCCGACATGCAGACCGAGATCGCGCTGGGGCTGCAGGCCGCGCTCGTCACCGGGCGGCTGATGGAGGCCGGGCGGGCGGCGCCCGAGATGATCTCGCTCATTAAGCGCAACAACTGCGTCAAGGCGCTGGCGATCGCCCGCGACGCCCGCGACATGCTGGGCGGCAACGGCATTTCCGACGGTTTCCCGATCATGCGCCACATGATAAACCTCGAGACGGTGAATACCTACGAAGGCACGGCCGACGTGCATGCGCTGATCCTCGGCCGGGCGCAGACCGGGCTGCAGGCGTTCTTCTGAACCGGCCGGCCGAAACCGTCCATTTCCCGGGCGGAAACGGACGGCCCGGTTTCCGCCCGCAGCCGCGCCCGGTTTTGCCACGATGGAGGCCCATCCCGTCACCGCTGCTGCCCAGGATGTGATGATGACGCTGCCCGATCCCCTGCCCGACCTCAGCCCCCTTGCGCCGGAGGACTGGCAGGCGGCGCTCGACCGGCTGGGCGAGGAGCACGGCTATTTCGAGCCCGCGGGCCCCGGCCATGCCAGCCTGTTCCTCGATCTCGAGCGGGTGCTGCTCGTGACCTTCGAGAGCATGGAGGAAGCCCGCCGCCGCCCCGGGGCGCGGCCGCGCGGGCTCGATCTCGCGGCGCGGCGCGGCTGGTCGCTGCTCGCCTTTCTCTCGGAGGGCGACACCTGGTTTCGCGATCCGGCGGTCTGGGGCACCTTCGACCGGCTCAGCGACGACGGGTTCTTCGAGGATTTCGAGCGGGTGCTGTTCTTCGGCATCGGCCCCGGCGGCTATGCGGCGGCGGCGCTGTCGGTGGCGGCGCCCGGGGCGCGGGTGCTGGCGATCCGGCCGCAGGCGACGCTCACCCCCCGGATCGCCGGCTGGGACCGGCGCTTCATGGCGGCGCGGCGGCTCGATTTCACCAGCCGCTACGGCTATGCGCCCGACATGACCGACGCGGCCGAGAAGGTCGACCTGGTGGTCGATCCGCGCGTGGCCGCCGATGCGATCCATGCCGCGCTGTTCACCCGCGACAACGTGACCCTGCACCGCGCCACCGGCGCCGGCGGGCGGCTCGATCTGGTGCTCGACCAGATGGAACTGACCGAGACCCTGATCGAGGTGGCGATGGAGGGCCGGCTCGGCCCGGCCGCCTTCGGGCGGCTGTGGCGGGCGCGGCGCGGCAATCCGGCCTATCTGCGCGGGCTGGTCAAGCGGCTCGAGGCCCGGGGCCGCACCGGCCTCGCGCTGCGGGTCTGCCGGCACGGGCTCGGCACCGCCGAGCCGGCCGGTTTCGCGCGCCGGATCGAGGAACTGGCCGCGACGGCCGCGGCGCAGTAGCGCGCGGCAATCAGACGCCGGGACCGGGGCCGGGACCGGGGCCGCCGCCGCGCCGCCCGTCGATCTTGCCGCGGCCCCAGGTCAGCAGCCGCTGCCCGAACAGGCCGATGATCGCCCCGAGCACCACCCAGAACGGGGTGCCGGAATGGATCAGCTCGGCCACGATCGCCACGACCAGCAGCACCAGCGCGAGCGCGAGGGCCCGCATCTCGCCCGGCTCGACCTTGACCACCGGCGCGAGCAGCCGGGCCACGGGTTTGGCCAGCAGTTCCTCGGCCGGGGCAACCACGAGCCCGCCGATCACCGCCACGATGAAACCCCACATGTCCGCCTCCGCTGTTCCGGTCCGCCCAATATCGGCGCAGCGGCGCGGCGCTGCAAGGGCGGTATCACCGGACCGCGCGGGTATTCGGGCGATCGCGGGGTCGCCATGGCGGGTCCGCAGGCGGCCCGGCCCGGTCCGGCCGGTGGATTGCCACGGCCGCCGTGCCGCCTCGCAATGACGAGGAGCGCCGTCCCCTCTCCCGTCATTGCGAGCCGCAGGCGAAGCAATCCATGGCCGGGCGCCTGTCCCGTGGATTGCCACGGCGGCTGCGCCGCCTCGCAATGACGAAGGGGCCCCGGCTGCAGTCCACACCCGCCCCGGCCCGCTCTGGCGCCGCGCCGTCATGCGTGCTAGCGGCACGGCCGAGATGACCGAGACCCTGACGCTCCGCCGCCCCGACGACTGGCACCTGCATCTGCGCGACGGCGCGATGCTCGCCGGTGTGCTGCCCGCATCGGCGCGGCACTTCGCCCGCGCCATCGTCATGCCCAATCTGGTGCCGCCGGTGGTCACCGGCGATGATGCCCGCGGCTATCGCGACCGCATCCTCGCCGCCCTGCCCCCGGGCGCGGATTTCACGCCGCTGATGACCCTCTACCTGACCGAGGGCACCGACCCCGGGGACGTGGCCCGCGCCCGTGCGGCGGGCCTCATCCATGCGGTGAAGCTCTACCCGGCCGGGGCCACCACCAATTCGGCCTCGGGGGTGCGCGACCTCGACCGGGTGCGGGCGGTGCTCGAGCGGATGGCGGAAATCGGCCTGCCGCTGCTGGTCCATGGCGAGGTGACCGATCCCGGGGTGGACATCTTCGACCGCGAGGCGGTGTTCATCGAGCGCGTCCTTGCCCCGCTGCGCGCCCGGGTGCCGGGGCTGCGGGTGGTGATGGAGCATGTGACCACCCGCGAGGCGGTGGATTATGTGCGCGACGGCGGCCCCGACCTCGGCGCCACGATCACCACCCATCACCTGATCATCAACCGCAACGCGATCCTCGCCGGCGGCATCCGCCCGCATTACTACTGCCTGCCGGTCGCCAAGCGCGAGCGCCACCGGCTGGCTCTGGTCGAGGCCGCAACCTCGGGCCATCCGGCATTCTTCCTCGGCACCGATTCGGCGCCCCATGCCGAGGCGGCCAAGCTCGCCCCCTGCGGCTGCGCCGGCATCTTCACCGCCTCGGTGACCCTGCCCTGCCTCGCGCATGTGTTCGAGGACGCGGGCGCGCTCGGGCAGCTCGAGGCATTCGCATCACTGAACGGCCCGGCCTTCTACCGCCTGCCGGCGAATGCGGCGCGGGTCACGCTGGCGAAGGGCGACCCCTGGGCCCCGCCCGAACGGATCGAGACCGGCGCCGGCCCCGTTACCGTTTTCGACCCCGGTTTCCCGCTGCGCTGGCGCAGCCTCTGAAGGAGCACCGATGATCCCCTCCGCCTTCCCGCCGAAAGACGAGATCGCCCGCCTCACCGCCTCGATGCTGCTCGAGGTGGGCGCGGTGCATTTCAACGCGCGCGAGCCCTTCACCCATGCCTCGGGCCGCAGGGCGCCGACCTATATCGACTGCCGCCGGCTGATCTCCTATCCCCGCATCCGCTCGGTGCTGATGGATTTCCTTGCGGTCACGGTGATGCGCGAGGCGGGCGCCGAGGCGTTCGACAACATCGCCGGCGGCGAGACCGCGGGCATTCCCTTCGCGGCGCTGATGGCCGAGCGGCTGGCGCTGCCGATGACCTATGTGCGCAAGAAACCCAAGGGCTACGGCCGCAACGCCCGGATCGAGGGCGCGATGCACGAGGGCCAGCGGGTGCTGCTGGTGGAAGACCTGGCCACCGACGGCGGCTCCAAGCTCAGCTTCGTCGAGGCGATCCGCGACACCGGCGCAAGCTGCGCGCATACCGCGGTGATCTTCTTCTACGGCATCTATCCGGGGGTCGAGGACGGGCTCGCGGCCGGGGGCATCGCGCTCCACCACCTCTGCACCTGGCACGACGTGCTGGCCGAGGCCCGGGCGCGGCAGGCGTTCGATGCGGCCACGCTCGCCTCGGTGGCCGACTATCTCGCCGACCCGCTCGGCTGGGAGCCGCCCGGGGTCACGACCCGAACCTGATTTCGTCATTGCGAGGCGGCGCAGCCGCCGTGGCAATCCATGCGGCAAGGCGCCCGGCCATGGATTGCTTCGCCTGCGGCTCGCAATGACGGGGAGAGGGGGACGGCGCCACTCGTCATTGCGAGGCGGCGCAGCCGCCGTGGCAATCCACGGCGCCCGGCCGTGGATTGCTTCACTTCGTTCGCAATGACGAAAGGGCGGGCTGACCCGGCGCGCGACTTCTCCACAGCTCCATCCCCGCATCTATACATTTTGCCAAGACCGGCCGCGCCGGGCTATCAGATAGCCGCAGGAACCGGCGCGATTCGCTCGCGCGACCAGTCAGCAGGCAGGCGATGAACGAGATCAGGCGCATTGGCGACGGCGCGGCGGAATCCGCCGACGAGGACCCGATGCCGCATTCGATCGAGGCCGAGCAGCAACTGCTCGGCGCGATCCTGACCAACAACGAGGTGTTCGACCGCATCGCGCAGATCGTCAGCCGCGAGCATTTCCACGACCCGGTGCACGGCCGCATCTTCGAGGTGGCCGCCGCCCGCATCCACCGCAACGCGCTGGCCTCGCCGGTGACGCTGAAGGCGTTTCTCGAGGATGACGAGGGCCTGCGCGACCGCGGCGGCGCCGCCTATCTGGTGCAGCTCGCCGGCTCGGCGATCTCGGCCTTCGCGGCCCGCGACTATGCCCAGATCATCCGCGACCTCGCCACCCGGCGCGAGCTGATCCGCCTCGGACAGGACATCGCCGCCCGGGCCCAGAAGGTCGAGGTCGAATCCGAGCCGAAGGACCAGATCGTCGAGGCCGAGCAGGCGCTCTACCGCCTGGCCGAGGAGGGGGTGGCGCGTTCCGGCTTCGTGTCGTTCCTGCGCGCGGTCACCGATGCGGTGCAGGTCGCCAATGCCGCCTACCAGCGCGACGGCGGGCTGGCCGGGCTCTCGACCGGGCTCACCGATCTGGACCGCAAGCTCGGGGGGCTGCACAAGTCCGACCTGCTGATCCTTGCCGGGCGGCCGTCGATGGGCAAGACCTCGCTGGCCACCAACATCGCCTTCAACGTCGCCAGGGCCTATCGCAAGGGCCTGCTGACCGACGGGACCGAGGGCGCGGTCGACGGCGGGGTGGTGGGGTTCTTCTCGCTCGAGATGTCGGCCGAGCAGCTCGCGGCGCGCATCCTGTCGGAGGCGGCCGAGATCCCCTCGGAGCAGATCCGCCGCGGCGACATGACCGAGACCGAGTTCCGCCGCTTCGTCGAGGCCGCCAAGGCGCTCGAGGCCTGCCCGCTGTTCATCGACGACACCCCGGCGCTGCCGATCAGCCAGCTTGCCGCCCGGGCGCGGCGGCTCAAGCGCACCAGCGGGCTCGACGTGCTGATCGTCGACTACCTGCAACTGGTGCGCGGCTCCTCGCGGGCCTCGGACGCCAACCGGGTGCAGGAAGTGTCGGAGATCACCCAGGGGCTGAAGGCGATCGCCAAGGAACTCGACATCCCGGTGGTGGCGCTGTCGCAGCTCTCGCGGCAGGTCGAATCGCGCGAGGACAAGCGGCCGCAACTGTCGGACCTGCGCGAATCGGGCTCGATCGAGCAGGATGCCGATGTGGTGATGTTCGTGTTCCGCGAGGAATACTACAAGGAACGCGAGAAGCCCGGCGAGCACGAGCTCGACCGCATGGCAAGCTGGCAGCAGGACATGGAGCGCCTGCACGGCAAGGCCGAACTCATCATCGGCAAGCAGCGCCACGGCCCGATCGGCACCGTGAACCTGAGCTTCGAGGGCCGCTTCACCCGGTTCGGCAATCTCGTGCAGCCGTGGCAGAACGAGAGCGAGGGGTATTAGGGGGGCGCCGCGCTGCTCCGGCCCGGGGGGCGGGGCGGCGGCCATCTGTCTCTCCGTCATTGCGAGGAGCCGAAGGCGACGTGGCAATCCCCGGGGGCGGGCATATGGATTGCTTCGCCTGCGGCGCGCAATAACGGCGAGCGGCGGCGGCCCGCCCGGCGCGAGGCCATCGCCTCGCGCCGCTCACCGAGTTGTCCGCGAGACCGGCCGTGCGGCCCCGGCGCACGGCCAGCGCCCGCCCTGCGGGGGGCGGGCGCTTCACGCCCGCCGGGCGGGCGCCGGCCGTGCCCTGAACGATGCGCCAGCGGACACCTTCCCCGCCCTCCGCTCCCGCTGCGGGCGGCGGGCCGGGCGGGGCGGTGCCCCGCTGCTCCGGCCCGGGGCAACATGCCCGGCCGCCTCTCCCCCGTCATTGCGAGGCGGCGCAGCCGCCGTGGCAATCCACCCGCCCGGCATGGATTGCTTCGCCTGCGGCGCGCAATGACGATGGAAAGACCGCCGGCCATGACCGGGACCGCCGCGGCCCGCAGCGACCACCCCCTCCTCCGCCCGATTTCCCCGCATCCGCGCTTCGCTCTTGCCCAAGGGCGCACCCCCTGCCATGAACCGGGCATGAGCACCGGAACCCTGACCGTCGACCTTGACGCGATCACCGCCAACTGGCGCGCGCTTGCCGCCCTGACCCGGGCCGAATGTGCCGCGGTGGTGAAGGCCGATGCCTATGGCACCGGGGCCGGACGGGTGGCGCGGGCGCTGGCCCATGCCGGCTGCCGGCGCTTCTTCGTCGCCGTGGCCGAGGAAGGCGCGGCCCTGCGCGAGACGCTGGGCCCCGATATCGAGATCAGCGTCTTTTCGGGCCATATGCGCGGCGATACCGACATGATCGGCGATCTCGGCCTCGTGCCGATGATCAACAGCCTCGACCAGCTCACCCGGCATTTCGAATCCCTGCCCGGGCATCCGTTCGGCATCCAGCTCGACACCGGCATGAACCGGCTGGGGATGGAATGGGACGAATGGGCAGCGGTGGCGGAAATCGCGCTCTCGCAGCATCCGGTGCTGATCATGAGCCATCTGGCCTGCGCCGACGAGGCCGACCATCCGATGAATCCCTACCAGCTCGACCTGTTCCACCAGATGACCGACGGGGTCGGGGTGCCGCGCTCGCTGGCCGCGACCGGGGGCATCCTGCTGGGGCCGGACTACCATTTCGACATCGTGCGCCCCGGGATCGGCCTGCATGGTGCCGTGCCCTATCAGGGCCATGCCTCGGTGCGGCTCGACCTGCCGGTGATCCAGTGCCGCGACCTCGCCCCCGGCGAGGTGGCGGGCTACGGCAACAGCTGGCAGGCCGGGCGGCAAAGCCGCATCGCCACGCTCTCGGCCGGCTATGCCGACGGCATCCTGCGCGGGCTCTCGGGGCGGCTGGTGCTCTGGCACGGCGAGACGCCCTGCCCGGCGGTCGGCCGGGTGTCGATGGACCTCGTGACCGTGGACATCACCGATCTGGGCGAGGATCCCGAGACCCTCACCCTCATCGGCCCGCAGCAGGGCGTGGACGAGATCGCCCGCGCCGCCGGGACCATCGGCTACGAGGTGCTGACCTCGCTGGGGCGGCGCTACGCCCGCCGCTACGCCTCGGCATGAGCGCGGGGGCACCGCTGGCGGCGCTGGGCCGGGCCGTTCTGGCGCTGCTCGCGGCCACCGGCCGCTTCACGATCTGGCTCGGGCAGGTGCTCTCGCATGTCGTCCGCCCGCCGTTCCATACCCGCGAGTTCGGCGCCGCGCTCATGCAGATCGGCTTTCTGAGCCTGCCGGTGGTGGGGCTGACCGCGCTCTTTACCGGCGGCGCGCTGGCCCTGCAGATCTATGCCGGCTCGAGCCGGTTCGACGCCCAGTTCGCGGTGCCGCAGATCGTCGCCATCGGCGTGGTGCGCGAGCTGGGGCCGGTCATGGTCGGGCTGATGATCGCGGCGCGCGTCACCTCCTCGATCGCCGCCGAGATCGCCACCATGCGGGTGACCGAGCAGATCGACGCGCTGGTGACGCTCTCGACCCATCCGCTGAAATACCTCGCCGCGCCGCGGGTGCTCGCGGGACTGGTGGTGGTGCCGCTGCTGGTCGCGGTCGGCGACATCCTCGGCATTCTCGGCGGCTGGCTGGTCGCGGTCACGCGGCTGGATTTCGGGACCCGGGAATATCTTCAGAACACGGTCGATTTTCTGGATGCGACCGACATCACCTCGTCGCTGGTCAAGGGCGCGGCCTTCGGCCTGATCGCCGCCGCCACCGGCTGCTGGGCGGGGATGAACGCCGGCCGCGGCGCGATCGGGGTCGGGCAGGCCACGAAATCCTCGGTGGTCATGGCGGCGGTGATGGTGCTGGCCGCCAACCTGCTGCTGACCGAGATGTTCTTCTCGAGATGATCCGGCTGCAGGACATCGCGAAAAGCTTCGGCAGCAACCATGTGCTCGCGGGCGTGACCCTCGAGGTGGCGCCGGGCGAGAGCCTCGTGGTGATCGGCGGCTCGGGTTCGGGCAAGTCGGTGCTGATCAAATGCATCCTCGGCCTGATCCGCCCCGATGCCGGCCGGATCCTGATCGACGGCGCCGCGATCACCCCGCGCGGCCGCGATGCGTTCCTCGCCCGCACCGGGGTGCTGTTCCAGGGCGGGGCGCTGTTCGACAGCCTGCCGGTGTGGCAGAACGTGGCCTTCCGCTTCCTGCGCGGTCCCGGGGCGCTGCCCCGCGATGCGGCCCGCGCCCGCGCCATCGACCGGCTGGCGCGGGTCGGGCTCGGGGCCGATACCGCCGACCGGCTCCCGGCCGAGCTTTCGGGCGGGATGCAGAAGCGCGTGGGCCTGGCCCGGGCCATCGCCGCCGATCCGCAGGTGATCTTCTTCGACGAGCCGACCGCGGGGCTGGACCCGATCATGTCGGGGGTCATCAACAGCCTGATCCGCTCGATCCAGCGCGAGAGCGGCGCCACCGCGGTCACCATCACCCACGACATGAGCTCGGTGCGCCGGATCGCCGACCGGGTGGCGATGCTGCACGAGGGCGTGATCCGCTGGAGCGGGACCGTCGCGGAAATGGATGCGACCTCCGATCCTTACGTCGCGCAGTTCATCCACGGCGCGCCCGAGGGCCCGATCCGCACCCTGCGCTGAGCCCTACTGGAACTCCCAGCCGGGATGCCCGACCCGGATGATCCGCACCGGCGCGCCCGGCTGGCCGGTATCGCGGCGCAGGTTGTAGGTGACGGTGCTCCGGCGGCCGAAATTCACCAGATCGACATGCACGGTCATGAAGCCCTGGATATGGGGCTGGGCCGCATCGGGATAGACGCGCAGCACCTGCCCGTCGAAATCCTGCGCATCATAAAGGACATCGGCCCCGTGCCCGGCAAGATTCGGCTGCACCCAGCTCGAGAAGAACTCGGGCGCGCGGCCGTAAAACGGGTGGTCGGCGGTGCTCCCGGCGGTCTCGAACGCGGTATAGAGCCCGGCGACCAGCATGAGCGCGTCCTGCAGGTCGCCGTCCCCGGCCGCCGCGGCCAGATCGACGGCGATCGCGCCGCTGGCCACGGGTGCCGGGGCGGCGGCATCGCTGCCCGCGGGCAGGCTGCCGTCCACCACGAGATAGGCCGCGTTCACCCAGCCCGCGCGGGCGTAATCCGCGCTGCGCATCAGGCACCAGCGCGGCGGCAGCGCCGCCCGC
>Ga0172382_10013048_pt1 | contig 10747 bp, 8 predicted proteins | sample Leawel138RmetaG_FD_122245 | JGI IMG/M metagenome (GOLD analysis project Ga0172382, IMG submission 122245) | Leachate microbial communities from a municipal landfill in Southern Ontario, Canada - Leachate well 138R metaG | ecosystem: Engineered > Solid waste > Landfill > Unclassified | place...
GAGCGCGTTGGCCGTGTACGGATGAAAGGCGTTGTAGCGAAGGTGAATATTGCGCTCGACGCAATGCCGGATTTTCCGGACCTGCCGGAAGGGTGCCCGTCGCTAGGCGGCGGCATCCGGCTTGCGGGCGGTATGGCGGAGATGAACAGTGCCTTTGAAGACTGGCGCGCGCGCATTCCGCCGCGCGACCCGCTGATTGATGTGCTGATTCCATCACTCATCGACCCGAGCCTCGCCCCACGAGGCAAGCATGTGCTTTCCGCGCTGGTGCAATTCGTGCCGGAGGAACTGCATGACGGCGCATGGACGGTGGAGCGCCGCGATGCGCTGCGCGACCTTGTAACGGCGCGGCTTTCAGAAGTAAGCCCCGGCATAGAGACGCGCATTCTCGCCTGCGAGGTGCTGTTGCCGGGAGATATCGAAAACGAGATTGGTCTTACGGGCGGCGACCTAGCTTATGGCGAGACGACGCTCGACCAGATGTTTGCGAACCGGCCCTTCCCGGGGCAGGGCGGTGCGGCCACACCGCTCAAGAACTTTTATCTCTGCTCGCCCAGCGCACATCCCGGCCCCTTCATAATGGGTGCACCAGGCGCGAATGCGGCGGCTGAACTTCTCTCCAACATAAAGGGGAGGAGATAGGCGATGCTGCGCGTGGGCAACACTTTCGATGCGATCGTGATCGGTGCGGGCCATAACGGCCTCGCTGCTGCGGCACGGCTTGCGCAGCAGGGTCGAAAGGTGCTGGTGCTTGAGGCGCTCGAAATGCCGGGCGGTGCAGCCGCCACATCGCAGATTGTGCCGGGCTATGCGGCACCGGCTGTGGCGCATCTCGTCGAAGGATTGCCGCGTCGCATAGAGCGCGGATTGAAGCTCGGCAAGCACGGGCTCCACTATGCGGCGCGCGATGTTCCGACTGTTGCGCTGGATCGGGACGGGAATCATGTGCTTCTGCCGAACAACCGCAAGCAATTCGTCGCCTTCAGTTCGCGCTTGCCAAAAGACGCAGACGCCTATCGCGATTATGTGGCACTTCTGCGTGCGCAGGCAGCACTCATTGAGCCGCTGCTCGGAGAAGCGCCGCCTGAGATGAATGATCCGGTCGCGATGCGTCGCTTCTTTCGCCGCCTCGTCTGGCGCGGGGAGCTTTCTGGTCGCGCCGCGCTGAAATCTTTGACGCAGACCTTGCCCGAAAGCATCGGTGACCGGCTTGATGCCGAGTTCACGTCACCACTGCTGAAAGGGGCATTGGCGTTTGATGCCATTCAGGGCGGCGCGGAAGGCCCATATGCGCCGGGCACCGCCTTCCGCGCGGTATGGCGCGAGGCAATCCGGATGCAGGGGCGCGGGCTGCGGCAGATATCTGGTGGCACGGGCGCGCTGGCCGATGCGCTTGTAGCTGCCATTGCATCGCAGGGGGGCGACATCCGCTTCGGCACGCGTGTCGTGCGTATTCTCGTTGAGGGTAATGAAGCGGCAGGTGTGGAACTTGCCGATGGCACGGTGCTGCGTGCGCCGCTCGTCATCTCCGGTATCAATCCGCGCGTAACCATGCTGGGGCTATTGGGTGCTGACAGGCTCGAAACACAAGCGGCAATGGAACTGCATCACGCGAAGCCGAAAGGCACGCTTGCAAAGCTCAATCTCGCGCTTGAAACAGCGCCGCATTTCACAGGGTTGGCGCCAGAACTTCAGGGCGCGCGACTTCTCATCGCGCCATCGCTGCGCGAGGTGGATGAAGCGGCGATGGTGTGCCGCGAAGGGGGCTTTGTTTCCGAGCCGATGATGGAACTGCATGTGCCGAGTGTTGCCGACCCCTCACTTGCGCCCGAGGGGCAGCATGTTCTCTCGGTCATCGTGCATCATGTACCGTTTGATGTAGATGGCGGCTGGGAAGCGCGACGGGAAGTGTTCGTACAAAAAGTGGTACGCACGATTGGCACTTATGCGCCCGGTATTGCCGACGCGATGATCGCGGGTGAGATTTTGACCCCGCCCGACATTGAGCGGAAATATGGTCTTGCCGGTGGTGACTGGCATCAGGGGGACTTACGACTGGACAGGCTGCTCGGCTTCCGCCCGTCACCCGCATTCGGGCGATATGAAACACCTGTGAAGGGGCTTTATCTCTGCGGGGCAGGCAGCCATCCGGGGGGCGGCGTGACCTGTCTGCCGGGCTGGCTCGCCGCCGGAAAAGCCGGGGAGGGAGAATGATGACACCTGAAACTCCTCTTCAGACGGAAGAAACCTTCGCGGAAACAGAACGCTTGGAAAGCACCAGCGAGCGGATGCCCGCTGCGCCCGGACCTCTTGAGAGCGCGCCTGCCGACGCGGTGTTCGCGCGTGCCGTTCTGACATCGCCCCTTCATCTGGAAGTTGCCGCTGAAAGCCGTACGAACCGCTGGACGGAGTGGAACGGCTATACCGTGCCGCAAGTGTTGAGCAATGCGGATGAGGAATATCGTGCGTTGCGTGGCGCGGCGGTGATGATGGATATTTCGCCGCTTCGAAAATACCGTATCGCTGGGCGCGACGCGCTGCGCTATCTCGACCGGCTTGTCGCGGGCGGCATGAAGCCGCTGGGTGTGGACCGTGCACGCCACGTCATCTTCTGCGAGAGCGCAGGTATGGTACTGGGGGACGGGCTGCTCTTCTGCGTGGGCGATGATGAATACCGTCTTGTGACGGAGGAAGCGCATCTCGCCTGGCTGATGGACAGTGCAGAAGGCTTCCGCATGCGTGTGGAAGATGTGAGCACGGCACTCGCAGGTCTTGCCGTGCAGGGACCGCTCTCGGCAGTTGCTCTTACGCAGGCCGGAGCTGCAGGCATCGAGGCGCTGGCACCCGGCGAGGCCGCCAATATGTCGCTGGCCGGGATACCGGTTTATGTGAGCCGCACCGGCGCGACAGGCGATCTCGGTTATGAGCTTTGGTGCGATGCGGAGGATGCACCGCATCTCTGGCGCGTCCTTCTCGATGCAGCGGCGCCTTCTGGCCTCCGCCCGGCGGGGTTTGCCTTACGCGAACTTGCGCGGCTGGAAGCCGGCCACCCCCGTGCGGGCCAAGACTATCTCTCCGCTTTCGCCGCGATAGATGGCCGTGATGCGCTGCCGCCTGCTGCAATCTGGCCTGAGTTGGAGATTTCGTCGGTCAGGTCGCTTTTCAATGGCGGCGCGGCATTGCGTGCAATACGAAATGTACCGCCCTCGCGCCGCATTGTGCGTCTCGCGGTGGAAGGGTTTGAGCCCATGTGTTTCTCTGCCGTTTTATCGGACGGGAAGATCGTGGGTGCCGCCACGAGCACGGGCTTTTCGCCCGCATTGGGCGCAAATATCGCGCTTGCGATTGTCGAGGCGGAGGCCGTGGCAGCGGGTGGGCTTTCCGTGGTTGCTGAACGGTGGGAGGGGCTTTCGGTGGTGGAATTGCCTGCATCTGTCCGGGTGCTCGCCGCGCCAGCTTTCTCCCATCCCCGGCGCGTCCAGCATCCGGCACCACTTCAACCCTGAAATTTTTTCTCCTCAAGGGCGCCGGAAACCCGGCTCCCATGCGTTTCACCCTCTGAAGAGCGGTGATTGCTTGTCGTTCGAGGCTGTCTAGCCCCGGACCATGCGGGAAGCGCGTCGCTCAGGCCCAGGGGGACGAAACCTGGAAAGGGAATTGAGGATATGAAAAAGCTCAAAATTGGACTGCTTGGCGGTGCGGCGGCGCTGGCAATGGCGATGACGGTTCCGATACTTGCGCACGCAGAGCCCCGCAAGGACGGCCATGGCGGCAAGCTGTTCGAGATGGCGGATACGGACAAGGACGGTGCCATTTCGCAGGCAGAATTCCGTGTGGGTTCTGAAGCGCGCTTCGACAAGATGGACGCCGATGGCGATGGTGTTCTGACCCAGGAGGAAATGAAAGCCGCGCATGAAAAGATGCGCGAGGAGTTCAAGGCGCATCGCGGTGAGCGGCTTGATCCGGCCGAGCGCTTCGCAAAGCTCGATGCCGATGGTGACGGCAAGGTGACGCTTGATGAGATGAGGGACAGCGCCGCGAAGCGTTTTGCCGAACGTGGCAAGGATGGTGACAAGGCCGAACGCCATATGAAGTTCTCCGAAAAATATTTTGAGAGAATGGATGCAGATGGTGATGGTGCCGTGACGCTGGAAGAAATGCAGGCCGCCAGGGAGAAGCATCATGGCGAGCGTGCGGACAAGAAGGACGGCAAGCGCGGCGATTACTTCTCCCGTCTTGACGCCGACGGCGACGGCAATGTGACGAAGGAGGAGTTCCTTGCCGGTGCTGACAAGATGTTCGAAAAGCTCGATCGCAACAGCGATGGCAAGCTAGAACGCGGCGAAGGCCACAAGGAGCGCGGGGAGCGGAAGGACCGTTAAACGCGGAAGGGATGTAAACTCTGGTTGCAGCAAGCTAGGCTGCAGCAGACCCTTCAGGATGAGGGGCGTCGGTGCGAGCCGGGGCCCTTCATTCGCGTCTTGAGGGCAGGAGAGGAAGCGGTTGCGTGGACGAAACGCCGGATGATGAACTGGTTGCCGCCGTCGCCAAGGGCGATGAACTGGCCTGCCGTCTTCTGATGGAGCGCCATCTTGGGCGCGTTGTTGCGGTTGCTCGCCGCATGATGGGCAATCAGGCGGATGCCGAAGAAGTGGCGCAGGAGGTTTTTCTGCGCGTCTGGACCCATGCGGAACGCTGGCAGCCCGGCAAGGCGCAGTTCGGCACATGGCTCTACCGGGTGGCCGCCAATCTCTGCCTCGACAGGCTACGCCGCCTGCGGCCCTCAGTCGATATTGATGAAATGCCGGATCTGGTGAGTGGTGAGCCCGGCCCTGACGCACGGCTGGAGCAGGACCGGCTAGCGGCACGGGTAGAGGCAGCCTTGCAGCAACTGCCGGAGCGGCAGCGGCTTGCCATTGCGCTCTCCCATTATGAAGGGTTCTCGAATATCGAGACGGCGGAGATTCTGGAGGTTTCGGTAGAGGCGGTGGAATCATTGCTCTCGCGCGGGCGGCGGCAATTGCGGGTGCTGCTTGCGACGGAAAGAGATGAGTTGTTGCGTTCAAGGGAAACAAGCGCCTGAGCGCGCCTATGGATAGAAGATCATGAGCAGCAGAATGACATTGGAGCGCTTCGCAGCGATTATGGATGCCTATGGCACCTCACCTGCGCGCTGGCCTGCGGATGAACGCGCCGCCGCCGAGGCGTTGCTCGCGGAGACACCTGCCGCGCAAGCCCTGGCAGCAGAAGCCGCAAAACTTGATCTCATGCTTGCCGCGGCTCCCGTGGAGGCGCCGTCCGCGGCGCTTGTCGAACGGTTGATGGCCGCACACCCGCGCGCGGCGGTGGTGACGCCCGCGCCGCAGCAAGACAAGGGTTTTTTCCGTAGGCTGATCGAAGTTCTGTGGCCCTATGGGTCGCCGGTAATTCCCACGGGCGCGCTTGCGGCTTCCGTCATGCTTGGCGTGGTGCTTGGCTCTGTTGCCGAGGTGTCGGTTCTCAACTTGTCACCAGCCAACGCCGCCTCGGCGGAAATGGAGACGGGTGAGCGGCTGGTGGCTCTGGCGCTGGCGGATGCGACCTGGCCGGAGGAGTGGATGCAATGAGCAACATGAACGACAAGCCACAGCGCCGTTGGCTCGGCCCGGCCTTCCTAGCCTCGCTGGCGCTCAATCTTTTTCTGGTCGCGCTGATCGCCGTGCCCGTCATCAAGGGGCCACCTGATCGCTATGGCCCGCCGCCCAAAGGGTATGGCCCGGCCGTTATGCATGGTGCGCTGAAGGAATTGCCGGAGGAAGACCGTCTTGTCATCCGCCGCGCGATGAGGGAGCGGTTCCGCGACGTCGCACCTCACATTCGTGAAACGCGGGAAGCGCACGACAAACTGATCAATGCGATTGCCGCAGAGCCTTATGATGAGGCCGCTGTGCGGGCGGCCTTTGATGATATATCAGAGGCAACCTTGGCGATGAGCGTGCTTGGGCGTGAGGCAATGCTGGACGGTTTTGCGAAGCTCACGCCGGAGCAGCGTCAGCGCGTGGCAGAAGCAATGCGCGAAGACCGCGAGAAGTCAAAAGCGATCTGGCGCAAGCACCGCGAAGGACGCAACGAACGACACACGGAGCCTGCACCGGCGGAGTAAGCGTGCTGCCGGAGCGGGAAGGGGGACGGGCTGAGCTGGTATCACCGTGACATGTATGACGGAGGCCGCCCGGCTGGGAGCCTCTGGGAAGAAACCGCGCCGCCGCTCGGACCGGGGGTGGATCTCGGCCCCAATCGCGATGAGATATGCGACGTCGCCATTATTGGCGGTGGCTATACGGGGCTTTCCTGCGCGCTCCATCTGGCGCGCGATTTCTCGATGGATGTGCGGCTATTGGAAGCCGGGTCGCTTGGCTGGGGCGCTTCGGGACGAAATGGCGGCTTCTGCACGCTGCCGCCGACCACGCTTTCACTCGGAGATCTGACGAAGCGCTACGGCGAGGCGGAAGCAAAACGCTTCGTCGATTCCCAGCGAGAGGCCATTTCATTCGTTCGTTCTTTTGCGGAGAGCGAAGGCATCGATATTGCAGCGCAGGGAGAGGGTGAACTTCTTGTTGCGCACGCGCCTTCGCGCTTCGCGATGCTCGAGCAGGAAGCGGAGTTTGTGAACCGTACCTTCGGCTTGGGGCTCCGGCTTTTCAGTCGCGAGGAAGTGGCGGAACGCTTCTATGATTCCCGGGAGCAATTTGGCGCGCTGCTCAATCCGCTTGGCTTCGGGCTGCATCCGCTTCGGCTGGCGCGAGGGCTTGCGGCTGTCGCAGCGCAAGCGGGCGCGAAGCTGCATGGGCATTCGCCGGTGCTGTGGTGGGAGCGGGAAGGGCAGACGCATCTTCTGGTAACGCCTTCTGGCACCATCCGGGCAAAGCGTGTTGTCGTAGCGACGAATGGTTTCACGCGCGCTCCCATGCCGGGCCTGCTCGCAGACCGTATCATCCCCGTCATGTCGAACATCGTGGTGACGCGCCCGCTGACAGCGGATGAGCTTGCCGCGCAGAACTGGCAAACGGAAACGCCCTGTGCCAACACGCGCAACCTGCTCTTCTATTATCGCCTGTTGCCGGATCGCCGCTTTCTTTTTGGTGCGCGGGGGGACACCACCGGGACGGAGGCAGATGGCGCGAAGATGAGGCGCTTCATGGAGCGACGGCGGGCAGAGGTTTTCCCCGGTTGGGCCCATGTGGAGACGACCCATGCCTGGCGGGGTTTTGTCTGCATGACGGCAGGCGGCACGCCCTCCATTGGCGCGGTTCCGGACGACCCTTCCGTCTTTTTCGCGCTTGGCTATCACGGAAATGGCGTTTCTGCGGCGCCTTGGGCGGGGCGGCTTTTGGCCCAACTCATTGGCGGGAAAGAAGAATTTTCGACCGTGCCTGCCCCGATGCGCCGTGCTCCCGGCAAGGTCCCCTTTCCCGCACTCCGGCGCTGGTATCTTCGTGCGGCCCTCGGCTACTATCGGATTATGGACTTATAGCAACCGATAGCTGGCTCGCGCGCAGCGAAGAAAACTTCTCTGTGCAGGCCATTGCGCGGCAGATATGCAGGACACAATGAGCGACCGGGAAAGACAGGGCCCCAAGGAGTGGGCGACGCTGGGTGAGTTCAACGCCTTCCTAGCCGAACATGGTGATATCGACTATCTGGACGCGGTTTTTGTCGATATGTGCGGCACGGTGCGTGGTAAGCGCTTCCCCTCCGAAGAGGCCGACAAGGTTTTCACTTCGGGCGTGCAGATGCCGAAGTCGATCTATTTCTTCGATGTAACGGGCGTGAACGAGGACATCCTCGGCATGGGTTATTCAGACGGCGATCCGGATGCGCAGTCCCGCCCCGTTTCCGGCAGTATCGTGCCGGTGCCCTGGGCCTCGATGAAGCAGGCGCAGGTTCTCATGACCATGCTGAATGAGGATGGCTCGCCGCTCATGCTTGAGCCGCGCAATGTTCTGCGTCGCGTGGTTGGGAAACTTGAGGAGATTGGGCTGCGCGCCACAGTGGCCTGCGAGTTCGAGTTCTATCTCCTCGACAAGGATCTCGACCGAAAGGGCCGCCCGCAGCCGCCGATCAATCCGGCAACGGGCCAGCGCGAAACCGCGCATGAAGTTTACGGCATCACGGAGCTTGATGGCTTCATGTCGCTGTTGAAGGACATTGACGAAGCCGCCGCCGCGCAAGGCGTGCCTGCATCCGGTGCAACGGCGGAATTCGCGCCCGGCCAATACGAGATCAACCTCAAGCATGAGGATGATGTCGTGCTTGCCGGCGACCACGCGATCATGCTGCGCCACCTGATTGGCACCGTCTCGCGCAAGCATAGTTTTCTTGCGAGCTTCATGGCGAAGCCCTTCGTGAACCAGACAGGTAATGGGATGCATGTTCATTGCTCGGTAAAGGATGAGCAAGGGAACAATATTTTTGACAATGGAACAGATGAAGGCTCGATCCGCCTTCGCCACGCGATTGGCGGTTTGCAGGCAACCTTGCCTGACGCAATGGCGATCTTCGCGCCGAACCTGAACTCCTACCGTCGCTTCGGCCCGAACCTCTTCGTGCCAGTGAACGGAAGCTGGGGCTACAATAATCGCTCGGTGGCCTTCCGTGTACCGAATGGTGCGCCGGATTCTCGCCGCATCGAACACCGCGTTTCAGGTGCGGATGCAAACCCCTATCTCGTCCTGGCAGCAATCCTCGCTGGCATCCATTATGGCATCGTCAATGAGATTGATCCCGGTGACCCGGCCGAGGGCAATGCTTGCGAAGATGTAGACGAAAGCCTGCCGCTCTACCTGCCAAGCGCGCTCAAGCGCTTCCGCAACTCGCCGATCATGCGGGAATATCTGACTGAGCATTATGTGGACGTCTATGCGGAGACGAAAATTCTCGAATATGAAAAATTCCAGCAAGCCATCTCGCCGCTTGAATATGATTGGTATCTCTAGGCGAGAGGCAGCGTGAAGCTCACCTTGGTGCCGACGCCTTCGGTGCTTTCGATGGTGAGCGTGCCGCCATGCAATTCCACGAGCGAACGCGAAAGGGCGAGGCCGAGGCCGGTGCCCTTATGCGTTTTGGAATGCTGGCTTTCGACCTGCTCGAAGGGGCGGCCGATCTTGGGGAGCGCGCTTGCGGGGATGCCGATGCCGGTGTCTTCAACGGCAAGCGTGATGACGCTGTCCGCTGCTGAACCGCGCAGATAAATCGAGCCGCCCGCAGGCGTGAACTTCACCGCATTGGAGAGAAGGTTCAGCAGCACCTGCTTCACCGCGCGTTTGTCTGCCCTCACGCCTGGAAGGGCGGGCAGCGCATTTTCGATGGTGACATTAGCCATGTCGGCGCGACCCGAGACGAGGCGGAGAGATTCTTCCACCACATCGCTGATCTCGATTTCCTGCGTCTCCAGCGTCATGCGGCCCGCCTCAATCTTCGACATGTCGAGAATGTCGTTGATGAGTTCGAGGAGATGGGTGCCGCTCGCGTGAATGTCGGTAGCGTATTCCTTGTATTTCGGAGAGCCGAGTTCGCCGAACAATCCCGAGCCCATGATCTCGGAAAAACCGATGATCGCATTGAGCGGCGTGCGCAGCTCGTGGCTCATATTGGCGAGGAATTCGGATTTGGAGCGGTTCGCCGTTTCGGCGCGCGTCTTTTCGGACGCGTATTTTTCGGCGAGATCAACAAGCTGATGCGCCTGCTCCTGCAACTTGCGGCGGGAGGCTTCGAGGTCGCGCACGGTCTTTTCCAGCGCGAGCTTGCTGTCTGTGAGTGCTGCTTCCTGTTCCTTGATGGCGGTAATATCGGTGCCGACATTCACATGGCCGCCATTCTTCGTGCGCCGCTCGCTGATCTGCAACCAACGCCCACCGGGCAGCCGGATCTCGCTAACACTTGTATCGGGGTCGCTCTCGCCAGCCACGGGCCAGGCGGACCCGATTCCCGCTTGCGCCATGATGGCGTCGCGCTGCGTGCCTTCTTCCGCTGCTCTAATGTGCAGGAACTCGGCGAACTTGCTGTTCGCGGTAACAAGCGCGCCTTCCGCATCCCAAAGCACGAAAGCCTCGCCGATGCTTTCAATCGCATCGCGCAGTCGCTCATTCGCTTCCGAGACGCGTTCTTCGGCAATTTTCTGCTCGGTAATGTCGATGGTGATGCCGACCAGCCTGTCACCGGCCATTGCGCCGGATGTGCCAGCGCGGCGGAAACCGGCGGAGCGTGCACCGCTCCAGACCTGCCCCTTGGCATGCATCCAGACCCAACTCCCATCCGCGTGGCGCAGGCGAAAGGTCGTGTCATAGGAGCGGGAAGGGCGGTTGATTGCATTGGCGATCTCGTCAATCGCGGCTGCATCATCGGGATGGGTGAGCGCCTTCACTTCTGTGGGCGAGAGTCGCTTCGACGGTTGCTTCAGGCCCACCATGTCGAACATGGCGGATGACCAGAAAATACGGTTCTCGCTGATATCCCAATCCCAGATGCCGCATCGGGCACCCGCAAAGGCCATGTCGAAACGGTGCTGGTTTTCGACAAGGGCTGCTTCCGCATCAAGCTTCGATTCACGAAGCCGCACCAACATATAGGCAAGAACGAGATAGCCGCCCGAGAGCAGGCCGGAGAAAACCAAAGCGCGGGAAGACCCGTCCTGAAGAAAAAGAGCGATATTGAGCGCACCAAGCGCGAGGCCGGACACGCCGATGACAAGGCGCGGCAGCAAGCCTGC
>Ga0172382_10013049_pt1 | contig 10746 bp, 9 predicted proteins | sample Leawel138RmetaG_FD_122245 | JGI IMG/M metagenome (GOLD analysis project Ga0172382, IMG submission 122245) | Leachate microbial communities from a municipal landfill in Southern Ontario, Canada - Leachate well 138R metaG | ecosystem: Engineered > Solid waste > Landfill > Unclassified | place...
AAGCAAAAAACTATCAACATAAGGATAATGTTATCTAAATGTTGTTTTTTTTATTTTATTTAAAATATTTGTTTAAAACAAAAATAAGAGTGCCTACAAAACCTGTTTGTCAACACTCTGAAAGGAGCTTTTGCTCCTTTTAATCTTTTATAAGAATTTCTGCTTCAAAAGTTCTATTCCAAGGTAGACTTACACTAAACTCTACATCAAAATATTCTTTTGAAAATTTCTTTAATAATACTTCTATTTTTTCTAAAACTATTTTCCCATTTTCTTCTAAGTTATAAATATTTATATTATTTGCAATTAAATCCTTATTAATAAATCTTCTTGCTTCATATTGAAATAGACAATCATCAATAATTCTTTCTTTTTTGAATTTCTCATTTAATTCTTTATAGTCAAGTTGTTTGTGCTTTGCGACTACAACACTTGCTATATGAGCAAGTGCAGAACCACTTGAGTTGGAAGCTGTATTCCAAGCACTATAACTAGCTAGACCTTTATAGTTAATGTCTTTTAGGATTTCACTACATCCACCATTTGGAAATAGTAAATCAATAAAACAAGTATCTATTTTTGAAACTAGATTATTTAATTCTTTTATATAATTATAATAAACTTCATCAAATGTTGGATAGACTTTATTTGTAACAGTAAAATCGAAATCAATATTATCTTTTTCTGTATAAATACTTAATGCGAAATCAGCTTCTTCTAAACTAGATAGTTTAAGATTAATCGTTTCAAACATTAACTTTAAATTTTCTATAAATGGTCTATCCTCAAAAATCATTGATTTTTCTAGTGCATTTGCAAAAGGTAGATGCAAATAAATTTTAGGACTTAAATTATTATCTTTAAGAATTGCTCTTGCGAATAATACTAAGGCACCTTCATCTGTTCCATTATAGTATTTGATTTTATTATTCAAATCATTTTTATTTATTAAATTTGTTAATTCGAATTGTTCAATTTTTTGAATTCCATTAGGAACTGCATCTTCTTGCAAAATAATTAAATAATCTATTAATCCTTTTTTTGATAGATTTATGGCTAGCTTATTAATTATATTCTTCTTCTTTCTTGCAAGTAAGTATTCATCAATTATCTCTTTAGGTATTTGCTTTTTAATTTCTTCTAATTTTTTCTTATCTTCTTCTCTAGCATTAAAATACACTTCACCAGCAAGTCTAGAATATTCATTTACTAAAGCCCAAATTCTTGCTGTTTCCATTGTAGTAGCAGAAATAGTAGTGCGCATTAATACATCAAAAACATATATTTCTAAATGAGGATTTTTATTCTTGATATCTCCTAAGAAATCTATATTGTTTTGAATTTGCTCAATGTCTGCATTTCCTACCCTTGTTTGCACTAATCCTCCTGAAGTTAATCCATCAAATGAAAGAATTAAATAATCCATTTTTGATGCATTTTCTATTAACCAAGCTTTTTGGTCTAAGAAGTTTGCTGATTTAAATAATGTACCACATTTATTTCTTGGATACATTAAAAATTTATAACCAGCTAACTTTGATAATTGTTCAAGCCAAATTGTGTTACAAGGCCTACTATCTAATGGCAATAGTCCAATTGTTTTCATATTTTTTATTTTACCTTTTTTTTTATTTATTGTTACTTCTTATTAGATACTTATTCCCATATATATTTTTTTAGTTTTAAATCTATTGTCTTGGACTATTATATTTAAATCTAAAATACTCTGCATTATAGTATGATCTAGTATATTCAAAAGCTCTTCCGTTATCTAAATAAGCAACACTTGAAACATATAGTGTTGGTTCACCTTCTTGTTGATGGAATAATTCTGAAACTTTTTTACTTAAAGCTCTTGCTTCAATTGCAAGTGTAGAATTCTTTATCTTCCATAATAGTTCTTCTTCTACATATTTATAGAAAGAGTTTGGAAAGTTTTCTTCAGTAAGATTAGGATACATATTACATGGTAGATATAATCTTTCATAAACTAACACAATATTCTTATTTGTCTTTAATCTTTCTATATAATATATAGGGGCACCAATCTTAAGCTGTAATCTTGCAGCTACAATTTCATCTGCTTGAGAAACTTCAAAATTCATCATAGTTGTAACCATAGGTCCATCAATATCATGAACTTCACTATTATAGTTAAAGAAATGTGAATTTTTCTCCATTTCCATTTTATTAAATGTAACGAAAGTTCCTCTTCCTTTATGTCTATAAATATATCCATCGATCAACAAATTATTAATAGCTTGTCTTACTGTCATTCTTGATACTTTATACTTTGCTGCTAACTCAGTTTCACTAGGAACAAGATCACCTTGTTTAAACTCTCCATTTAAAATAGCGACTCGTAAATCTTTTTCTATTATTTGATATATAGGTATTTTCTTTTGATTTTCGTTTGGATTCATATTATCTCCTCACTTTTTATATTTTTTTTAAATTATAACATGCTTTTTTTTCTTTAGCAATTATTTTTTGTCTTCCCAGATTCTATACCATGGATTTCCACGTCTTTTCTTAATCAAATTAGCATACTCTTCATCAGTCAACAAATTATGCTTTTTAATTAAGTTATCTAGGATTTCACTTCCTGAAAACTTATCATTTTCTAAAAATTTCAATAATTCTACTTTTTTAAGTTTGTCATTTACTATTTTTTCTACAATATCTCTCTCTTGAATAACTCTATCTAACCATGGTTTTAATTCCTTAATAATAGGCAGATCGAGTTTAAGTAAGTTTGTAGCACTCTTTTTCACATTATCTAAATATTTAATTAACTCTTCCTTATTATCAAGCAACTCTAATTCATAGTCTCTATACCCATGTGTTAAGACTGATGGTAAATTATAATTAACATAAGCAAGACCTTGTTTATAGAAGTCTTCACCTATTTCCTTTAAAGCTATTTCAAACGATGTCTTTGAATCATATTTATAACTATTCCAAGCAAAGTGTGCTTGTGTAATCATTGCTATTTTTGAAATTTCATATAAATTCATTGGATTAATAATATAACCACTTGCATACTTATTTAAATCTGCTGTTCTATTTACTATTGGTCCCATATATTGTCTTACACCATAAGTGAAGTCAGTTACCGGAAAATTATCCCAGATAAATAAATTATGGCCAAAAGCATCTTTAGTAACTTCAGCTTGATAATCTGTTATTACTTCTGCACAAACATTATCTCCAGTCCAAAAGACTTTAATATTTTCATTTAATAATGTTCTTAAATCATTTCTATATTCTGATTCACCAATTTGATGATATTCAGTTGGACACATTACTACTTCTAAATCAATTACTTTATTAGATAAATAATTATAAATAACATTACAAATATGAGCATGGGCAATCCCTGGACGCTTAAACTTTTCTAAATTAGCCCCTGATAATTTATAATCAATATCATCTAATAATAAACCAAATTTGGTAATTCCTTGTTCAACTACTTGATCAAATTTTTTGAATAATAATTCAAAGTCTTCTTCCTTTACATATTCAAAAATCTTCCCGCCACCTTTTGTATAACCAGGGCTTAAGCAATAATAAAAATCAATATAATTATTCTCTAAGGAATTTTTAAAATCTACTAAGTTTTTTAATTCTGCTTCTGGATATAATTCATTCCATTTAACTCTGTGATATGGATCACTCTTAGGGGCATACATATAAGTATTTAAGCGGTGTTTAGACATGAAGTTTGCTAGTTCTTTCCTTGATTCAAAACTCCAAGGTTCACCGTAATAACCTTCAATAATACCTCGATATCTAAAACTTGGCTCATCATAAATATGAATTAATGGTAATCTAGCTTTATTTTGTTTAAAACTCACTAAATTATTTAAGACATTAATCGCATAACTAGCTGCTCTTTCACTATTTGCTTTAATATTAATAGCTTTTTTTGTTATCTCTAAATCATAACCATCTAATTTAATATTTCTATCATAATGGATATTTAAGGATATTTTTGACCCATCATCTACTATTTCAAATATATCTTTATTAAAATGTTTATCAAATGTAGAAAACATCTTAAATTTCACTGTTCTTGCAGTATAATAAACGGGTATTTTTTTACTTTCAAAATCAATATAACTATTCATAAAATAGACATTTTTATAAATATATTCTAAATTCATTTTAGAGTTCCTCCCAAAATTCGCTAATTTATTCTATTAATTACATTATATCATTTATGCAATGTCTATACAATGAGAAAAGATTCAAAATAATTTTTATTTAAGATGGTTTATATGTTATAATTTAAGCAAACTAATACGGAGGATAAAATGAACTTAGATTTTAAAAATTTGGGCTTTGAGTATACAAAAACGAATTGCTCTTATATTTCTTATTTTAAAGACGGAAAATGGGACGAAGGAAAATTAGTTGAAGATGATACTATTACAATCTCTCTAACATCTCCTGCACTACATTATGCACAACAAGGTTTTGAAGGTATGAAAGCTTATCGCTGGAAAGACGGAAGCGTTCATATGTTTAGAATAGATGAAAACGCAAAAAGATTACAAAGCACTTGTAGAAGACTATTGATGCCAGAAATAAGTGTTGAGAAATTTATTAATGCAGTTAGGATGGTTGTGAAAGCAAATGAAGACTTTGTTCCACCTTATGGAACTAATGCAACACTTTATATTAGACCTTTTATTTTCGGCGTTGGTAATAATCTTGGCTTAAGAAGTGCAAAAGAATTTATTTTCTCAATTGTTGTAACTCCAGTTGGACCTTATTTTAAAGGTGGACTTATTCCTGTTAACTTTATGGTTACTTCAGAAGATAGAGCTGCCCCAAATGGTACTGGTGCTGTAAAAGTTGGTGGTAACTATGCTGCAAGTCTTCATTCAAATAAACTAGCAAAAGATTTAGGTTTTGCAGATTGTATCTATTTGGATCCTGCGACTCATACAAAAATTGAAGAAGTTGGAGCTGCTAACTTTTTCGCTATTACAAAAAATGGTGAATTTGTAACACCAATATCACCTTCAATCCTACCATCTATAACAAAAAGGTCGCTTCTTGTGATTGCGAAAGACTATTTAAATATCCCTGCCTTTGAAAGAGATATCTATATTGACCATTTAGAAGACTATACAGAAGCTGGTGCTTGTGGTACTGCTGCTGTAATTTCTCCAATTGGTGGTATCTTATACAATGACAATTTCCATGTTTTCTATAGCGAAACTGAAGTTGGACCAGTAACAAAAAAATTATATGATACAATTATTAAAATTCAATTTGGCGATTTAGAAGCTCCAAAAAACTGGATATTTGATTTATAAAAACATTACTATTGACTAAAACTAATTAGAGAGGTTTTAGTCTTTTTTTATAATTTTTATAAATAAAGCATTACAATTGAGAGATTTTTTAATTTTAGATATAATATACATATACAATGAGTTACTATGTTTTTTTTATGTTTCTCAAAGTACATTTTGTAAATTAATTTATATTAATAACATATACTAAATTTAAAGGAGGAAAATATGTTACTAAAAAAGTATGATCCACTAAAGAAGAAATTCCTTCAGATTTTGGATAAAGACGGAAATGTTGTAGAGCCATCTTTAGAGCCAAAAATTGCTGATGAAACTTTACTTCACATGTATCGTATGATGTCCCTTGGGAGAATTGCAGATATTAAAGCTGTGCAATTTCAACGTCAAGGAAGAATGCTTACATTTGCACCTAACTTAGGTCAAGAAGCAGCACAAATTGGCCCTATGGCTGCTATTAATAAAACAGACTGGCTAGTTACAGCGTTTCGTGAGTTTAACGCAATGTTATACCATGGTGCAAGTCTTGAACAATTATACCTATACTGGTATGGTAACGAAATGGGAAGTAAGTTCGACGATGGTGTGAAGATATTACCTATAAATATCCCGATTGGATCGCAAATATCACATGCTGCAGGTCTTGCATATGCAAGCAAAATCCAAAATAAGGGTGAAGTTGCAGTTGTTTATATCGGAGATGGTGGAACTAGCCACGGTGAGTTCCATGAAGGACTAAACTTTGGTGCAGTTCTAGATGCTCCTATGATTGTTATTGTACAAAATAACCATTGGGCAATTTCAACACCTAGATCAAAACAAACAAAAACAGATAGTATTGCGCAAAAAGCATTAGCTTATGGTATTCCTGGAATCCAAGTTGATGGAAACGATGTTCTTGCTATGTATCTTGCAACTCAAGTTGCTGCAGAACGCGCAAGAAATGGTGAAGGCCCAACTTTAATTGAAGCCTTAACTTATAGAATGGGTAGTCATACAACTAATGACAATCCAAAGATTTATCGTAAAGATGAAGATGTACAAAAATGGGAAGCAAAAGATCCTCATGCACGTTTCAGACAATATTTAATTAATAAAAAAGTATTAACTGCTGCTAAGGATAAGAAACTTCAAGAAGAATTAAATCAATATGTACTTGATGAATTTGCGAAAGTAGAAAATTCAGGACTTGTTTCATTAGAAGATGTGTTTAAGTATACTTATGAAGAAATGACACCTCAATTAATAGAACAATATGAAGAATATAAAAAATATCTTGAAGAGGAGGAAAAATAGATGGCAGTTAGATCATTATTAGAAAGTATTAATCATACACTAGAACAACAAATGGAAAAAGACAAATCTATTGTTGTCTATGGGGAAGATGTTGGTGTAGTTGGTGGTGTATTCAGAACTACAGCTGGACTTCAAGCAAAATTTGGTGAAGAAAGAGTATTTGATACACCAATTGCAGAAGCTGCAATAATAGGTTCTTCTGTTGGTATGGCTATTAATGGCTTAAAACCTGTAGTAGAAATTCAGTTCTCTGGATTTATGTTCCCAGGTTATAACCAAATAGTTACACACTTAGCAAGATATAGAAACCGTTCGCGCGGTAAATACAATTTACCAATTGTAATAAGAATGCCTTATGGTGGTGGAGTTAGAGCATTAGAACATCATAGTGAAAGTCTAGAAACATTATTTGCAAGTATTCCTGGACTAAAATTAGTAATTCCATCAACACCATATGATGCAAAAGGATTACTAACTGCTGCTATTAAAGACCCAGATCCAGTAATCTTTATGGAACCAAAGAAAATTTATCGTGCATTTAAGCAAGAAGTTCCTGAAGAAGAATATGAAATACCTCTAGGTAAAGCAAGAGTTGTAAGACAAGGTACAGATATTACTGTTGTTACTTGGGGAGCATTAGTTAGAGATACAGAAACAGCAATTAAATCACTTGGTGATGATATTAGTGTTGAATTAATTGATTTAAGAACTGTTGCTCCATATGATAGAGAAACTATTATTGAATCTGTTAAGAAAACAGGAAGATTACTTGTTGTTACTGAAGCAGTTAAATCATTTGGACCAGCATCAGAAATTATCGCTATGATAAACGAGAAAGCTTTCCTTTATTTAGAAGCTGCTCCAACTCGCTTAACTGGATTTGATATCACAATTCCACTTCCAAAAGGTGAGCATCATATGGCAATTGATCCAAAACAAATTGCTAGAGAAATAAGAAAAATCGTAGAATTTAAGGCCTAAGGAGGTTAAATTATGTATGACTTAAAATTTGCTGACATTGGTGAAGGTCTTCACGAAGGTCAGATATTAAAATGGCTATTTAAAGTTGGTGACACCGTAAATGAAGGTGACACTGTAGTAATTATCGAAACAGACAAAGTAAATGCGGAAATTCCAGCTCCAGTAACTGGAGTTATTAAAAAACTAGGTGCTGAAGTTGGAGAAACTATCCACGTTGGTGAAACATTAGTTATCATTGATGATGGTACTGGTGGAGAGTTACCAAAAGAGGAATCTAAACCTGAAGCAAAAGCTGAACCAAGTTCTTCTGTTGAAGAAAATGCAGGTGTAGTTGGTGAAATTGAAGTTGGCGACGAAGTAATCGCAAGTGTTAGTGAAGAAGCAACAAATGAAGTTGCAAGAGAAAGAACACTAGCAACACCAGTTGCAAGACGTATGGCAAGCGAAGCTGGTCTTGATATTAATAAAATAAAAGGAACTGGCGAAAATGGTAGAGTAACTAGAGAAGATGTTTTAGCAGCAACTTCTAAATCTACTCCTGCACCTACTGCTGCTACTCCTGCAAAACAACCAGTTGTAGCTGCAAACCTACCTACTGAAGGTGTTACAAGAGTTCCTATTACTAAATTAAGAAAAGCTATTGTTAACTCAATGGTAACATCTAAAGCAATGATTCCTCATACAGTTTTAATGGAAGAAATTAATGTTACTAAATTAGCTGAATTTAGAAAAGAATATAAAGATTTTGCAGCAAGTCATGGTGTTAAATTAACATTTATGCCATTTATTGTAAAAGCCGTATTATTAGCAATCAAAGAATATCCAATCTTTAATGCATCTTATGATCACGAAAGAGAAGAAATTGTTTACCACAATAACTTAAATATCGGGATTGCCGTAGATACACCAGATGGATTAATCGTGCCAAATATTAAGAACGCTGATCGCTTAAGCTTACTTGACCTAGCAAGAGAAATCGAAAAACTAGGTAAGCAAGCAAATGATCGTTCATTACAATTACCACAAATCCAAGGTGGTACATTCACAGTAACAAATTATGGAGCATTTGATTCATCATTTGGTACACCAATAATTAAATATCCTGAAGTTGCAATTATTGGTATTGGAAGAATTAATAAGAAACCTGTAGTAGTTAATAACGAACTAGCAGTAGGTGATGTCTTACCTATCTCCCTAGCAGTTGACCATAGAATCGTAGATGGTGCTGACGCTGGAAGATTCATTATGAAATTCAAAGAATATATAACAAATCCAATGTTATTATTGATGAGTTAGGTAATATTATGAAAAAATATGATATTGTAGTTATTGGTGCTGGACCTGGTGGGTATGTAGCAGCAATAAAAGCTGGTCAATTAGGTGCTAAAGTAGCTATCATTGAAAAAAATGAAATTGGCGGAGTTTGCCTAAATATTGGTTGTATCCCAACTAAAGCACTTATTAAATCAGCAAGAGTATATGAAGACATCCTAAGAGCTGAAGAATTCGGAATTACACTTGATCAAAAATCAGTAAAAGTTGATTTAGAGAAAGTTGTTAAAAGAAAAGATGGGGTTGTGAAAAAGTTAACTGCTGGGGTAGGTATGCTACTTAAGAAAAACAAAGTTGATGTTATTAAAGGTGAAGCAAAAGTTAAAGATAAAAATACAGTTGAAGTTAATGGTGAACTTATCCAAACTAACAACTTAATTATTGCAACTGGAGCAAGTCCAGTAATTCCTCCAATTGAAGGAGTTAAAGAAGGATTTGAAAAAGGCTATATCCTAACATCAAAAGAAGCTCTATCATTAAATAAAATACCTACTGACTTAGTAGTTGTTGGTGGTGGAGTTATTGGAATTGAATTTGCAACAATTTATGCAAGTTTTGGTTCTAATGTAACTGTAGTAGAAATGGCTGATAATATCTTAGTTAATATTGATGATGAAATTAGAGCATCTTACTTAAAGAGTCTAAAGAAACAAAAAATCAATGTTATTACAAAAGCAGCTGTAACTAAAGTAGATAAGAACAAAGTGGTTTATACTAAAGATGGTCAAAACCACGAATTACCTGCAGAAAAAGTTTTAATGTCAGTTGGTATGCGACCAAATACAAGTGGATTCGAACATTTAGGATTCGAAATCACAAGAAGTGGTATTACTACTAACGAAAAACTAGAAACTACAGTTAAAGGCATCTATGCAATTGGTGATGTTAACGGTAAACAAATGTTAGCTCATGTTGCTAGTGCTGAAGGTATTATTGCAGTTGAAAACATTATGGGTAAACCTGCAAAGATTGATTATACTAAAGTTCCTGCTGGAATCTATGGTACACCTGAAATCGCAAGCGTAGGTTTAACTGAACAAGCTGCAAAAGAAAAAGGTATTGATTATAAAGTAAGTAAATTCCCTCTAGTAGGTAATGGTAAATCATTAGCTGAAGGCGAAACAGATGGATTTATTAAAGTAATCGCAAATAAAAAATACGACGAAATAATAGGCGTACACATTTTAGCACCACATGCAACTGATTTAATTTCAGAAGCAGTTGTATTAATGGAATTAGAAGGTACAGCATATGAACTTGCAAATGCAATTCATCCACATCCAACACTTTCAGAAACTATAATGGAAGCTGCTCATGGAATTTTAGATAAACCTATTCATATGTAAATATATATAGCTCGCATAAACTGCGAGCTATTTTTTAATATAAAAAGACTGTTTTAACAGCCTAGTTTACCAATATACATCACTATCAAATACACCTAAAATGATTAAAAGAATCCAAAGTGCAAAAGAGCCAACGGATAACCATAATCCGATTTTAGATCTTCCCTTATACTGATTAGTATTATCAGTTACTCCTACAATACCAGTAATAAAGCCTACAATCGAACCAATAATGATTAGTGGATAAAACCCTAAAGAACCAAATACAACTGATATAGTTGCTAAACCTTTACCTTTATTGTTTTGCATAGGTTGTTGATAAGGGTTATTCATTATTATAGGTTCTGCCTTTTTCACAAGTGAACCACAGTTTAAGCAAACATCTGCATTTTCATTTAATTCGTTTCCACAGTTAGTACAAAATTTACTCATAACGTCCTCCAATAAACTGTATTCATAATATCACA
>Ga0172382_10013051_pt1 | contig 10746 bp, 10 predicted proteins | sample Leawel138RmetaG_FD_122245 | JGI IMG/M metagenome (GOLD analysis project Ga0172382, IMG submission 122245) | Leachate microbial communities from a municipal landfill in Southern Ontario, Canada - Leachate well 138R metaG | ecosystem: Engineered > Solid waste > Landfill > Unclassified | place...
AAAAGTTTATTTTCGTTTTTAGTTATAAACAGGTATTTTTGTCAACTGTAAATCAATAGTAGTATGATCCACAGTCTCATACGCTTTAAAAATAAGCATCCATTTTTGTCGGTAATGGCTATAGGGATGGTATTGAGGTTTATATCAGTTGTCTTTTCAGGTGGATATACTAGCTTTGATGATCATTTTGCTGTAGTAGAGCTTGCGCAGTATTGGGTATGGGACATACATAATTTATCCTCATTCCCACCTAATATAGTTTCTGAAGCAGTTCAGGCTAATGGATTCTTTTACTCAGGATTTCACTTTGTGTTTTTTCATCTGTTTCAGTTTGTAGGTATTTACGATCCGCTTTGGAAGTTGGTATTGGTACGCTTGTTTCATGCCGGTATCTCTTTGTTTGTCATCTCGTTTGGCTATAGGATCGGGAGTTTGATCACTACAAAAGAAACGGCTTACAGGATCGCATTGTTATTAGCTGTGTATTGGTTCATGCCGTTTCTAAGTGTCAGAGTTATGGCCGAGATGGCTGGGTTGCCGTTTCTTCTATATGGAACGCTGATCATAGTAAGGCAGGAACAAATACGTCTGGGACAACAGCCAGGCTATCATAAAACATCTTTTGTGGTAGCAGGCTTTCTATTGGGATTAGCCTTTTCTGTACATTATCCTATACTGATTTTTATACTCGGACTGGCATTAGCTTTGCTCATAGCCGGGAATACTCGTGGACTAGCCTCAGCAGGTCTATGATTCTTAGCTCCATTTTTGTTAGTAGAAGGATTTGCCGACTGGTTGATATGGAGACGTCCGTTTTATCATCTAACTCACTTTTTCTCCTATATTATAGACCATGCCCATAGCTATACAGGTGATTCCTGGTATTATTTTGCTTCCGATCTACTCATCCTGTTACTCCCACCGTTGAGTCTGATGCTACTCTGGGGATTGCTCCGAAACTGGAAGAAGAATTTCTTACTTTTTTTGCCGGTCTTTTTGTTTATGACAGTATATCTGATCCTGCCTTATAACTCACATCGCCCGCTGATTGCTATGCTCCCATTTATTATTGTGCTTGGAATGGCCGGATGGCAGGAATATGCCGAAACCTTGAATTTTTGGAACAAGCATCCCTTCATACGAAAAGTTGTTTGGGGCTTTATTTGGGGAATGAACATGCTGTTGCTACTGACGGTTACACCTTTGTATCCTAATAAAGCATCGGTTGAGGCAATGAAATATTTGAAAAATTTCCCGGAGAACAAGCTACTAATCGTTGAAGCTAATCAGCCTGAGAACGATATAGTTGTACCTGTATTTTTTTCCGGTAAACAAATTGAATACATTGCCATCAATACTCAAAACGGAATGAATCAGGTACCAGCTCACACATTCAAGATGCAAGAGGATATATTTGTGTTGTTTAAAGGAGCTTCCTCATTAGATATGCGGGTTGATTCCATGAAGACTGTATTTCCTGATTTGCAGTTGGAAGCCAAATTTACGCCAGGTTTAATTGAAAGATTTTTCCATAGAGCGATAGGCTCTCATCATCGAGTCGAAATATTTTTATATAGAAATATTTCATCACAACCCTAACCAACACTATATGTCATCCTTTGAACATGCTGCTAAAAGAATAGAGGAACTTGTAAAGGTCATCAATTATCATAACCGTTTATACTATGATGAGGCTACTCCTGAAATATCAGATTACGACTACGATATGCTGATGGAGGAACTCATAGCTCTGGAAACGGAATTCCCTTCACTGCGCCGCAACGATTCTCCTACGCAACGGGTAGGTGGAACGGTAACTAAAGTGTTTGAAGTAGTGTCACATCAGTATCCTATGCTGTCGTTGTCAAACTCGTACAACGAAATGGAAGTGGCTGATTTTGTGAATCGTACTGAACGAAGCTTAGGCTTGAAACCTGAATATGTTTGTGAATTAAAGTTTGATGGGGTGGCGATCAGCCTCCATTATGAAAAAGGGTTGTTGGTCAGAGCCGTCACACGTGGTGATGGTACAAGAGGGGATGATGTAACTGCCAATGTGCGTACTATACGAAGTATCCCTTTACGACTGAAAGGTGATTTTCCTGACTATTTCGAGATAAGAGGTGAGATATACCTTTCGCATCATAATTTCTCTGCGCTTAACTTGCAACGGGAAGAAAAGGGAATGTCTTTGTTTGCCAATCCGCGTAATGCAGCAGCCGGTACACTGAAGCTACAGGATTCGGCTGAAGTTGCTCATCGAAGGCTCGACTGCTGGTTGTATCATCTGATTGGCGATACATTAAATTTTGAATCGCATTATGAAAGTTTGCAGACAGCCCGTACATGGGGCTTTCGTATCCCTCACCAAATGGCTTTATGTCATAATGAAGATGAGATACTTGAATTTATACATGATTGGAAAAAAGAACGTACTTCATTACCCTATGATATTGATGGGATAGTGATCAAAGTCAATAGCTTTGCATATCAGCAACAATTAGGATATACTGCTAAGTCACCACGATGGGCAATTGCTTATAAATATAAAGCCGAAGAAGCTCGGACTAAACTATTGTCGGTTGATTATCAAGTGGGTAGGACGGGTGCGGTAACACCGGTAGCCAATTTAGAACCTGTGCTTCTGGCTGGTACCATAGTGAAAAGAGCCAGCCTGCATAATGCCGATATCATGGAGCAGCTTGATCTGCATCTCAACGATACTGGTGTCGTTGAAAAAGGAGGCGAGATCATTCCAAAGATCACTAAGACTGTAGTTGAATTACGTTCGGTTGATGCGCCCAGGATTCTATTTATCAAACGTTGCCCCGAATGTGATACCTTGCTGTTCAGGCAAGAAGGAGAAGCAGCTCACTACTGCCCGAACAGCTACCACTGTCCACCACAGATAAAAGGAAAGCTCGAACATTTTATCAGTCGTAAAGCAATGAATATTGAAGGCCTTGGTGAAGGACGTATTGAATTGTTGTTCGATAAAGGCTTAGTTCGTAAGCCGTCAGACTTCTACCATCTTAAATATGAAAACCTTTTTGGGTTGGAAAAAGAATTTATTTCGGAGGATGGCAAGAGACGTGTGGTAGGCTTCAGAGAGAAAACTACTGAAAATATTTTAAACAATATCAAACTGTCTTTATCAGTTCCCTTTGAGCGTGTGTTGTTTGCACTTGGAATCCGTTTTGTTGGAGAAACGGTAGCCAAAAAGGTGGCCGAAGCAATACCTTCTATGGATAGGTTGATGGATGCCACTTATGATGAACTGCTTATGATTGATGAGGTAGGTGAAAAAATAGCAGCTTCACTAGGCGCTTATTTTGATGATACGGATAATATCAAAATGATTGAAGAGCTGAGGGTTGCTGGCCTACAGATGGAGCAAAATCAAATAAAGAAATCCGCTGACGGACCTCTGCAAGGCATGAATATCGTGATCAGCGGAACTTTTGAAAAATATACTCGAGAAGAGTTGAAGCAGTTGATCGAACAGCATGGAGGGAAAAATACAAGCTCTGTCTCGGCTAAAACAAATTATCTTTTAGCTGGAGCTAATATAGGGCCTGCTAAACGACAACGAGCTAACGAGCTTGGTATTACCCTACTGACCGAAACAGAGTTTTTAGATATGCTGGATATCTGAGTGCCAAAGAGCCGACTAATTAGACCAAATAGTAGTTGGATAAACTAAAAGTCATCTCCATCAAAGTCGTCAAAGCCGCTGTCAAAGTCATCGAAATCATCATCAATTTCTATATCCTCATCCTCCCAGTTGAAATCCTCATCTTCGGCATATGCATCACCCAACTCATCCAACTCGCCAATTTCCTCTAGATATGAATCCAAAACATCATCATCCATTTCTTGCAAACTGGGACCAGTATATCTGGGATTGATCTGACGCAACTCTTTCATCACTTCCGGTGAAACATAAAACTCATCAATATTATTGAAACAAAACTCAATATAGTTCGGGTCTTTTTCAAATACTTCCCGTATCGACTTTCCTTCATATTTCCCAAAAGTAAATTCGGAATCAATGTCATAAAACTTCATAGTGCTTGAATAATATTATGGGTTAAAAATTTTTCAAATGTAGTGCATAACTAAAGTAGTGCACGAAAAACTGTAAAATTATTTTTTAAAAATAAAATAGACGGCTAAAATCAAAAAAATAAAACCTATTACATGATTCATGGTGAAACTTTCATCACGAAAAATCAACAGCGAAAAAATCACAAACACACTCAAAGTGATCACCTCCTGCAATACCTTGAGCTCAACCAAACTAAATGGCCCTCCATAAGCCTGACAGCCAATGCGGTTGGCTGGTACCTGAAACACATATTCAAATAGCGCTACAGACCAGCTTATCAAGATGATCCAGAATAAAGTAAGCTGATCGAAACCTGCCATATCCTTGAACTTCAGATGGCCATACCAGGCTAATGTCATAAATACATTGGACACTATCAGTAGGTCGATAGTAACAACTGTTTTCATCGCACAAATTTTGGCAAAAATATTCGTTTTATATGCGTATGAGCCTATTCTGAATAAAAAAAATACTTTTTACAATCAACTGAATAACAGTATAGTATAGTATGCCTTTTGATACGTTATCTGCAATGGGCTAGTATTAACTGTGAAAAGAGCTCAAAAAGGGACAGTATCATGAGTGTAAATCGTATCTGTCAGGTCGGAATATCTATGCTGCAATTTCGATCGCAATTCACTACTTTTGCTGCAAAAACTCGTCTGATGAAGCAGAGTATTTTGGAGTCTATACAGGTAAAAAACCTGATACTAAGGGATGCGCCACTATTAAACCGTATTGAAGCAGCGGCGGAGAGTTGTATCCAGACTTTTCAGGATGGAGGAAAGGTGCTTTTGTGTGGGAATGGTGGCAGTGCAGCCGATGCACAACATATTGCGGCTGAGCTGAGCGGCAGATTCGCATACGACAGACCTCCTTTATTTGCCGAAGCACTACATGTGAACAGCTCTTACCTTACTGCCGTAGCTAATGATTATGGATTTGAGACAGTGTTTAGCCGCTTAGTCGAGGCAATGGGAAAACAAGGCGATATACTGATAGGACTGAGTACTTCCGGCAATTCACCCAATATAGTAGCCGCTTTGAAAACAGCCAAAGAGTTGGGATTGTTTACCATTGCAATGACAGGTCAAGGTGGCGGACTACTCAAACAGTGGGCTGATCTGCTTATCAATATCCCCTCCACACATACGGCACGCATACAAGAAGCCCATATACTTATTGGCCATTTATTGAGTGAACGTATAGAGCAAACACTCTTCCCGCTTTGATAAAGAAAAAGATACTAACAACAGTTAAGGACAGGAAAACCCTTTTCTTAGACCGCGACGGTGTGATTAATATACGCTTACTCAACGATTATGTGTGTTCTCCAAACGAATTTGTCTTTTGTCCGAATGCCCGTGAAGCACTTAGGATGCTCGCACCTTTATTTGATTATATTTTTGTGGTGACCAACCAGCAGGGAGTTGGACTAAGCAGGATGAGCGAGCATGACCTTGAAGAGGTTCATCAATATATGATGCAGGAGATAGGCAAAGCTGGTGGCCGGATTGACCAAATTTATAGTTGTACTGATCTTCAAAATAAACCTGATAATTGTCGCAAACCAGGTACCAAAATGGCTGAACAAGCCCTGAATGATTTCCGGATATAAAATTCTCACATGCGATCATGGTGGGTGATACTGAATCGGATATGCTGTTTGGAAGAACTATGGGAATGTGCTGTGTGTATATTGGTAGTGAGCCCATAGAAACAACAACCGATTATAGGTTCGATTCATTGTATGATTTTGCACTATACCTTAGCACCTAAATAAGATTCAATAGTATGACTATACTGATATTCAGCATTTTCCTATTATATACGCTTAGCTTGTTCGGGATTTCGTATCTCACTTCAAAAAAATCTTCCAATATTAATTATTTCATAGGTAACCGTCAATCGCCTGGATAGTAGTGTCGTACGGAATGATAGGAGCTTCTCTTTCTGGTGTGACTTTTATCAGTGTGCCCGGATATGTGGGTGATTCGGGCTTTAGCTATATGATGGCGGTGTTTGGATATATACTGGGATATTTGGTCATTACCCGTATTTTACTACCTATATATTATAAATATAACCTAATATCAATCTATAGCTATCTCAACCAGCGGTTTGGTACCTATTCCTATAAGACAGGAGCTTCATTTTTTATCCTTTCGCGTATCATAGGTGCTTCTTTTCGAATGTTTCTGGTTGTCAATGTGCTACAGATATTTATCTTCGATCATTGGGGTATCTCATTCTGGCTCAACGCCCTTATGTTTGCTTTGCTGATTACTTTATACACCTTCAGAGGTGGAATTAAAACTATTGTATGGACTGATACTCTTCAGACTACCTTTATGTTGTCAGCCTTAGTGATCATACTTTTTATCATCACCAGGCATTTAGGTTTGGATTTTGGTCAGCTGATAGGTCGTATCAGAGATGCAGGATATACCAAAATGGTGGTAACAGATTGGAGAGATAACACCTTTTTTCTAAAACAGTTCTTTAGCGGTATCTTTATCACTATAGTGATGACAGGCTTAGATCAGGATATGATGCAGAAAAACCTCAGCTGCCGCACTCTGGCCGATGCTCAAAAAAATATGATGAGTTTAGGTTTACTGCTTGTACCAGTCAATTTGCTGTTTATGTTCTTGGGAGGAGCCTTGTATGTGTATGCCACCGAATTTGGTATCGCCATTCCTGCACAAACTGATGATCTGTTTCCTATACTGGCTGTCAATCATTTTGGTGCTACCGCTGCTATTGTATTCTTTATCGGACTGATAGCGGCTGCCTATTCCAGTGCCGATGGTGCTATAACTGCTCTTACCACCTCTTTTATGATTGACATATTAGGCAAAGGTAAAAGCGAAGATAAGCTTCAAAGCGACTTCGGATGAGGGTACATTTTATGATGTCAACAGTGATCGTTTTGATGATCGTAGTGTTTAAAGAGATCAACAATCAGGCGGTGATTGCACAACTATTTACTATAGCAGGATACACCTATGGGCCACTTCTGGGATTGTATGCTTTCGGATTATTTACAAAAAGACAATCGAAAGATAAATGGGTCCCGTGGATAGCGATACTCTCACCCTTGATCAGCTATTTGATAAGCAGTCGCTCGGAAATATGGTTCAACGGATATAAATTTGGATTTGAGATACTTATTGTCAATGGATTGATTATGTTTACAAGTCTGATACTGATCAGTACAAAAGGTAGGCAATCAAAGGATGTATCAGCAGATTATTAGATGTTGTACACAGATCAATAGCTATACAAATCCCTGCATATGTTGAAGGTATGAACCAGAAAGCAACGAAAACACATGAGTTTATTCTAACCTTTATCGCTTTTCTGATAAGCTGTGAAACTTTGGCGCAGCGTGCTGAATAGAAGAACGAACGCATTTACTAGATCAATACTCTGGCGGACTATGCTTCCTACCTGCCAAATGCCAGCTTGCAACAGGCCTTTTCGGAGGACATTGCCTATTCTCCATACTATATCAACCTGAATGCATTCTGGAAATTTAATTAGGTCAAACATTCCGATCTTCGCTTTGTTGACTTTTACAGTACCCGTTACGATTGAGCTATTAGGATGAGATTCAGGTGCGTTTAAGCTGGCAGATGAAAGGATATGGCATCCTTATCTATACCACTATTACCTGTCTGCCTACTGCCCATTATGGCTTGGGAGGAGTAAGCTTTAGCCCGGAGCTTATAGAAAAATATAAGCTCTACAGTAAGCCACCTCAACTGAAATTCAGAATAGAACTTTTAGTCCCTTGATGAGTTGCTGAACAATACACCGCAACTGGCAAAAGCTGATTTGAAAAGAGGATGAAAGAAGTCTATTGTTGAGATCAGTTGGACTATACTAGTAAGGGTTATCAATTGAGTGATCAGGATTTCTGTATCCATGCGCTACGAATAGCTTTTTCAAGGCTTGCACCTGACGGAACCTGAAACACTTGCAGATCAAACATAGGGATCACGGCTAATAAATGGTCGAAGATATCGCTTTGCAAATCCTCGTATTCTGTCCAGGCCTGACGGTTACTGAAAAAATACAACTCAATAGGAATACCTTTATCAGTAGGTTGCAGATGTCGGGCCATGATAGTCATATCCTGATGGATACGCGAGTGTGACCGCAGATAAGCTGTAACATAAGCCCTGAAAATACCCAGATTAGTCTGACGCCTTCCGTTTACTAACGTAGAAGTATCAATCCCATGCAATTGATTATATTCGGTGATCTCTTTTTCCCTGTCCGATATATACTGACTGACTAATTGGAACTTGCCATATCTTTCCAACATCTCGGGCGTACAAAAGCGGACGCTGTCCATATCAATTGAGAGCGAGCGCTTGATGCGTCTTCCACCCGATTGTACCATGCCTCGCCAATTAGTAAATGAATCGGATACTAAGGTATAAGTAGGTATGGTAGTGATGGTCTTATCCCAGTTTTGTACTTTTACCGATGTCAGGCTGATTTCCAACACATCTCCATCTGCGTTGTGTTTTGGCATACTGATCCAATCGCCAACGGTTACCATATTGTTCAGAGAAAGTTGTATGCCACCAACAAAACCTAAAATAGGATCCTTAAATATCAACATCAAAACAGCTGATAATGTTCCTAATCCAAGAAAAAGATTTGAGATATCTCTGTTGAATAACTGTGCAATTATCAATAAGCCACCTAAGAAATATACCACAATTTTCAACACTTGTTCTAACCCTTTGGCTGGCCTTTTTTTGGATATTTCCTTCGTATTATAGTAAGCGTATAAAGAGGAGATGATTGAATTGATAAAAATTATCCATACGAAAGTGATATATATCTCGGTTAGTTGCTGAATAAGAGCTGCTATTTCGGGATGTCCGGGCAGAGTATGTGCTACATGCCTGAGAATGATGTGCGCTGGTACAAAATAGGTCGCACGTGCGATTACCTTGTTTGAACAAGTATATCATCAAAATCGGTCTTGGTGCGATGGATGAACACTATGAGCGTCCGACTGATGATAAACCAGACGACATAATACACCACCACCGAAAGCGCTAAAAGACTGATAAATGCAATAGCCTCTGATCCTAGAGAAGCAATATGTTCAGAAGCTCCAGCTTTTGTTAAAATGGATTCAAACAGATTGATAAGATTTTCAAACATCACTTTATAATAAAATTAAAACAATAACACAGAGCACATATTTATATTTCAGTAAATCAGATGTTATTCAATCAAACCTGATCTCAAACTGTTGAACACTATAAAAAGTAGCAGTAGTTTGATGAAAACGCATAGAATAGCTGTATGATAACTGATCTCTGATCCTTATTAAACCGGCAAAAGTAGAAAATTTAGTTTAATTAAGTGGGATAAGATTGGGCGGGTAAGCTGAATCACACTGTAATTCAATAACTTTCACAGACTTCAAGTGTGTACGCATTTTAAAGTATAATAGGCTTTACAATGCCGAAGTAACTAATGCAACAACCATTGATTGCACTGTTGAACAAAAGGGAACAAGTCAAATGGTTACGCCTGTTATATGAAATAGACTCCCATAGCTGCTACCTGATTTTTTTGTGATTGAAGTATGACTTTTCTATTTTTGTCGGGCGACTATAAGAAGGTCTGCTTTTTTTTAACCTGTTTAAACTCTTTTTATGAAGAAAACTTTTTTTAGCTCACTGATTCTGTTCACTTTGTTGTGGATACATTATCCTTTGATTTCCTGTACCAACTATTTAGTCAGTAAAGGTGCTTCTGTTGATGGTTCTACTATGATCAGCTATGCTGCTGATTCGCATATACGGTATGGCGAGTTATATTTTCGTCCTGCCCGCGACTGGCCGGCCGGCAGTATGGTAACTATTTATGATCGTGGTACAGCCCGGCCAATAGGACAAATTCCACAGGTGTCGCATACGTATCAAACCATTGGATTCATGAACGAACATCAGCTTTCAATAGGCGAATCTACTTTTGGAGGCAGAAGTGAATTGGTTGATACCACCGGTATAATGGATTACGGAGCGTTGATGTTCCTTGTATTGGAAAGGACTAAAACGGCCCGTGAAGCTATACAGCTCATCGCTCAATTAGTAGAAGAATATGGGTATGCCAGCTCGGGTGAGTCGTTCTCTATAGGCGATCCTAACGAGGTATGGATCATGGAGATCATTGGAAAAGGAACTAATCTGCAGGTAGATAAAAAATCAAGGCAACATAAAAATGTGGATAAAGGCGCCGTTTGGGTTGCTGTTCGCATACCCGACGATTATATCTCGGCTCATGCCAACCATGCCCGCATTACTACATTCCCAAAGTCCGATGGAAAAACATCTATCACCGACAGGCAGTGGGAAAAGCTAAATGGAGAAGATGTAAGAGTGATCTATTCGCATGACGTGGTTGACTTTGCCCGGGCGAAAGGCTATTTCAAAGGTGATGAAGCCGATTTTTCATTTAGCGATATCTATGCACCTATTGATTTTGAGGCAGCCCGCTTTTGTGAGCTAAGGGTTTGGAGTATGTTTAATCATGTATCAGACCATATGGAGCCCTATTGGGATTATGCCTGCGGATATGATCTGGACAACCGCATGCCTTTG
>Ga0172382_10013052_pt1 | contig 10745 bp, 12 predicted proteins | sample Leawel138RmetaG_FD_122245 | JGI IMG/M metagenome (GOLD analysis project Ga0172382, IMG submission 122245) | Leachate microbial communities from a municipal landfill in Southern Ontario, Canada - Leachate well 138R metaG | ecosystem: Engineered > Solid waste > Landfill > Unclassified | place...
AGCAAGGCGTGCCCTTCACTCGTAACGACTCAGGCAGCGCGGATGGAACAAGTTTTGACTATCACCTGACGCGTGAAGGCGGTCACAGCCACAGACGCATCATTCACGCAGCGGATGCCACTGGCGCGGCAATTTTCACAACTTTATTAGCCAAGGCGCGCCAGCAAAGTAATATTCACTTGATTGAGCAACAAGTAGCGGTTGATTTAATTACTGCCTCCAAGTTAGGTCATCAAGAAAACGTCTGTTTAGGTGCTTATGTACTCAATCGTGCAACCGATGAGGTGGATACCTATGCTGCGCGCTTTGTCGTACTGGCCACAGGCGGCGCAGCCAAGGTGTACTTATATACCAGCAACCCGGACAGCGCCTGCGGTGACGGCGTCGCTATGGCATGGCGTGCAGGTTGCAGCGTAGGTAATTTAGAGTTTAATCAGTTCCACCCCACCTGTTTGTACCACCCACAAGCAAAAAACTTTTTAATTACTGAAGCCTTACGTGGTGAGGGTGCCCATTTAAAACTGCCCAACGGCGAGCGCTTTATGGCACGATTTGACAGCCGTGAAGAGCTGGCACCGCGCGATATAGTGGCGCGCGCCATTGACCATGAAATGAAACGTCTGGGTATTGAATGTGTGTATTTAGACATCAGCCACAAGTCAGCTGAGTTTATTCAAGAGCACTTCCCCACGGTCTATGAGCGCTGCCTGACCTTTGGTATTGATATCACTAAAGAGCCGATCCCCGTGGTGCCCGCAGCTCACTATACCTGCGGCGGTGTCGTGGTCGACAAACATGGCCATACCGACCTTGCCAACCTCTATGCTATCGGTGAAACCAGCTTTACCGGTCTGCATGGTGCGAACCGCATGGCCAGCAACTCATTGCTAGAATGCTTTGTCTACGGTCGCTCAGCAGCTGAGGACATTACGCAAAATGATGCGCAAGTCAGCGCGCCTGAACAATTGCCACATTGGGATGCCAGCTTAGTCACAGACTCAGATGAAGATGTCATTATTACCCACAACTGGGATGAGCTCAGACGTTTTATGTGGGACTACGTCGGCATTGTGCGTACGGATAAACGCCTACTACGCGCTCTGCATCGTGTGCGCTTACTGCGTTACGAAATTAATGAGTTTTATAGCAATTACCGCGTCAGTCGTGACTTAATTGAGCTGCGTAACTTAGCGCTAGTCGCTGATTTGATTATTCGCTCGGCCATGCAGCGTAAGGAAAGCCGTGGGTTGCATTACACGCTTGACTACCCTGAACTGAGTGAACATGTGCAAAACACTATTTTATCGCGCGCCAAAGTTGACGACTGAATTTTAAACGCACCCGCAGGCGGCGATGACTGTCCTGCGGCAAGCTATCAGCGGGAATCAGCGCACTGCGATAAAACCATTGATGGGCATATCTGTAGCGTAATAAAACCAGTGCAGGTATGGCCATACTGTCGGCGCGCAGCTGTACAGAGCGCCAGCCATGCTGGGCGTTCCATAACTGCCAACCTTGAGTAGCGTTATGACGCACACCAGTGCGCAAAGATGGCTGCTGGTAATCACGCATTTGCAGCCACTGCTGAACTATTTGTAGAGTCAGCAACAACAGTAAACTGAGCTTTAAAAGCCAAGCAACCGCTGCTAATACAACAGCCAGTTCAGCCAGCAGCAATATCACTATCACTGTCTGTGACAGCCTTAGCGAAGGCTGCCAAAAACAGCGAAAAGCTTGATTACTTAGGTTTTGCATGTTCCAAAACCAAATCAATAATGCGCTTTAAATCAGCATTATCCGGCTCAGCACGACGCATACACCAGCCAAAAATATCTTGGTCTTCGCAATCGAGCAATAAACGATAACGCTCACGATCGGCCTCATCGAGCTTTAAATACTGCTCTTCAACAAAAGGCACCAACAACTGATCCAGCTCCCACATCCCTCTACGACTGTGCCAATAGAGACGTTTCACTTCAGTTTCGATAGACATGACACACTCCTAAAGATAGTAAATTCAGTATAAGACAGATTTAAACAAAGTCGCATACGCTGACAAGATGCTTTTAGCCCTCTATGATAGGCGCATGCATTATTCACAAGCGAGACAGTCATGACTGATTGTGCAAGTTTTACCCCGTTAACTCACGAAGGCGTTTTAGCCGTACGCGGCACCGACGCTAAATCTTTCCTACAAGGGCAAATCACCTGCAACCTTGCCTACGTTAGCGATGAACGCAGTAGTTTAGGTGCACGCTGTACGCCGAAGGGGCGCATGTTATCAAGTTTTCGTGTGCTTTTAGAGAATGACGGCTATTTATTGGCGATGGATCACGATATTTTAGTCGCACAACTGGCCGAACTGCAAAAGTACGCTGTATTTTCTAAATCCAAGCTCACTGATGATAGCGCGCTCTGGAGTCGCTTTGGTGTATACCGAGGTGATGCGGCGCTGCAGGCGCTAGGCATTGATCTACCCCGCGAAATCAACAGCACGGTACACCACAACCAAATGATCGCTATTCGTGTCTCTGAGCATTTAACCGAGTTATGGGGCAGTGCTGATGACGGCTCATGCCTGCGTAAACGTTTACTCAATCTTCTGCCGGAAGCGCCGTTAAATACTTGGTTGTTAGAGCTAATACGCAGTGGTATTGGCCATGTCAGTATGCCCACCCGCGAGCAATTTATTCCGCAAATGCTGAATTTACCGGCCTTAGATGCAGTGAGCTTTAAAAAGGGCTGCTACACCGGTCAAGAGATCGTGGCACGCATGCAGTATCTCGGCAAATTAAAACGCCACATGTACCGCTTTCAGCTGGCCAGCAAAGAAATCCCAGTTGCCGGCACGCCATTATTATCACCGGTTCATTCCAGTGCAGTCGGTGAAGTGGTGAGTGCGGCACACAGTGAGTACGGTGTTGAACTATTAGCCACCGCACTGAATGATGCGGTTGGAGACGGTCGTATTTATTTGGATGGCGATGAGAAAACGCTGCTTGAGCCTCTTGAGCTGCCGTACTCTTTAGATACTGAGCGTGAGATTCTACGCTAAGCACTCTGCTCTAAGGTCTACCCTGCAAGCCTCTGCACACTCCGTCAAACCGACGGAGTGTCAGCTTATCGATAACCTGCACGCTTATTTCACCTCCCCCGCCTGCTTGCCCTGCCTAGCAGCGTGTTACTCTATTTTAGTCTTAATTATCAATCATCTAGCCTCATAAGCAGTCCTCCTCAGTAGTGCAATTGATCTCTGTCAAGGCCTCCATGAGGTAATCCGCTTAGATTAAACAGGTTAAAAATGGATCTATCGCCCGGATGCGTCCATACCTAAATGTAGGAGATCACATGCAACTGGTTTGTCCTGCGGGCAGCTTGCCTGCCCTTAAAGCGGCTGTTCGCCAAGGTGCTGATGCAGTTTATGTTGGCTTCCGAGATGACACCAACGCCCGTCACTTTGCTGGTTTAAACTTAAATGATAAACAGTTGGAAAGCGGTATTGCGTATGCCCACCAACACAACACCCATATTTATATTGCCGTCAATACTTATGCCCAGCCTGACGGTTGGCAACGCTGGCAGCGCGCAGTTGATCAAGCGGCTGACTTAGGTGTTAATGCATTGATTGCTGCTGACCCTGGCGTCCTTGCCTATGCTAGCAAGCATCATCCGCAACTCAACCTGCACTTATCCGTGCAAGGCTCTGCGACTAATGCGGCGGCTTTAGCCTTTTACCAAGACCGTTATAATATTAAGCGCGCCGTCTTACCGCGCGTCTTATCTCTGGCGCAAGTCAAACACGTCGCCAGTCAAAGCCCCGTACCCATTGAAGTCTTTGCCTTTGGTAGCTTATGCATCATGGCTGAAGGTCGCTGTCACTTATCCTCTTACCTAACAGGTGAATCGCCTAACCTCTGCGGCGTCTGCTCACCGGCTAAAGCCGTACGCTGGAACAATGAGGACGGTGAATTGACCTCTCGCTTAAATGATGTGCTGATTGACCGTTACAGTGAAGGGGAATCTGCTGGCTACCCGACCCTGTGTAAAGGACGTTTTATGGTCAATGGTCAGCGCTTCCATGCCCTCGAAGAACCCACCAGTCTCGACACCATGGATTTAATTCCTGAGCTCGTCAAAATTGGCGTTAGCGCTGTAAAAATTGAAGGTCGGCAGCGTAGCCCGGCGTATGTTGAACAGGTCACCCGTGTGTGGCGCGCCGCTCTAGACAGCTACCGTCAAGCCCCTGAGCGCTATCAAGTTGAGCCCATTTGGCGACAAACCTTAGCAGGGCTATCAGAAGGTAGCCAAACCACTCTTGGTGCATATCACCGCGCATGGCAATAGGTGCAATTACGATGAAGCTTTCTTTAGGTCCGGTTTTATTTTTCTGGGAACGCGACACCCTGATGCAGTTTTATGCCGACATGGCTGAGCAACCGCTCGATATTATTTATATGGGTGAAACTATATGTTCAAAGCGGCGCTCACTGTCATTGGATGATTGGCTCGGTTTAGCAGGCGATATGCAACAGCAAAGCAAAGCTCAGGTGGTGTTATCAGGGCTCACTTTAGTTGAAGCCGCTTCAGAGCTGTCGAGTCTAAAACGCATGTGCGAAAACGGCGATTTTTTGGTGGAAGCCAATGACATGTCGGCTGTGCATTACTTAAGTGAGCGTAAAGTGCCCTTTGTTGGCGGGCCTGCGCTCAATATATACAACGGCTACACCCTTTCTGAGTTTATTGACGCAGGAATGATGCGCTGGTCGCCGCCAGTTGAATGCTCAGCTAAAATAATCGCCGCCGCATTAAACCAGCTGGACGAACTGGGCGTCACACGCCCTGAAGTCGAAGTCTTTGCTTATGGGCATTTACCGCTCGCGTACTCTGCTCGCTGCTTTACCGCGCGCTCAGAAAATCGTCCCAAAGATGATTGCGATCTATGCTGTATTAAATATGAAGAAGGCATCCCTTTACTCAGTCAAGAAGGGCAAGCATTATTTACGATTAACGGCATTCAAACTATGTCAGCTGAGATCAATAACCTGCTGGCTGACTTCCCTTCCCTGCAAGCGTCAGGCGTGGATATTGCCCGCTTAAGTCCCCGCGCGCAGGGCATGAGTGACGTTATTACCGCTTGGCATAACGTTCGTCAAGGCGAGCTCGCCCCTCTAGCCGTACAAGGCTGTAATGGCTACTGGCATAGTCGCCCAGGCATGGTCAGTGTTGAGGAGGCGGGGTTATGTTAAGTCGTGCTGCGCCTTTTTTACTATCAGCCGGTGAACGTGTCTTACCTTTAGCCGCACACGTGCCTTTTTTCTTGCAACGCTTGACCTTACAACGCAGTTTGAATCAGGTATTTGCTAAAGCCATGCAAGACGGCTTATTCGAAATTCTCGAACAGCGCTGGATGCGCTTACAGGTCACTGATCTCAATTTATCCTGGTGCTTGAGCAAAGAGCCCGGTAAAAATCGCTTACTGATTAAGGATCGCGCTCCCGTTGAGGTCACTATCAGTGGTAACTGGCGTGAGTTTTTACTACTGGCCAGCCGCCAAGAAGACCCTGACACGCTGTTCTTCCGTCGCCGCTTACAGATTGATGGCGATACAGACTTAGGCTTGGCGGTAAAAAACATGATCGACAGTCTCGATTCAGATGATTTACCCAACTGGCTCTGGCAAACCATTGAAACACTTGGCAAAGAGGCCGTGCCGGCAGCGGGTTAATCATGGTTTAGCTGCTTGAGCATTATTCAGCAAAGCTCTATCATTCGCTTAAATGCTAATGGAGCTTGATGATGCTAACTGTACTGCAAATTGACTTCCCGTTTAACGGGCCTTTTGGCGAAGAGATGAGCCAAGCAATGCAGCCTTTGGCGGAGTCAATCATCACCGAGCCAGGCTTGCTCTGGAAGATATGGACTGAAAACGCTGCCACGCAAGAAGCAGGTGGCGTTTATCTATTTAGCGATGCATCCTCAGCACAAAGCTACTTAGCAATGCACAGCGCCCGCTTAACAGCCAGCGGTGTCAGTGACATTCGCGCCAAACTGTTTTCGGTCAACAATCCGCTCAGTCTAATCTGTAAAGGCCCTATCCAATGAGTACCAGCAAGCTTGATAAAATCTTGGCGCAATCCTACCAAGAACGCGAAAGCGGCTATCGTCATAAAGCGTTAAAAATGTACCCGCATTTTTGTGGCCGTTGCAGCCGCGAATTCAGTGGTAAAGGCCTCAGCGAACTGACCGTACACCACCGCGACCATAACCACGATAACAACCCCTCTGATGGCTCCAACTGGGAACTGCTGTGCTTGTACTGTCATGATAACGAGCATCAGCGTCAAGTCGATATGCACTACCAAAAAGAAGAAAAAGCAGGCCAAAAAGGCCCCCAGCAAACATTTAAAGGTTTAGCTGGATTAGCCGATTTATTGAAAAAGTAAGAGCCTGAATAGATTGTTACTGTTAAGACTGCGCGTTTGTCTTTAATTCGGCGTGGGTATTATTTATCACGTCAACTAGATATCAAAGTGCCACTACACTGCCTTACCTATACATCTCAAACTTATTTTATAACAGGCTTTCAATGTATAACTTACTGTCAAACGAGGCAGTTTCTATTGCACTTTATTAAAGCATCTATTTAAAGCAGACGCTAAATTTGCAGTAATTTATTCGTATTACCTCTATTTTAATTAATACGCTAGACACAAAGATCAAAGATGATTACCTTAAACAAGCGCGATGAAAAGTGACAAAAATTAAAACTTTGGCAACTTAAGGAAATAGCCCATGAAAAAAATTATTGCAGGCTTAATTTTAGCTTCAGCATCTGGTATTGCTTTAGCTAACGCTAACGGTCCAGCGGGTTGCGGACTCGGCTCAACAGTTATTTTCCCTGATGCCGACAAATGGTATCAGCATGTAATGGCTGCTACGACTAACGGCACCTCAGGTAACCAAACCTTCGGTATGACTTCGGGTACTTTAGGCTGCGAAGCTGCTAACGGCCCATTAAAGTCGGCACAAGTCTTTATGGATGAAAATATGGATCAATTGGCTGCAGACGCAGCCACTGGCCAAGGTGAAACTCTAGCGGCTTTAGCTGAAGTGATGGGTGTTAAAACTCAAGATACTGCAGCTTTTAATCGCGTCATGCAGTCTAACTTCGATGCAATGTTTAGCACTGAAGCCACTTCAGCGACAGCATTTGAAGCAATGACGTCTGCTATGGCTGCAGATGTCAATCTACAGAAATACTTAGGCTAATTCTTCCCTAATGTATTTAAAGCCCGCTCTCGCGGGCTTCTTTTATTGCTCACGTAAAGGTTTTTGACATGATAGCTAGGTCTCTCATTGCTAGCTTTTTGTTTTTATCTTATTCGGCCTCTGCTCAAGACACGTCTTTACCGTCATTAGAAAAGCTAGAGTCGCTCGCCAATAAGCAACAATGGGCACACCTTTTACATTATCGAAAGCATCCATTCAGCGGACGCTATATCAGTCAAAATGATAGTCCAAATTTCTTTTTGGCGGAAAATGGCAAGACCTCATTACTCGCTGAACTGCAAGCAGATCTACAACAGTTTTTGCTGACTGATGTGTCTGATAACCAATCCGCTCAATGTCAATTCCCAGCACGTTACTACTGGCTCAAAAAACAACTGCCAGAGCTTGAATGGATAGATCAATCCTGCTCAGAATTAGAACAATGGCAAAATGAGCTGGACACAGAGTATTTAACCTTAGTTTTCCCTGCATCACACATCAACTCACCCTCCTCTATGTATGGCCATACGTTTATACGGATGGATAAAAAAGACCCCAGCAGTAATAAATTATTAGCTTACAGTGTGAATTTTGCTGCCAATGCCAATCCAGAAGATAATGAACTGGTATTTTCCTGGAAAGGCTTAACCGGTGGCTATCCTGGGGTTGTATCGGTGCTGCCTTATTATGCGAAGACCAATGAATATTCGCATATGGAATACCGAGATATTTTGGAGTATCAATTAAACTTAAACAAAGAAGAGACGGATCAGTTTGTGCGTCACGTTTGGGAAACCAAAGATACTTTTTTCGATTATTTTTTCTTTGACGAAAACTGCTCTTATCGCTTATTAGCCTTATTAGATGCGAGCTCTGAACGCATTGATGTGACCGACGACTTTCAGTTCACCGCTATACCAGTGGATACCATTCGGGCATTACAAAAACGCGGTATTGTCGAAAGCACAGAGTACCGTCCCTCGGCTGCCAGCGAAATGGAATACAAAAGTCAGCAAGCATCCCAGCCCGTATTAGAGACGGCTAAACAATTAGTGGAACAGTCTGACGACATGCAAACGTCACTGTCTGTGCTTACTGAACAAGAGCAAATTCAAGCCTTAGAATTGGCTTATGCTTATGCACGTTATTTGGCTGTACAAAAAAGACAAGCCAACCCTGAACTACGCAAACGCACCTTAGCTATTTTATCTGCTCGTGCTAAACATACGGCTTCTGCAGGTTTTGCCGAGATTCCAGCGCCCACCTACCGAGACGACCAAGGTCATTTAAGCCAACGTTTAGGCATTAAGATCGGTAGTACGCTTTCTGATGCGCGCTCTGGCTCAGATCATCTAGGCTTTGTTGATCTTAATTACCGCGCAGCCTTCCATGATGTGATGGATTTACCACAAGGTTATGTGCCGGGCTCACAAATTCAGATGGGCAATTTGAGCTTAAGAGTTTGGGATGGTGGCGCTGTTAGAGTGCAGCAATTTCAAGTGGTAGATATTTTATCACTCAGTCATCAAACCTATTTCCAGCAGCCTATTGCATGGTCGGTGAGCGGCGGTTTAGATCGTTTTATTGGTGCCGATGCGGAGTTGTATGGCTACTTACACACCGGCTTCGGTAAAGCATGGCTCACCTCAGCGGGTCGCTTTTATGGCTTAGCACAAGCGCAGTTACTGGTTGATAATCAATTTCATAAAGGCGCGCAGTTCAGCGTGGGACCTCGATTAGGCTGGCTGTGGCAAGGTAACACTCTGCAAGCCCAACTGGAAACCAACTGGCAAGGTCTCAGCTGGCTGGATAAAACCAAGCGTACTGAGGTGAAAGCCAACCTAGGTTGGCAACTGGCGACTAACCTGCAACTAAAATTAGAAGCTAAAAGCCAGCACTTCAAACACCACCAACAGTCCAGCGAACAGCACGAGGTGGGCCTTGGCATCAACTGGTATTATTAAGGCGCTGAGAGCAACGCTAACAAGGCTGTTGTATGCATTAACAGTCCTGATAAGTGGTTTGACTCTAACCGGCTGCACATCCTTATCTGCTTTGTTTTTTTATCCACAAAGCGTATTGATATCAACCCCTGAAGAAGCTGAGCTTGAGTATCAGGATGTGTTGCTTAAAGCCGAAGATAAGACCAAGCTGCATGCGTGGTGGATACCCGCACAGGGAGACATACCTGACTCTAATGTGATGGTGTTATATGTACACGGTAACGCAGAAAATATTTCCAGCCATAGCCGTAGTATTTATTGGTTGCCGGCCAATGGTGTCAGTGTCTTGGCGTTAGATTATCGTGGTTTTGGTGCGTCTGAGGGTCAGGCGCGAATGCCTGGCGTGTTACAAGATCTTGAGGCGGCAGCCTTATGGATGAAACAACACTATCCACAAAAAGAATTAATCATCCTTGGGCAAAGCATTGGCGCCGCTATGGCGATCAACTTTACTGCACAAGCCGCTGAAACCTATCAAATACAAGCCTTGGTGCTAGATGCCCCCTTTACCGGTTTTGCTGCAGCCGCGCGCAGTGCGATGAGTAAAAGCATTGTAGGCTGGTTGATTTGGCCTTTTACCGTATTGATTCCAAGCCAGTGGGACCCGATCAAGCATGTAGAAAAAATTGATATTCCAGTGCTGATTATGCACAGCCCAAAAGATGATATAGTGCCGTACAAGCAGGGCAAAAAACTCTATCAAACTTGGAAAAAAGCCCATCCACAGCAACAACTATGTTGGCTAGACGCAAAAGGCCCACATGTTATGTCGTTTGCATTTCCTGAAATAAGACGGGCAGTTCTAAGTTTTATGGACAGTAAGCGCTGTCATCAAGATGATCAGCACAGTTGACGCTGGGCTCTTATGCCAAGCCATCAGCGCCAGCTATACAGATAACCTGCAGTCAGCAACAAAACTAGCTTGATCTAAAAATCAGGTGCTTTTCCCAGTCTTCGTCAGCCACATCCAGCTCACTGACCATACGACCCAGTTGCGAAACACGCTCGGTATGTACCGCATCAGTATTACCGCAAACCAAGTGGTGCCAAACAAACAAATCTTTGCCTTCATGCACTAAACGGTACGCACAGGTATTAGGCAACCAACGGAAAGCCTCAGACTGATCAGCGGTTAACTGAATACAGTCAGGTACAAAGTTTTTCCGGTCCGGATAATTGCTGCAACGCGCGGTATCTAAGTCCAATAACTTACAAGCAATATTGGTGTAATACACCGCGCCATCATCTTCATCTTCAAGTTTTTGCAAGCAGCACAAACCACAGCCATCACAGAGCGATTCCCACTCTTCCTGATCAAGCTCTGCTAGGGTTTTACGCTTCCAAAACGGTTCAACAATTGCTGCCATTCTCTGCTCTACCTATACTGAGCGCCAAGCGAAGTAAACGCAAAATCAATCTTGTTTACATTCAACCTGAACGCGCATTTTAATGACTGTACTATTAAAACGGGCG
>Ga0172382_10013056_pt1 | contig 10744 bp, 8 predicted proteins | sample Leawel138RmetaG_FD_122245 | JGI IMG/M metagenome (GOLD analysis project Ga0172382, IMG submission 122245) | Leachate microbial communities from a municipal landfill in Southern Ontario, Canada - Leachate well 138R metaG | ecosystem: Engineered > Solid waste > Landfill > Unclassified | place...
AACGACTTGCAGGATTTTGCCATGCGCGCCTTTCCTGCGGGCATCAAGGGTGCGCTGGTGGTGTCGGACGTAAAGACCGGCGGTATATTGGCTTATGTAAGCAAACCGGATTACGACCCCTCGCTTTTTATGCAGCGCATTAGCCCAGAGATTTGGGAAAGCCTGAACGCAGCCAGTAAACCCATGCTGGATAGAGTGATACACGCCAGCTACCCTCCCGGTTCGGTGTTTAAACCCGTCACTGCTGGTTTGGGACTGGAAGGTAAACAGATAGACCGCTATACCCTGCTCAGCTCCTGCGTGGGCGGAATGAAGGTGGGTAATCGCTTCTTCAAGTGTTGGGACCATTCCGGGCACGGACGCACCAGCGTGGTGGATGCGCTCAAAATGTCCTGCGATACCTTCTTTTACGATCTCTCGCTAAAGCTGGGCTTGGAAAACTTTCATAACTATGTGCTGGAATCTCAGTTAGCTTCTCCCACTGGGATAGATTTGCCTAATGAACGAATCGGCTTTTTCCCGGATACCGCCTGGTATCGCAAGACCTTTGGCAAAAACGTGGGTATCATCGGGCACAAGGTAAATCTCGCTATCGGACAGGGGGAAACCCTCTGCTCGCCCATCCAGATGAATGCCTATTTTGCCGCACTGGCAAATGGCGGGCTTTGGATTCAACCGCATTTGCTAATGCAAACTGTGGGGCGCGGCAAACTAACCCGAGACGAGGTGCAAAAGGTGCAAAAGAAGCGCCTGCCGCTTACGGACACGAACTTAAAGATAATACAGGATGGACTTTGGGCAGTGTGCAATGCTCCCGGCGGCACAGCTCGCAGCGTTCAGGTTCCCGGCGCCACTACCTACGGCAAAACTGGCTCGGCAGAAAACTCCATGGGTAAAACCACTCACGCCTGGTTCTGCGGGTATATCGTTACCCAAAAGCCGGAGATTGCGGTAACGGTCTTTATGGAAAATGCTGGAGGTGGAGGCGCAATGGCTGCCCCCGTTGCCCGGCAAATCTTTGATTATTATATGGGCAATATCGAGGATATCCGCCGTCCTGCCAGCATCCCCGCGCAGTTCCGCACTGCCGAAGACGATTTGGAAGGATTAAATGGCGATGCCGAAGGCGGAGATGCCCACGACGCCAGCGATACAGATACAGGAGACAGACATGATCAATCGCAAGAAATTTGATTTTCTCCTGCTGGCGCTGATGCTCCTGCTCATCATCCTGGGCTGCGTAGCTATCTATACCGCTTCTTCCACGCTTATCGGCGGGCAAATGAGCACCCAAAACTACTGGTGGAAGCAGATTATCTTCTCTGTATTGGCGATAGCGGCAGTAGTGGGAGTATTATATCTGCCCATGCCGGTATTTGAACTCTTTATCCTGCCTGCTTTTATCCTGAATATCCTTGCGCTGGTGGCGGTGCTCTTTACACCGGCGGTAAATGGCGCACATCGCTGGTTCAATCTGGGAGGCATCCACCTGCAACCCTCGGAAAGCGCCAAACTCTTAAGTATTCTGGTGGTAGCCCGCTACATCTCCAAAGAAGGGTTAAACGAGTATAAACAGATGTTTTATGGCTTCTTTATCATGCTGGTGCCCATTGCGCTCATCATGATGGAGCCGGATTTTGGCAGCACCTTGCTCTTTTGGGCGGCGCTGATTACGATGCTCGTAGCAGCCGATCTGCCGCTCTTTCTGGTGCTTTTACTCATCTCGCCAGTAATCTCGGTAGTAGCCTCCGTGCATTGGCTCGTCATTCTCGTTTGGAATCTGCTGCTCATCTATCTGCTAATCCGCTCGCGGCTCTCCTGGGTAACCATCACCGTGGCAAGCATCGTAAACGTATTTATCTCGCTAATCATGCCCGTATTTTGGGTGGGGCTGAAGGACTATCAGCAAAACCGCATCCTTACCTTTATCGATCCCACCCGCGATCCCCTGGGCGCCGGCTATCAGATTATACAGGCAAAAATCGCCATCGGCAGCGGCTACCTCAACGGAAAAGGCTGGCTACTGGGCACACAAAAGAATATGAACTTCCTACCGGAGCATCATACGGATTTCATCTTTTCCGTAATAGGCGAGGAGTTTGGCTTCTTGGGCAGCAGCCTGATCCTGCTTGTCTTTGCGCTATTCTTTGGCAGGCTTATCTTTGGCATCGGGCAGCTCAAGGTGCGCGAAAGAAAGGTTGCGGCATCGGGCATTATGGCTTATCTTATGTTTCAAAGCTTTATAAATATTGGTATGAATATTGGCTTGGTTCCTGCCACCGGGATTCCTTTGCCATTCATCAGCTATGGCGGCTCAAATCTGCTGATCAATAGCGTGTCGGTGGCGGTTGTTTTGAAGTATTTAAATGAACGAGGATTCATGAAATGAGATTATCTTTGGCTCTACTGGGGCTTTTAGTGTTGCTAAGTTCTTGCTTTGTAAGCTCGTCTTTGCATTTTAGCGAAGCAGACATCGATGGTGCACACAACCTGATTCGAAACCACAGCTTCGACCCCCACCTGATACGCGGCACAGAAAGCCTACCTGGCTGGACTCTCAAGATCGAGCCGCATAATGCGGATTACGACAAGGTGGTAATAGATGCCCAAACCTCCAGCGATGGCGGCAATTCGCTCAAAATATCGGCTTCGGATAAGGATGTGCTCATCATCTCCGAACCCTTTGACGTGCGCCGCTACGGGGGCTATTTTGCCAAAATCTCTGCCAAAAGCGATAGCCCCAATCCGCCTAAAATCCAATTCCGTATGATCACCTTCAAAGAACAAGGGAAAATCACTAACCGCTTCAAAGAGAAGTATATACTGAATGATGAGTGGCAAGACCTGCACCTCAGTGCGGGCTTCCTGCGTCCGGGAGTGCGCTTTGGACGCATCTTTGTGCATATCCCGCCCTTTGAAGAAGGCTCTATCTGGCTGGATAACGCCGGCTGCTGGGAAGTGCACGGCTTTAGGATAGATTAGAACTGTAGGTGATAGTTAAAAGAGTCTTATAGACGTCACGTTATATCAGATTAGCATTAACATAACATGTTAATAGATTTATCTTGACAAAAAACTAATGCGAATTATCTTTACTACCAATAAGCTACAAAAGCAATGCTCTTTTGAGGAAGAAATAGTATTAGCTTTTGGTTCTATTTGCGCAAAAAAGTTGCAACATAGTTTATTTGAATTGGATGCAGCGCCCACAATGGATCAGATTCCGCAGCGCCTTAGATGTCATCCGCTAACTGGAAATCTGAAAGGTGTTTATGCGATAGACCTTGCCCACCCATTCAGACTTCTTTTCAAGCCATATTCGGACGATGAATTGCTGCGAAGGGAAGATGGAAGCGTGGATCTAAGCAAAGTAAGTGCAATAGAAATAGTTGATATAAGAGACTATCATTGAGAGAGGGAGGATATGATGTCGAAAAAGAGAATATATGAGTTTACGCCAGATTATGCTGTAGTTCCAGGTGAATCCTTGCGTGAAGAAATTGAATACCTGGGTATGAGCCAAGTGGAGTTTGCACAGAGATTAGACATTACGGTGCAAAGCCTGAATCGTATCCTCAAGGGCGAACAACCAATTACCTATGATACTGCCCGCAAGCTGGAGCTGGTTACGGGCATTAGTTGCGAATATTGGAACAACCTGGAAGCAAGGTATCAGGAACAGTTGCAGTTAATTGCTCTGAAAAAGCAGAGACAGGACTTTGAGTTGTTTAACAAGAAATTCCCCGTTAAAGAATTGGCAGAACAAGGTTTTATCCAATCTGACCCAGACCCATTACAACAAAGCATGCAAATACTTCGATTCTTTAGGGTAAGCTCTATTGATGCATATAATAATCTTGAAAAACGCACTATGGCAGCCGCCAGAAGTTCTCAAGCCTTTCACACAAGTCCCTCACATATTCTCACCTATATTTACATGGGATTATACACCGCCAAGTCTTTATCACTTAACGATTATGATGATGTTTTATTTAGACAAACACTCGAAGATGTACGACTCATTACAAAGAAGCCTCCTGCTAATTTTGGGGAAATCTTGCAACAAAGTTTTGCTAAATCTGGGGTAGCATTGGTATTTGTTAAACCCTTTAAGGGACTTCATATTAGTGCTGTTTGTAAATGGATATCGAGCAATAACGCTATGATAATTATGAATATCAGAGGAAAAGCAGAAGATAGATTCTGGTTTTCTCTCTTTCATGAAGCAATGCATATATTGCATCATAGAAAAAAAGAGCTTTACATTACTGATAAGTTTTGTTCAGCTCCTTGTGAAGGGGAAGCTGATAAAAAAGCAGCAGAGATGTTAATTCCATCTAAATATAACAAAAAGATAATACTTGCTACAACGTCTGGAGATATAATTAAAATTGCTGATATGCTTGATATTTCTCCGGGCATAGTAGCAGGTAGATACCAGCACCTTACTGGGAATTGGGGTAAATACAAAACTCTTATCCGTTCGTTTAACTGGGCAGAACACACTGAAACAAAATAACATAAAAGTAATCAATACTTGGGAGTAAATCATGAAAAGAACCTTTCTTATAATTGGCAGCCTCGTGCTGCTCAGCGCGCTCGCCTTATTCTTTAGCGCTTGTGGCGGTGAGGATAACGATACGCTTACCGGCATTCCAGATATTGTGCCCGGCAAATATGATTGGCAGATTATGATCGTGGATGCCGGTCAGTATATGGAAAAAGCCACTTATGGCATTAATTGCTATTGGCTGGGGAGCGCCAGCGCCATTACGGATGATGACGAATTTAGCATCAAGTTCGATGGCGTGGTGTACGAATTGGAAAACTTCAATCTTGGCATAATACGCATGATCTTTGGTTCTGCCAATTTGAACCCGGGAACCACTTACAATGTAGCCTTTTACAAGAACGACAAGCTTATTAGCAGCGGCTCGCTAAATACGCCATATCGCGCGCAGGGCAGCTTCCCCACCAGCTATGACCCGCATCAGCAGGCAAAGGTATCCTGGACTTTGGATGCAGACAACCAGTATCAAAGTATTAGCTTAAGCTCCGATGGCGAAGGCTATGAAGATGAAGACGAATATACCAAGAATCTGGATCCTGCCATCCGTAGCTATAGCTTCCCTGCCAATGCCGTGAAAAGCTTTGGCCCTGATACCAGATATGTAATGGGCGTGGTGCAATATAGCTTCCTCAAGAGCGGCAAAAGCGCCTTCCTCGCCGTGCATACCAATGCCCAACATTATGGCGAAGAGCAGCCTACCAAGATGGACAAGAATCTGGAATTAAAGAAGCTGGCAGATAGGCTTTGCGCCCGCCACTAAGGCTTGCGCTTAAACTATATACAGGAAGCTGGTTTGGAGAATATCCGAGCCAGCTTTTTTATTTGTAGTAATAAAGTATCTGCGGCTGGTCTTTTGCCGCCTCGCTGAGGGTATAATAGCCTTTACCTTTGGCATCCCAACATACCGCTTCCCCTTGCGGCTCTATCTGATAGCTCATCTGCTTGCCCTCTTTCTCAAGCGCCTGCGCTATCCCCCCTTTGCGGCACACTTTATAGCGCTTGATGCCCAAATAGTTCTTTACCAGGATGTATTTGCCATTGGGCGAAATATCCGCCGCGGTTACCCAGCTTAACTTCATTTGCCCCAGCTTTTTGGCGATATTGATGCCCGAAGTGGATTGCGGATAGCTTACCCGGTAAATACCCACCTGCTCCTCACGCTTGCTGATGATATAGATATCGCCCTTTTGGGGGTCAACAAAGAAGGCTTCGGCATCCCGCGCGCCATCTTCATATTGGATGTTGTAAACCTCACTATTACCAAGGGTATAAAGGCTATCCCGCGGGTTCAAGAGGGGTTCCGCCACGCGGATGATCTTTACTTTTTCCCGCTTTGCCTTGTTATCCCCGATATCACCTATATAAATATAGGGTTTACGGCTTTGGGGGTCGCGGCTGGTGGCAATCTCTTCCCAATCCTTATTCTTGCGCCCTTTGATGATGAGCTTTGCCCTCAGATGTCCCTTATTATCCAGCGCATAAACGATATTCTCTCCGCCAGAATCGTTATGCGAATACAGGATGCCGGCATTTACGATGCTACTCGCCAAACCGGAGGCTTCCTTTAGTTCATCCGTAGCCAAAGGGTATTTTTGCAGCGTGGTCGCCATCAGATAGGCGATAAAGAGCACGATAAATAGTATTACTAAAACGCCAATTCGCTTGAGCACAGCTATCTCCTTTTTCATAAAGCACTTACCCAGGTTTTGAGAAGCATCACTCGATTATCCTATCCAAAACCGGCAGCATCTCCGCCAGAAAATCCTGATAGCGATTCTCGAAGATCGCCTGCCGCGCCAGACTCATCAGTTCCTGATAAAAGTGCAGGCTGTGGATGGTAGCCAGTCGCATGCCCAAGATCTCGTTCATGGTAATCAAATGCCGGATATAGGCACGGCTAAAGTGCTGGCAAGTATAGCATTCGCAGGCTTCATCGATGGGGCGAAAATCCTCTTTGTAGCGCGCCGCTTTGATAATCATCTTGCCATAACGGGTAAATATCGACCCCTTGCGCGCATTGCGGGTAGGCATTACACAATCGAACATATCCACCCCGCGGGCAATGTTATTGAGTAGGTCAGAGGGCGTGCCCACTCCCATTAGATAGCGCGGCTTAGCTTCCGGCAGGATGTTGTGCAGAAACTCCGTTATTCTAAACATATCCGCCTTTTCTTCGCCCACTGCGAGACCGCCGATGGAATAGCCCACAAAGTCCAAATCCATTAGTGCCCGTGCCGAACGCTCGCGCAAATCCTCATATATCCCGCCCTGAACGATGCCAAAAAGCGCTTGATTTGCATGATTATCAAAGGCATGCAAACCCTCTTCCGCCCAGCGCAGAGTGGTGCTTAGCGATTTCTCCACATAGTCCCGCGTGGCAGGATAAGGCGGGCATTCATCGAAACTCATGATGATATCTGCACCCAGCGCCTCTTGAATCTCCATCACCTTAGCCGGAGTAAAGTAGTGCAAACTGCCATCGATATGGGAGCGGAACTTGACGCCATCGCGGGTAATCTTACGCAGCGCCGCCAGGCTCATTACCTGAAATCCGCCGCTATCCGTAAGCATGGGTTTTTGCCAATTGATAAAGCTGTGCAAGCCCCCCGCCTTGGCGATAAGTTCATGCCCCGGACGCATATAGAGGTGATAGGTATTGCCCAGGATTATTTGCGCCTTGGTCTCTTCCAGTTCATGCGGACTCATCGCCTTTACGGTGCCCAAAGTGCCCACCGGCATGAAAACCGGCGTTAATATCTCCCCATGATTTGTGCTGATCCTTGCCGCCCGCGCCTTGCCAGATTTGGCTTGCAATTCAAACGAAAACGCCACTTTTATCCCTTTAATAGCAAACGATAAGCGATTTTGGAAATATCGGCAAAGAAGGCAAAAATCATGAGCCACACCAAGAGAATCAAACCAATGCGCTGCAAAATCCCCTGCAATTTATAGGGTACGGGACGCCGGATTAGCCCCTCGATAATGTAAAACATGATGTGCCCGCCATCTAAGACCGGAATGGGTAAAAGGTTCATAATCATGAGGATAAGGCTGATGGAACCCAAGAAGAGGATGAGACTGCTTAGCCCCCGCTGCCCCATTTCCTGAGACATGGAAACCAGCATTACCGGCCCGCCCACGTTGTTTTTTAGCTCCTTCGGCTTTTTGCTAAGCCTTAGCAGCGCAGAGTATTGCATGCTGATAAAATTGAAAGTAGAGAGCGTGCCATATTTTAGCGCATCGCTCAGAGGATAGCGCTTAAGTTCCTGCACGGGAAGCTCTTGCTTGATGCCGATCATGCGGGAATCCTCTTTACCGCTCAGGTTATCCTGCAAATCAATGCGCTTATGGATGACCTCCTCGCCCTGCCGGATGCCCAGAACTACATGCCCGGCAGGCGCTTGCATGATCCTTTCGCGCATATCGTACCAGTCCTGAACTTCCACGCTATCCACGGAAACGATCTCCATACCGCGCGTTAGCCCCGCGCGCCAGGCAGGAAGTCCGGTAAATACCTCTCCCACAATCGCTTTCGCCTGGGGTTGCAGGCTCTTTAGCAGCGAATCCACTTCGCTTTTGGCGATCTCCAGCTCGATTTGCCCGCCTTCGCGCTGCAAAACCACTTTCCCCGCTTCTGCCTGATACAAATCCAACAAGAAGCTTTGGTAACCTATTACCTTATCACCATTTAGGCTTATTATCGAATCCCCCGGCGCAAAAACTTCCGCCCATTTACCGGCAGCACTATGAATTACGGGCTGTAGGTCTTCCAGCTTTTGCGGCAGCATCATGCCAAAAACAAAGAGTAAAAGCCCCAAAATGAGATTGGCAAAAGGTCCGGCGAAAACGATTAGCGACTTTTGCCACCACACTTTATTCAAGAAACTGCGGCTGGGATCGATCTCCCCAGCTTCGTCTTCATCCCCATCGGGATTATCCCCCTGCATCTTTACGTAGCCGCCCAGGGGGATGAGCGAAATGAGATATTCCGTTTCCCCTTTTTGGCGCCGCCACAGCGCAGGTCCAAAGCCCAGAGAGTATTTTAATACCCTAACGCCAAAGAGGCGCGCTGCCAGGAAGTGCCCCAGCTCGTGAATGGCGATAATCAGCCCAAAGCCGATGAGCACCAAAAGCAGATTTACCAGATTGAACATCTACTTTTGCGCCAAGGTGATAGCGATATAAGATGCCACATCGGTAGAATATGAACCCGTGCCAAAACCGGCGTCATAACCCAGTTCAATGGCAAGCTCGTGCGAGATGCGCGGTCCACCGCAGATAAAGAGCATTTTATCGCGCAAGCCTTCCGCCTCTGCCAGCTCCACCAAACGTGTAAGATTTTGAATATGAATATTCTTCTGAGTTACTACCTGCGAAACTAAAATCACATCCGCCTTTTCTTCCCGCGCTCGTGCCAAAAGCTCTTCAGAGGGCACCTGCGCACCCATATTGATGGTGTTAAAGCAGGAATAGCGCTCCAAACCGTAGCGATGGTTGTAGCCCTTCATATTCATGATGGCGTCGATGCCCACGGTATGCGCATCGCTTTCAATGCAGGCGCCCACGATGGTGAGCTGGCGCCCAATATACTCTTCCACATACTTTTCCGTGGCTTCCATGTCCATCACTGGCGTTTCCACCACTTTCACCTTGATCTTGCTGGTATCCACGCCCACTTGCGAAACTGCGTAAGCGATGAAATGCGTAAAACCCTCGCCCAGCTCGCGCATGCAGGTTATTTCCGCATCTTCAAAACCCATCGAGAGGATCAGAATGCGCGCCGCTTCCTTGCCAAAGGCATCTGCCGGAGCAGGTAAAGCAAAGGATAGCTGCACCTTACCGTCATTTAATGTATCGCCATAAGCTTTGATAATCGTGCTCATATTCCCAATTCCTTTTTCATATTTTGCATGAAGGGATTGTAATAATCCGCCTCGCGTTTGAAAACGCCATCCAGCCCCTTGCCGCCATTTTCCGGACGCTTTATTTCGGCAAAATCGCCCTTTGCCATCGCACTAAAAAGCCCTTCCGCGGCGATCTTTTCCAGATACTGCGTGGCTTCATTCAATACGCTAATTGCCCGCTTTTGGATGAAGCTATCTGGCGCCAGCTCAAGGCTTTCGCCCAAATCCTTCACGGCAGTAAAGAGATATTTGGCGTTTTCGATAGCGAGCGAACGATCCACCAAATGCGGGGTATGAATCGCCTCGGTCATCATGCCCAAAAGCTGCACACCCTGTCCCGTAAGCTGACCCACAAAATTGAACATCGCATCCATCAGATGGGTCTTGAAGATATTGCCGCTGGCGTATTTGGTGGGCGGCATATATTTCACCGGCGCTTCGGGGAAAAGCGCACGTGTAAGTAGCGCATGGGCAAGCTCATAGCTAAAGCTATTTTCCATCTCCGGGTCTATTTCGTAGGCATGCCCCAAACCCATCTTATCTGGCTTTACCCCGCTAAGTAGCGCAAAACTCTCGTTCAAAAGCTGCGAAGCGGTAACGGTATATGCCTTTTCCACGGCGTCGCTGGTGGTAAGGTAATTATCCTCACCGGTTTGAATCTCGATACCCGCAAAAGCATTGATCATGCGGGAAAAGTATTGATCCAAAAGCGTGCGTTTGGGATTGATATCGCGGAACAAAATGCCATACATGGCGTCATTGAGCATGAGATCCAGGCGTTCCAGCGCACCCATTACGGCAATCTCCGGCATGCAAAGCCCGCTGGCATAGTTCGTAAGGCTTATGTATCGCCCCTCTTTTTCGCTTACTTCGTCCAAGGCTTCGCGCATGATGCGGAAGTTTTCCTGCGTGGCATAAGTGCCGCCAAATCCTACAGTTGTAGCGCCATAAGGCACGTAGTCCAAAAGAGATTGCGCAGTGGAGCGGATAACGGCAATGATGTCTGCACCTTCGGAAGCGGCGGCTTTGGCTTGCACGGCGTCTTCATAAATATTTCCGGTGGCTACTATTACGTAAATAGCGGGCTTGCGGCGCGCTCCGTATTTGGCAAAGAGCGCTTCGCGTTTTTCGCGCTGACAGCTTATATATCTCAAAGCCTTATCGCTCAGGCGGTTCAGAAGCTCAAAGATTTCTGCTTTATCTCCGGCAGGCAGGGCGGTAAGTTCCAATTCCCCGGCTGCTACCAGTTCGGCTATGTCCTGCGCATCCC
>Ga0172382_10013058_pt1 | contig 10742 bp, 11 predicted proteins | sample Leawel138RmetaG_FD_122245 | JGI IMG/M metagenome (GOLD analysis project Ga0172382, IMG submission 122245) | Leachate microbial communities from a municipal landfill in Southern Ontario, Canada - Leachate well 138R metaG | ecosystem: Engineered > Solid waste > Landfill > Unclassified | place...
CGCGCGATCCGATCTTCGGCCCGGTGGTGATGTTCGGGGCCGGCGGCGTCTCGGTCGAGGTGGTGGACGACACCGCCATCGGCCTGCCGCCGCTCGACGACGTGCTCGGCGAGGCGCTGATCGCGCGCACCCGCATCGGCAAGCTGCTCGCCGGCTTCCGCGACCGCGCGCCCGCCGACAAGGCGGCGATCCTGCGCTCGCTCAACGCCGTGTCGCAGATGGTGGTCGATTTCCCCTGCATCGCCGGCATCGACGTCAACCCGCTGCTGACCGGGCCCGAGGGCGCGGTGGCGCTCGACGCGCGCATCGAGCTGGACCTCGCCCGCATCGGGGAGGAGGGGCCGAACCCCGACCTTGCCGTCCGCCCCTATCCCTCCGGCTGGGAGAAGACCTTTCGGTCAGCCAGCGGTGCGGAATACACGCTCAGGCCGATCCGCCCGGCCGACATCGCGCTCTATCCCGCATTTCTGGAGCACGTGTCGCAGGCCGACATCCGCCTGCGCTTCCTCGGCTACCGCAAGGCGTTCCCGGACGAGATGCTGAAGCGGCTGACCCAGCTCGACTACGACCGCGAGATCGCCTTCGTCGCGCTCGACGAGAATGGCGCGCTCGCCGGCATCTCGCGGATTTCGGCCGATCCCAACCACGAGAACGCCGAGTTCGGCCTGCTGGTGCGCTCCGACCGGCAGGGGCAGGGCATCGGCCGGGCGCTGATGTCGCATCTGGTCGATTACGCCCGCGCCGACGGCCTGTCGCGCATCGAGGGCATCATGTTCGACGAGAACGACAAGATGATCGAGCTGGCCCGCAATCTGGGCTTCGTCATCCACGACCACCCCGACGATTCGACGCTCGAGCTGGCCGTGCTGACGTTGAAGTAGAGGGTCAGGCCGCCAGACAGGCCGCGCAATGGCCGCGGATCTCGATCGTGGTCTTTTCCGTCCTGAAGCCCTTGGCGGCGGACCACGCGCCCAGGCGCTCGCGCACGCCCTCGTCGGAGAATTCCTCGACCTGGCCGCAATCCTCGCAGATGGCGAAGGCGATCATCCCCTCGGCGTGGCAATGCGGGTGGGCGCAGGCGACGAAGGCATTCAGCGTCTCCAGCCGGTGGACGAGGCCGGCGGCGAGCAGCTTGTCGAGCGCGCGATAGACCTGAAGCGGCGCGCGCAGGCCGTCCTCGCGCAGACGGTCGAGGATCGTATAGGCCGAGAGCGGCCCTTCCGCCTTGGCCAGCGTGTCGAGCACCAGCGACTGGTTGCGGGTCAGTTCGGGGTGATGATGTGCGGTCATGGTCTGTCGCTCCCGGATGCGGCGCGCCTGAAAAGAATAGGGTAGGCCGGCAGGCTGAGAAGGAAAAGGCCGAGCGCGGCGACGACGATCGACGGCCCGGACGGCGTGTCGAAGGTGAGCGAGCCGTGCAGCCCGCCGACGACGGCGAGCGCGCCGATCAGCGCGGCCAGCCCCGCCATCGCCTCCGGCGTGCCGGCGAAGCGCCGCGCCGTCGCGGCGGGGATGATCATCAGCGCCGTGATCAGCAGCACGCCGACCACCTTCATGGCGATGGCGACGACGAGCGCCATCATCAGCATGAAGGCGAGCTTCGAGCGCGCCGGCGAAAGTCCCTCGGCCGCGGCCAGTTCCTCGTCGACCGAGGCCGCCAGCAGCGGTCGCCACAACAGCGCAAGCATGGCCAGCACCAGCGCCCCGCCGCCCCAGATCAGCGCCACGTCGAGGCGCGAGACCGCGAGGATGTCGCCGAACAGGAAGCCCATCAGGTCGACGCGCACCCATGTCATGAAGGCGAGCGCGACCAAGCCGAGCGCCAGCGCGCCGTGCGACAGGATGCCGAGCAGCGCGTCGGCAGAAAGCCCGCCCCGGCTTTCCAGCGCCGTCAAGGCCAGCGACACCAGAAGCGCGACGACGAACACGCCCGCCGTCAGGTCGATCTCGAACAGGAAGCCGAGCGCGACGCCGAGCAACGCCGAATGCGCCATCGTGTCGCCGAAATACGCCATGCGCCGCCACACCACGAAACAGCCGAGCGGCCCGGTTACTAGCGCCAGCCCGATGCCGGCGAGGATTGCGCGCGAGAAGAAATCATCGAGCATCGCCAGTCTCCTTACGGGCCTCCCCATGGGCGTGGCCGCCGCCATTGCCATTATGGGGGCCATGATGATGGCCGTCGCCTTCGTGGCAATGGTCGGTGATCGTGCCGTCCTCGTGCAGCACCCGGCCGTCGGCGAGGTGGGTGTGGTCGTGGCGGTGGCTGTAGACGGCGAGCGCGCCCGCCGCGCGCTGGCCGAAGAGCTGGCGGTATTTCGGGTCCGACGCCACCGCGCGTGGCGTGCCGCGGCAGCAGACGTGGCCGTTCAGGCAGATGACGGTGTCGGTCGCCGCCATGACGATGTGGAGATCGTGCGAGATGAGCAGCACGCCGCAGCCGGTGCGGTCGCGGATGCGGCCGATCAGCTCGTAGAGCGCGGCCTCGCCGGTATAGTCCACGCCCTGCACCGGCTCGTCCAGCACCAGCAGTTCGGGCCGGCGCAGCATGGCGCGAGCGAGCAGCGCGCGCTGGAACTCGCCGCCCGACAGCGACTGCACCTGCGCGCGGGCGAGATGGCCGATGCCGACCTCCTCCAGCGCCGCCGCGATCTCGGCGCGCCCGTGCCGCGCGGTCAGCGTCATCAGCCGCTCGACGGTCAAGGGCAAGGTCCGGTCGATGGAAAGCTTCTGCGGCACGTAGCCGATCCGCAGGCTTGCCCGGCGCGAGACCGCGCCCTCGTCGGGCCGGAGGATGCCGGCGAGCGCGCGCGCCGTCGTGCTCTTGCCCGAGCCGTTCGGCCCGATCAGCGTCACGATCTCGCCGGCGCGCACGTCGAAGGAGACGCCGCGCACCAGCCAACGCCCGCTGCGCCGCACCCCGACCCCGTCGAGGCTGACGAGGATGTCTTCGCGCCCATGCGTCCGCGCCGCGGGGACGGCGTCCGCGCGGCTATGTTCCGCGGCCGCGCCCGCGCGGGTCCGGCCGGACCGATCGGAGAAATCCTGCATTGCGCATCCATCGAGGCTTGTCGCCTTCATATGGCATACGTCACCGTGCTTCACAATGTAATAACGTTACATAGATTGCGGGGAGAGCAGGCACCCTCAGTCGCAAACCACCCATTCGCCATTGTGGCGAAGGCGGTGGATCGGCGCGACGGACATGACCTGCTCGGCGAAGCAGCCCTTGGAGGCCGCCCGGATCAGCCGCTTCTGCGCCTCCAGCGGTGCATCGGTTTCCAGATCTATGTCGATCGTGAATGCCTTGTAGTGCGCCGTATAGGGGTCCTGGCCGTTGCGCTTGCCGACCCATTCGAAGCGCGCGCCGGCGTTGAGGGCGGTGACCTTGACGCCGCATTGGCGCGCGAAGGTGCGCACCTGGGTCATGAAGCAGGTGACGACGCCTGCGGTGAACAGCGCCAGCGGCTTGGGCGCGGTTTCGTCGCCGCCATGGAACTTGCCCTCGTCGCTGGCGATGTCCCACGTCCGCAGCCGCTCGGGCTTCACCATGCCGACCTTCACGTTGTTTCGTCGTTTGCCGGTGGCATAGCCTTCGAGCTCGAAGAGGACCGGAAAGGTCCCGGTCAGCGTCATGCCCTCGACCTCGATATAGCTGCGATCCTCGTCCTGTGCGCTCATGCAGTCCTCCTCTGGATGGCTTCCCCATCAGTAGGCGAGGCAGCCATCATGCAGTAGCCACAATTCGCTTATCGTTGGAATTCAGGTTATGAATGGCAAGAAAGGGGAACACGATGGATTCCGTGACGCTTCGCTCCTTCCTGCGGATTTGCGAGCTGGGCAGCTTCGGCCGCGCGGCGCAGGTGTTGAACACGTCGCAGCCGACGCTCAGCCGGCGCATCGCTCTGCTGGAGCGGGAGATGCAGGTGCAGCTCTTCGCGCGTCACCAGCGCGGCGTAAGCCTGACGCCGGCCGGGTGCGCGCTCAAGAAGCGGGCGTTGCGCCTGGTCAGGCAGATGGACGAGCTGCACGAGGAACTGGCGACGCTCGCCGGCGAACCGAGCGGCACGCTGGCGATCGGGCTGGCGCCGTCGCTGATCTCGATCGTCGGCGGCCCGCTCATCGAGAGGTTCAGCAAATCGTTCCCCCGCGTCGAACTGTTCGTCTTCGAGGGCATCGCCAACGAGATGGAGGAGAAGATCGCCAGCGGCGAGCTGGATATCGCGCTCCTGCTTCCCATCCGCGTGCGGCTGAGCGAGGTAGCGGTGCGGGGGCTGGCCAGCGAGCAGATGGTGCTGGCCGCCGCCGCACGTGACGGCTTGCCCGCGTCACCGGCAACGGTCGACGATCTCGCCCGCCGGCCGCTGATCCTCTACCGGCTGCCCAACTACAGCCGGTGGATGGTGGAGATCGCGTTCCAGCAGCGCGCCCAGTCGCCCAGGGTCGTGGCAGAGGTCAACTCGCTGCCGATGATGCTGGAGCTCGCCCGGCGTGGCGTCGGGGCCGTGATCCTTCCCAGATCGGCGATAGAGCAGGATGTCGCGGCCGGGACCCTTCATGCCGTTCCCATAAGCGGGATGCGGGTCGAATGGACGCTGGCGGTCGCGCGCGAGAGGGAGGGCACGGTCACCGCGCAGGCGATGATCGACTGCCTGTACGATATCGTCCGCGAGCGGATCCGCAGCGGCGCATGGGAAGCGGCGCTCGTCTGAGCGGCGCAGGCTTGCCGTCGGGCGCGCTCAGGGCCGCGAGGCGTGCAGGAACTGGTCGACGATCAGCGTGATCAGCTCGTCCTGATCGTGCAGCACCGGCGCCTGATGGATATGCTTGCGGATCAGATAGTAGATGACCGTCGAATGAAGGTGCCAGACATATTCGATGCGCAGCTCCGGCGACGGCATGGACCTCGGCGCGAATGCGGAACCGGGTGGCGCCGCCTCGATCTCGTCGGCGATGACGACGAGTATCTTGGAGACGTGGTCGGCTAGGTAGCGGCGCGTCATGACGCTGTTGTCGAGGCTGGCCCGCATCGCGATGCGGATCCAGTTCCGGTCGTCGACGGTCGCCATGTACGAGCGGTAGAACCGGATCAGCCGCTCCGGCAGCGGGATCGAGCGATCCGTCAGCGTCCCGACCCAGTCCTCCTGCCAGCGTGATTCGAAGACGGCCTCGTAGACGGCGTCGATCAGGGCGTCCTTGGTTTCGAAATATTTGAAGATCAGTGCCGGCGAGATGCCGATCTTGCTCGCGAGCTGGCGTATCTGAACCTCGAAGCCGTGATCGGCGAAATAGCCGATCGCGGCTTCCAGAATCATCTCGCGACGCATTTCCGGCGACATGCGCCGCCTGCGCCTGCTTCCCTTGTCTTTCCCGGCTTCCATGCCCGTTTCGGTCGGCTCTTCCATGTCCCTACCAATTCACCCGCGCAAGGCCGCTTGACAAGCCCTATTTCTTATTGAACAATAGGTCATTAATAAGAAAACAATCATCCTCACCAAAGGTCTGGCAAGAGGGATGGGGAGTTTGCGCAATAAAATATTGCGCATCAAAGGGAGAAAATAAATGTCCATCAGGATTTCTGGAATCGCGGCCTCCGCAATGATCATCGCTATTGCTTCCTCTGCCAGCGCGGAAACATACGAATTCAGAATCGGCGCCGGGCATCCGACTGGAGCACTTTGGGTCGGAACGATCAAGGACTTCTTCATGCCGGAAGTCGCGAAGCGGGTTCAGGAGGCGACCGGCGATACCATTACATGGACGGAAGGCTTCGGCGGCACCGTCTGCAAGCTCGGCGAGTGCCTGGAGGCCGTCGAATCGGGCCTCCTGGACTTCGCCGACATCGAGGCCGCCTTCGAGCCCTCGAAGCTCATCGCCAGCAATTTCTCCTATTTCGTGCCGTTCGGCTCGGGCGACCCGGTCGTCGCGCAGAAGGCCGCGGCCGACGTCTATGAAAGCATGCCCGAACTCGCCGGCGTCCTCGCCGACAATTACAATCAGGTCTATCTCGGCGGCAGCGTGGTCGCGAGCTACGGGCTGGTCACCACCTTCGAGTGGGACAATGTCGACCAGCTCCGGGGCCACAAGATCGCCGCCGCGGGTCCGAACCTGCCTTGGCTCGATTCCACCGGCGTGACCGGGGTGCAGTCCACGCTGGCCGAGGCATACACCTCGCTCCAGACCGGCGTTTACGAAGGCTGGGTGATGTTCGCCGACGGCGTCGTCGGCTTCAAGCTCAACGAGGTGACGAAGCAGTTCGTCGACATGCATTTCGGCTCCGTCCACACGCCGCTGCTGACGGTGAACAAGGACACGTTCGACGGGCTGCCGGAAGAGATCCAGAAGATCCTCGTCGAGGTCGGTCGCGAATGGGGTGCCCACACCGCCAAGGTCGTGGCCGACAAGCAGGCGGCTTCCGTCGAGACGTTGAGGGAGACCCTCAAGATCGTGGAGCCGGACGAGGCGACGCGCAAGGCCTGGGCCGACGCGCTGCCCAACATCCCCAAGCTGCGGGCCGACGAAATCGATGCGGCGGGCCAGCCGGGAGAGGCCATCTACCGGTACATCGACGCGCTGAAGGCGGTGGGGCACGCTTTCCCGCGCGACTGGTCGGCCGAGCGCTAGGTCCCGGACTTCGCCACAGCAACTGTTCCAGCCACGGACGGATAACCGGTGATGGGCAATGTCCTTCACAAGGTGCTCGAGCGCCTTAACCTCCTGTCGAGCCTTGGCATCCTCATGCTCATGGTTCTGATCACGGCCGACGTCGTCGGCCGGCTCCTGGGACACCCGATCTCGGGCGTCCCGGAAATCGTCCGCTTCGCGGTCGTCTGCATGTTCTGGCTGCAGATGGCATATGTGCTGCGCACGGGCGGCCACCTGCGCACGACGCTGGTGTTCGACGTGCTGCCGCGGTTCTGGCAGCGCGGGGTGCTCCTGCTCAACGCCGCGGTCGGCTGCGCCATCATGCTGATGATCGTGCGCTACGGGGTGCCGGAGCTGATGAAGGCCTGGCGGATCGGCGAGTTCGAGGGTGCGCCGCCGGTCCGCATCCCGGTCTGGCCGATCTGGACGGTCATCATCTGCTGCGCGGCGCTCACCGCGCTCCAGTTCGTCGTCGATTTCATAACGGTGGTGCGCGGAGGAGACCTTACCGACAAGCCTGCCGACGACACGGAGCTTGTCGGCTGATGACCCCCGAACTCATCGGACTGCTCTCGATCGGCCTGATCTTCGGCCTGATCCTGCTCGGCATGCATATCGGCGTCGCGCTCGCCGCGGTCAGCTTCATCGGCGTCTACATGATCACCGGCCGGATGTCGGTCGCGGCCAGCCTCCTGCAATCGACCGCCTATAGCGGCCTCGCCGACTACGCGTTCGCCGTCATCCCGCTCTTCGTGGTGATGGGCCTGTTCGCCATGCGGGCCGGTGTGGTGCGCGACCTGTTCGACGCCGCCGAGACCGTCACCCGCAGGATCCATGGCGGGATCGGCATATCGACGGTCTTCGCCAACGCGATCTTCGCCGCGATCACCGGCGTCTCGGTCGCTTCCGCCGCGGTCTTCTCCAAGATCGCGGTGCCGGAGATGAACCGGCTGGGCTACGACCGCCGCTTCGGCCTGGGCATCGTCGCGGCGAGCGCGCTGCTCGGCATGCTGTTTCCGCCCTCCGTGCTGATGATCATCTACGGCGTGCTCACGGAACAGTCGATCGGCCGGCTCTTCGCCGCCGGCATCGGCCCGGGCCTTCTGGTCACCGCCGTCCTCGTCTTCTCCATCATGCTGCGCGTCCGGGCGAATCCGCGGCTGGCCGGCCGTGAATCGCAGGCCGTGGGCAAGCCGGGCAAGTCGCTGTCGCCGACGCAGCTGGTGGCGAATATGGGGCCGATCGGCGGGCTCATCCTGCTCGTGCTCGGCGGCATCTATGGCGGCTTCTTCACGCCCACCGAGGCCGGCGCGATCGGCGCGGTCGGCGCGCTGCTGCTCGCCGTCGTGAAGCGCCAGTTCACAGGCGCCGCCCTGATGGAGACGCTCCTCGATACGGGCAAGGCCTGCGGCGCGATCTTCTTCCTGCTGATCACGGCGCAGATGTACAGCCGCATGCTCACGCTCTCGCGCCTGCCCGACACGCTGACCGTATGGGCCACCGGGCTGGAGGTTCCGGCGATCGTGGTCGTGCTCGTCTTCGTGCTGGTGCTGCTCATACTCGGCTGCATCATCGACTCGGTGTCGATCCTGCTCCTGACCATGCCGATCATGGTGCCGGTGATCATGAATCTCGGTTACGACCCGGTCTGGTTCGGCATGGTCGCGATCCTCACCATCGAGCTCGGCCTGATCACCCCGCCCTTCGGCATGGTCGTCTTCGCCATGCGCGCGTCATTGGCCGAGCCCGTGCCGGTGGAGGAGATCTTCCGCGGCGTCATTCCCTTCTTCGCCCTCCTCCTCATCGCGCTCGCCCTGGTGATCGCGATCCAGGACATCTCCCTCTTCTTCCCGCGCCTCATCTACGGCTGAGGCGGGACCCCATCCCTCGAAAGGAGCATAGGACCATGAACATCAAGCCAGGCATCGCCGCGATCGACGAGGCAACCGAAAAACTCTCCAACTGGAAGCGCTGGGGCGACGAGGACGAGATCGGCACGCTCAATCTGGTCACGCCGGAGGCCATCGTCGCCGCCGCCCGGCTCATCCGCAAGGGCAAGGTCTTCGCCATGGGCCTGCCGCTCGACAAGAACGGCCCGCAGAAGGGCGCCTTCGACGGCCCGCCGCGCTGGAACCCGATCCACACCATGCTCGCCACCGGCACCGACGGCCTCGCCGGCCGCTATGACGAGAAGCCGAAGGTGCGCTACGCCGACGACGCGATCAGCATGCCGATCCAGTGCGCCACCCATTGGGACGCGCTCGGCCACGTCTTCTACGGTGACACGATGTACAACGGCTATTCGGCGGCGCTGGTCGACTCGCTCGGCGTGCACAAGAACGGCATCGAGCACACCCGCAACAGGATGGTCGGTCGCGGCGTCCTCCTCGACGTCGCCCGCTACAAGGGCGTCGACGACCTCGACAACGGCTACGCCATCACCAATGCCGAGCTCGACGCCACGGCGAAGAAGCAGGGCGTCGAAATCCGCAAGGGCGATTTCGTCCTGGTGCGCACCGGCCATATGGAGCGCGTCCGCAAGGAAGGCGACTGGGGCACCTATGCCGGCGGCGACGCGCCCGGCGTCGCCTTCGAGAACTGCTACTGGTGCCACGAGAAGGACATCGCCGCGATCTGCACCGACACCTGGGGTGTCGAGGTCCGGCCCAACGGCACCACCGAGACGGCGCAGCCCTGGCACCAGGTCGTGATCCCGGCGATGGGCCTGACCATGGGCGAGATCTTCTTCGTCAAGGAACTGGCCGAGGATTGCGCCGCCGATGGTGTCTACGAGTTCATGTTCTGCGGCCCGCCGCTGGTGATCACCGGCGGCACCGGTTCGCCGATCAATCCGCTGGCGATCAAGTAATCATCGAGTGGGAAGCCCGGGTTACTCCGGGCTTCCTCATTTGGAGCGGCTGCCATCGACGAGCCGGGAAGATAAGGACGGGGCCATGCTGAAGACGAACAATCCGAGCACCATCGCGCCGCCGGCGGCGCTCTACAGCCACAGCGTCGAGGTGCCGCCGAATGCGCGCTGGCTTTATACCGCGGGCCAGGTCGGGATGCGGCCGGACGGCACGCTGCCAGAAGGTTTCGAGGCGCAGCACGAGCAGATCTGGCGGAACACGCTCGCCATTCTCGCCGAGGCCGGCATGGGGCCGGAAGATATCGTCCGGCTCAACGTCTATACGACCGATCCTTCGGGAATAAAATTCCTCAAGCCGCATCGCGAAAAATATCTCAAGCCCGGCCATGTGCCGCCGTCGACCTGGGTGGTGGTGCGCCAGCTTGCACGGCCGGAATGGGTGGTCGAAATGGAGACGATTGCGGCGAAGGTCTGAAAGCGGGAATATCGCGCCGGCCGACGATAGAGTCGTCCGGCATGACGTGGAGGTAGACGGTGAGCGAGAATTCTGTGGGACATTCATTGCGCGGCCGGCTGGACTATCAGCCGATCCATCAGCGGCCGCGCCTGCGGTTGCCGGGCGGCGCGCGCCTCGCCGTATGGACCATCGTCAATATCGAGAACTGGCGTCCCGGCTTCGCCATGCCGCGTACCGTGCTGCCGCCGCCGATGGGCCAGCCGATGCTGCCGGACCTGCCGAACTGGGCCTGGCACGAATACGGCATGCGGGTCGGCTTCTGGCGCTTTCTCGATGCGTTGTCGTCGCGCGGCCTCAAGGCAACCTTCGCACTCAACGGCTCATGCTGCGAACTCTATCCGAAGGTCTGCCAGGCGGCGCTCGACGCCGGCTGGGATTTCATGGGGCACGGCTTCGTGCAGCAGCCGATGCACCGCACCGACGACCAGAAGGCGGCGATTGCCGCCACCGTCGCGGCCATCAAGGCGTTCACCGGCAAGCCGCCGCGTGGCTGGGAAAGCCCCGGTTTGACTGAAACCGATGAGACGCTCGATCTGTTGGCCGAAGCCGGCATCGAATATGTCGCCGACTGGGTGCTGGACGACCAGCCGGTCAGCCTCAACACGCGCGCCGGCAGCATCGTCTCGGTGCCTTACACCGTCGAGATCAACGACGTGGTGATGACGGCGGTGCAGCGCATGCCCTCCGACGAGATTCTGCGGCGCGGCCGCG
>Ga0172382_10013059_pt1 | contig 10742 bp, 8 predicted proteins | sample Leawel138RmetaG_FD_122245 | JGI IMG/M metagenome (GOLD analysis project Ga0172382, IMG submission 122245) | Leachate microbial communities from a municipal landfill in Southern Ontario, Canada - Leachate well 138R metaG | ecosystem: Engineered > Solid waste > Landfill > Unclassified | place...
GATCATGTTTTTAACATAGTCAGCGTGTCCTGGGCAGTCTACGTGTGCGTAGTGACGTTCTGCGGTTTCGTATTCAACGTGTGAAGTGTTGATGGTAATACCGCGTGCTTTTTCTTCGGGAGCTGCATCAATTTGTGAGTAGTCTTTCGCTTCACCGCCAAACTCTTTTGACAGAACGGTACAAATTGCCGCTGTCAATGTTGTTTTACCGTGATCCACGTGACCGATCGTACCTACGTTTACGTGCGGTTTGGTACGTTCAAACTTACCTTTTGCCATGACCGACTCCTGATGATGGTGCTGGAATTAATAACACAGTTTACATGGTGCCCAAGGCGGGAATCGGACCCGCGACCTCTCCCTTACCAAGGGAGTGCTCTACCACTGAGCCACTTGGGCGAATTCTTTGCTTACCGATGAGGTAACCGGCAAGTCTGGAGCGGGTGAAGGGAATCGAACCCTCGTCATCAGCTTGGAAGGCTGTTGCACTACCATTGTGCTACACCCGCGGATCTTTCGCTTGACCCATTATTTGTTATTGTTTAACGGATATCTTGTAGCCATCACAAAGAACAAATAATTTAAATTAGGCTCTCTGGTGGTGGAGGTTGGATTCGAACCAACGTAGGCGTAAGCCAACAGATTTACAGTCTGCCCCCTTTAGCCACTCGGGCACTCCACCCAGAGAATGTGTAATTATGCACATTCCTTTTCTGCGCGTCAAGCACCTTCAACAAAAAACTTAAATAAAGTGGTTTTTTTGTTGAATTTTATTTTAAATAACTAATTATTGCTCTATAAGCGATGACAGACCTTGCTTTTCCAATAACGAATTCAAGTGATCCCAGCTGTGAAAATCGATCATGAGCTGACCTTTGTTTTTTGCCCCAACTTTCAGAACAACCTTTGTGCCCAAATGATCGGACAGGGCTTCTTCAAGTCGAACCAGATCACGATCAGGCGCCGGCTTGACAATACCCGCCGCTTTTTTTCTTTCACCTTCAATAGTTTGCTTAACCAGTTTTTCAGTTTCACGCACTGACAAACTTCTTGCCACAACCTGATTTGCCAACAGAATCTGAGTGGCGGCATCCACGGCCAACAAGGCACGGGCATGTCCCATATCAATATCACCGGCCAGCAACATGGTTTGCACTGGCTCCGCCAGGTTCAGCAATCGCAATAAATTACTGGTTAATGAACGGGAACGACCAATTGACTGCGCCGCCTGCTCATGGGTAAAACTGAATTCATCAATAAGACGCCTGACACCCTGGGCCTCTTCCAGCGGATTCAGGTCTTCACGCTGTATGTTTTCGATCAGGGCCATGATGGCCGCATTTTCATCGGCGACTTCACGAACCAGTACAGGTACCTCTTTAAGGCCTGCGAGTATCGCTGCGCGATAACGCCGCTCACCCGCGATAATCTCAAACTTGCCTTCCGGATCATCTTTTAACGGACGAACCAGGATTGGTTGCATGATTCCCTGTGTTTTTATGGAATCGGCCAGCTCTGTCAATGCGCCCTCATCCATCCGGGTCCGTGGCTGATATTTGCCTGCCTGCAATTTACCAATTTCAATGACTGAAGGCTGCTGGACAGGTTTACCCTGCTCGTCGTTTTTGATGTCTTCAATAACATTAATATCATTGCCCAGCAGTGCCGCAAGGCCACGCCCCAGACCCTTGGTTTTTTTTACCGCTGTCGTCTTGCTGGCTGTTTTACCTGCTGCCTTAGTGACTGTTTTAATTGCCGTAGGTTTAATTGCCATTTCTATTTCCGTTTTCCTTATCCATCATTTTCACTCGTTTAATGACTTCAGCGCCAAATTGCATATATGCCTTGGCACCACGTGAAGACTTATCATAAACGACCCCTGGCAAACCATGACTGGGTGCCTCTGCCAGTCTTACATTGCGCGGTACAAGTGTTTTAAAAACACTGTCACCAAAATGCGATACCAACTGTTCTGAAACCTGTTGCTGCAATGTGACCCGTGCATCAAACATGACACGCAGCAACCCTATCATCTTTAATTCAGGATTAATATTTTTATGTACCCGTTTTATGGTATTAACCAAATCAGATAATCCTTCAAGTGCAAAGTATTCACATTGCATTGGAATAATTACACCATTGGCACATGATAGCCCGTTCAAGGTAAGCAAAGACAGGGTTGGCGGACAATCAATTAGCACATAGTCATAATCTGCGGCCACTTTTTCTATTGCCAACTTCAACTGGTGCTCACGATTGTCCATTTGTACCAGATCTATCTCGGCACCCGACAACTCACGGTTTCCAGGCAATACATCATAACCGCCACTTTCCGAGCGAACCCGCGCCTCATCTATACCAGTTTCGCCAATAAGCACCTGATATATATTTAAGTTTAAACTATTTTTATCTATACCGCTTCCCATGGTGGCATTACCCTGAGGATCAAGGTCTATCAGCAGGACCCTTTTCTTATGGGATGCGAGACTCGCGGCAAGATTGATTGCCGTGGTTGTCTTGCCTACCCCGCCTTTTTGATTGGCGATACAAAAAATCTTTATTGAGTTTACAACTTTCCCCATTACCTACCCTTTACGCTGCAGCCAGATTAAACATCGGTTTGCATCCAGTTCAGGAACGGACAGCGTTTCGTGATACGCTTCTTCCCATTCTGTATTGGATACCAGTTTATTAACTTCATCTTCAATATAGTGCCCTTTCATTGCAACCAGATAACCGGAAGCATGAACATGTTTGCCTGCCAAGGAAGCAAAATCCGCCAAGGAGGCAAATGCTCTTGAAATAACCAGATCCACCGGTGGTTCGGTTCTTTGCTCTATCCGAATATGTTGCGCAGACAAGTTTGGAAGCTTTAATACTCCTGACATCTGGCGAACAAACGCCGTTTTTTTCTCAACGGCATCAATGCAACAAATGTTCCACGTGGAACACATTATAGCCAACACAACACCTGGTAAACCACCACCCGAACCTACATCTAATACATTCACTGTCTTTCTGTTGGCCATATTTTTTCTTAATGGCATAACGACAGAAAGGCTGTCAAAAATATGCTGGACAAGCATTTGCTCCCTGTTTTTCAGGGCAGTCAGGTTATAGGTTTTATTCCAGCGTTGCATCTGTTCAATATATTGCAACAATGCAGACGCCTGTTCCCCACTCATTTCAAGCCCAAGTTGCCTGGCTGCTTCAAACAAGCTTTCTTTCAAATCACTCATCACTACTCTTATACCTTTTTTTGATCAGCATATTGCATTCGTTTTATATGAATAAGCAATAACGCAATAGCTGCCGGTGTTACTCCAGAAATACGCCCTGCCTGACCGATTGTTTCGGGACGACTTTCCCTAAGTTTCTGCCGGACTTCAAAAGACAAATTACCAACTTCATCATAATTCAAGTCAACAGGAATTTTCTGGTCTTCATAAGTGCTTTGTCGCCGCACCTCTTCCTGCTGCCTATTAATATAGCCGGCATATTTAACCTGAATTTCAACTTGTTCAATTTCTGATTCTGACAATTCAGTTTCTGAATGAAAAGTTTCACCGCTAGTCGTTGTTGTACTGACAAGATCCTTGTAATTAACATTAGGTCTTTTAAGCAAATCAACCAAAGTATAGTCACGTTCAAGTGACTTGCCCAACAGCGTCTGTACCTGTTCATCGGCAAATGTTTTGGGATGAACCCTGGTTCCGCCCAGGCGTTTTATTTCCGCATTTACATTATCTCTTTTCCGGCAAAAAAATGCCCAGCGGCTATCAGGCACCACACCCAGTTTACGCCCCATTTCAGTTAACCTGAAATCGGCATTATCTTCTCGCAAACTCAGACGATACTCCGCCCTTGAGGTAAACATTCTATAAGGCTCAGTAACACCTTTGGTAATCAAGTCATCCACCAGAACACCTAAATAGGCTTCATCACGGCGAGGTACCCAAGGTGCTTCGCCTTTTACCTGCAAGGCTGCATTCAAACCTGCCAGCAAACCTTGTGCACCGGCTTCTTCATACCCGGTTGTCCCGTTAATTTGCCCGGCAAAGAACAATCCATTAATGCTTTTTGTTTCAAGACTGCTTTTTAATCCACGTGGATCAAAGTAATCATATTCAATGGCATAACCCGGACGAAGTATATGGGCATTTTCCAAACCGGGCAAAGAATGCACCAATTCCAGCTGTACATCATAAGGCAAGCTGGTTGAAATTCCATTTGGATAAATTTCATTGGTTGTCAAACCTTCCGGCTCTAAAAACACCTGGTGTGAATTCTTGTCAGCAAAGCGATGTACCTTGTCTTCAATTGAAGGACAATAGCGCGGACCAATACCATCAATTACACCGGTATACATTGGGGACCGATCCAGCCCCCCTCTTATAATTTCATGAGTTCTTTCATTAGTATAAGTGATCCAACATGGCAACTGCCGGGGATGCATCTGTGCATTTCCCATATATGAAAAAACCGGAACAGGATCCGAATCCCCAGGCTGTTCAATCAGGTTGGAAAAATCAATGGTCCTGGCATCTATTCGTGGTGGCGTCCCTGTTTTCAGTCTTCCTTGTGGAAGCTTTAATTCTTTCAATCGGTGAGCAAGACTAATCGCAGGGGGATCTCCTGCGCGGCCGGCAGAATAATTTTTTAAGCCAACATGAACCAAACCATTCAAAAAAGTACCCGTTGTTAATACTACGGCACGCGATCTGAATTTAAGTCCAATTTGAGTAACTGCACCAACAACCCGATCACCTTCAACAATCAGGTCATCTACTGCCTGCTGGAATAGCCAAAGGTTTTCCTGGTTTTCAAGACGAGTACGGATAGCTTGCCTGTACAACACCCTGTCTGCCTGAACCCTGGTCGCACGTACTGCTGGCCCCTTTGAACTGTTTAAAATTCTGAACTGGATTCCCGCCTCATCTGCCGCGAGCGCCATTGCGCCACCTAAAGCATCAATTTCTTTTACCAAGTGCCCTTTTCCAATCCCACCAATTGAAGGATTGCAAGACATTTGTCCTAAGGTTTCAATATTGTGTGTAAGCAACAGTGTTTTGGCGCCAGTACGGGCAGAGGCCAAGGCGGCTTCTGTTCCTGCATGACCACCACCCACTACTATTACATCAAATTCGTTCGGGTAATCCATTTTGTTTCTAATAAAAAATAGCAATAGTTAATTATAAATCCAGAACAAATGTTCCACGTGGAACATTTACAAAAATTTCAGTTATTTTGATTTTGTTTGTCTGGAAGCGAAAATCTTCAGGCAAGATTATTTGGGAATTGTTCCACGTGGAACAAAACAAAGGAACTGTGGATAACTTTGTTAATAATATGACGAAAAGGCATGTACTTCTATGTATAAAATGTTAATAACATTCCCTACAATAAGGCATAATAAGGATTATAGCCTTGTTGATAAAATTTATATAGCTTGAAATAGTTATACAAAAACTGTGAATAAAGTGATGAAATCAAAATTACCTGACGTTGGAACAACCATTTTTACCATCATGAGCCAGTTGGCTAATGAATATAAAGCAATAAATCTGGGGCAAGGGTTTCCAGACTTCAATCCAGATGAAAAATTAGTTTCCTTGGTTAATAAAGCAATGATCAATGGACACAATCAGTATCCCTACATGCCAGGCATACAAGAATTACGATTTGCCATTGCAGACAAAATAAATAAACTTTATACACACAGTTATGACCCCGATACTGAAATTACAGTTACCAATGGTGCAACTGAAGCACTATTATCTGCAATACTAAGCATTGTTCACGCTGGTGATGAAGTGATTGTTATTGAACCCAGCTACGATTCTTATGTTCCATGCATTGCATTGGCCGGCGGCACCCCGGTGTTTGTACCGTTGACACCACCATCCAAACTTAACTCCTCATATTCAATTGACTGGAATAAAGTGAAACATGCCATCACTGAAAAAACCAGATTAATTATTCTGAATTTTCCGCATAACCCAACCGGACTCACATTGAAATCGTCTGATCTGGATGCAGTAGAAGATTTAATTAAAAATAAGGAAATATTTTTAATTGGAGATGAGGTTTATGAACATATTGTATTTGGCAATAAACCGTTTTTAAGTTTGTCTACACGTGAATTTTTAGCAAGCCGGTCGTTTGTCATTTCTTCATTCGGCAAAACCTACCATACCACTGGTTGGAAAGTAGGGTATTGCAGTGCCCCAAAAAAATTGACCGCAGAATTCAGGAAAATTCACCAGTTTGTAGTTTTTACCGTAAGTTCACCCATGCAATATGCATTTGCCGAATTTATGAAAGATCCAAATACTTATTTGAACCTATCCTGGTTTTATCAAGAAAAACACGATTTCCTTTATAGCGGTTTATTAAGTACACGTTTTAAACCAATAAAGAGTGAAGGTACTTTTTTCTTGTTAGCTGACTATAGTGATATTTCATCTGCCCATGAATTGGACTTTGCTACAGAATTGACAAAAAAACATGGGGTCACCTTGATTCCGGTATCTGCATTTTATAAAGATTCTTCTGCTTTGGCCTCTAACAACAATTTAGTTCGTTTTTGTTTTGCAAAGAAAAATGAAACCCTGGAAAAAGCATTAGCGGTGTTAAGTACTATTTAGTTATTATTTTTCTTTATATATAACTGATTAAGAACTAGATGCTCTGTGGATAAGTGCTAAAACCCTGTTTTTTTCATTAAAAACAGGGTTTTATGCTGTTTTTCTGTTGTTGAATTCAATTCTTTTTAGTGTTGGATAAAGTTGAACAAGTGGTAGTGCAAATTTTTGCAACCGGGTTCTTCACTTTTCATACAAAACTTATTCACATTGAGTCCTCATAGTAGTTATCCACAGGTGAATTTTCATAAAAACACGACAAACCCCTGTTTTTTAGTCCTAAAAAAGTTTAAAAAACAGAATTAAATCGTGTTTTTTCGTTTTTTGCAGCTTAAGCTTGATGGCAGATAATTTCTTTTTTTGATCATTTATTGTGATTGAGAAAAGCCATTCTTATGGAAATGTGCGTAAATTTTGGTGGTGTTTTGTGTTAAAGTAATTAGAAAATTGCTACTATTTCAGTGAATTAACTACTTTTATGGATAATTGGAATGGCTTACGATACAAATAATATCTTTGCTAAAATTTTACGGGGTGAAGCACCATCATTTAAGGTGTATGAAGACGATAAAACATATGTCATGATGGACATCATGCCGCAAACGTTTGGCCATACATTGGTGTTAACTAAAGAGCCTGCTATTAATTTGTTTGATTTGTCTGACGATGCCGCCCAAGCCTGTGTGATTACAGCAAAAAAAATTGCGCCAGCAATCATGAAAGTAACCCAGGCTGATGGAATTGTTCTTAGCCAGTTTAATGGTGCTGCGGCAGGACAAACGGTAGATCATGTTCATTTTCATCTGGTGCCTCGCTATGAAGGACAAAACCTCCATGCTCATGCGCGTGTAAAAGGGGATATGGAGGCAATCAAGTCCTTGGCTGATAAAATCATTGCTGCTATAGATGAGTTGAATTAATACTTATTCATGCAGGTTTTACATTGCTTAAAAACTGAACCCGGTTTAATACCGGGTTCAGTTTTTTATTATTTATATTTAATACCATACAGCCAGTAGCACAACGCAAATGCAAGCAGATATATAGGGTAGGGTATGAATCAGTATGATTAATACATACCTGCGCCTGCTGATTTTTCCAGTCGGTAAAACCATAAGGCGGAAAGGATTGAGGCGGCTCCAATAACAATAAAACCAGATTTGATATCCTGGATTGAAGGCGTCAGGGAGCCATTCAGCCGCATGCTTAAGTCAATGCTTAGGGTCGCTATCCCCATACCCATACTGATGCCAACTTGTTGTGCAGTTGCTGAAAAACTGCTGGCCTGACTCATTTTTTCAGGTTTGATATTGGCAAAACTCAAGGTATTGACGGATGTAAACTCGAGAGAACGGAAAAAACCGCCAAAGAGCAGGGTCATTGTCATAAGCCAGACGGGGGTTTCAAGGGTAAACAAGGCGCATGCCATGATAAAAAGACCTGTAATAATCGCATTAACGGTTAGCACACGGCGAAAACCAAATCTTTTCAGGATGGGGATGGCAACAAACTTCATGGCAAGCGCGCCCAATGCACCGGCAAAAGTAATGAGGCCCGCGGATAAAGGCGTGTAATTGAAGCCAATTTGTAGCAATAAGGCCAGTAAAAAAGGCGTTGAACCAATGGCAAAGCGGCATAAATTGCCTGCAATAATGGAAATGGCAAAACTTTGTATTTTTAAAAGGGACAAATCAATAATGGGATTGGCAACCCGCTTGGCATGAAACCAGTACAGGACCCCACTGATAAGAGAAATGGCTAAGAGAAAATAGGCATTGATAAATCCCTGATTTTTGGCCAGGGATTCAAAACCATATACGCAAGAAGCCATGGCAATGCCACTTAAGATGAACCCGGGCCAGTCCAGACGAGGAGGATTTTCTTTTCGATATTCCTGAATATACTTAAGTACCATAAAAATACCAAGCATCCCCATGGGAATATTGATCAGGAAAATCCAGTGCCAGGAAGTGAAGGTCACAATAAATCCACCTAGTGGCGGGCCAAGCATGGGTCCTAGCAGGGCAGGAATGGATAAAAAAGCCGTTGCCTTGAGCAATTGCTCGCGGGGAACGGTTCTTAACATGATAATGCGACCTACAGGCACCATCATGGCACCGGCAAGGCCTTGAATAAACCTGAAAAGTATAAAAGTCTCAAGCGTTGGTGCCATCGAGCAGCCCAGTGAGGACAGGCAAAATAACAGGATGGCGAGCAGGAATATCCGTTTTGCACCAAAGTGGTCTGCGGCCCATCCACAAACGGGAACAAAAATTGCAACCGCTATAAGATATGCGGTTATGGCAATATTCATGCGTACTGCCGTGGTGTTGAAAGTATCGGCCATCATGGGTAAGGCCATTGCCACCACAGAGGAGTCGAGCATTTGCATGAAAAGGGCGCACCCGACAATAAAGGGAATCAGCCGAACGGCAGTGGATGGTTGTGTTTTGTCCGGTTTTGCGTGATGGGTGGAGTCAGTTGACATAGTAACGTTGAGGTATCGAGTCTTGAAACACCTCAGTTTAAAGGATATGTCAGTCAGTACGGTGCTTGGTGCTGATTTTTGGCTTCAGGTTTTTTTCAAAAAAATGATATAGCGGGCTGGTTATGAGCAAGACAAATACCATGCGTGACACGTGGAACGCGGTTACAACTGGCGCACCTAATGATAGCACTTTTGCAGTAATTGCCATTTCAGCAATGCCCCCCGGACTATTGCTGAGCACAAGCGTAGGAAAAGAGATATCTGAAACAAGAAATAACAGGTAGCTAAATCCAAATGCCAGTACCAGGTTAAGCGTATTGCTGATGGCGACCACTGATAAATAGCGTGGAGCCTTTTTGAAAAAATCCGGGCCAAATTTGTCTCCGAGGGACCAGCCTATGAACAATTGACCAAGCTTTGATATTTCATTTGGCAGATAGGTCAGGATGGTATCGTTACCGGTTAATAGAATGGTCACCAGTAAAGGACCCAAGACCCAAGGGTTGGGAAGTGAGAGCTTTTTGAAAATTAATCCGGCGATGCTGGTTAATAGGATGAGCTTGAAAAAACCGCCGGTATTAAAAAAATAAAGGGTTTCCGTTCCAGGATAATGGCCAGATATATTCAGGAATTTAAAGGCAAAAGGAATGGAAACCACAACCATAATCATTCGCAGGCTATGTGCGGAAGCAACCAGATCTGTTCTTGCATGATTTTTTTCAGCCAGATTGGCCATTTCACTGGCACCGCCAATGGCGCTGGCAAACCAGGCAGTTTTAAAATCAACGTCTCCCCATTTTTTTAGAATAAGGGAACCATTGATGCCAAGTAAAATGGCAAATACCATCCCTGAAAAAATAAAGGGGAAATAACCACTGAGGATATTAAGAACCTCTGGTGTGAAATATAAGCCCAGAGTTGTACCAATGACCCATTGGCCAATATTACGAAAAACAGTATGTGAAGTGCTGTTGAGGCCAGCGGTTTTTGTAATTGCCGTCAATAACAATGAGCCAATCAGCCATGGTAGCGGTATGGTTAACCATACCGCTACCAAAGCGCCAGACAGCGCGACAAGGAATCCGGTTAAATATTTTACAAACATGTCATATCAATTGGCAGGGACATGGATTTCATTTTTCTTGGAAAATTTCCTGAACAATGGCGGTACCACGCCAACCAGAACGGCGGCAATCCACAAGCCGATGGAAATCGGGCTTTCAAACAAGATGGAAATCTCACCATTGGTAATAGAGAGGGCACGACGCAGGTTTTGTTCCATCATATCACCCAATACCACACCCAGGACAAGCGGTGCCATAGGTACATTCATTTTCCGCAGAAAATAGCCAATCACGCCAATTCCAACCACCAGCATCAGGTCAAATGTCGTGGCATTAATGGCATATACACCGATAAAACTGATGGATAAAATACCAGGAACCAGTAACCAGGAGGGGATGGATAACATGGCTGCAAATACCCGTACCATGGGAATGTTCATTAAAAGCAGCATGACGTTGGCAATGAACAGGGAAGCGATTAGCCCCCATACCAGCTGAGGTTGGGTCTCAAACAGGACTGGTCCTGGCGTGATGTTGTAAAGCGTA
>Ga0172382_10013060_pt1 | contig 10742 bp, 15 predicted proteins | sample Leawel138RmetaG_FD_122245 | JGI IMG/M metagenome (GOLD analysis project Ga0172382, IMG submission 122245) | Leachate microbial communities from a municipal landfill in Southern Ontario, Canada - Leachate well 138R metaG | ecosystem: Engineered > Solid waste > Landfill > Unclassified | place...
CTTCTCTTCTCTATTCTTCTCTATACTGTGTATACCAACGGTTGTCATTTGGTTGTCATTTGGTATACCAAGTAATGTATAAGAACCATTTTCTTTAACATCTAGTTGTGCTTTTTCATCTAGATAAACTGTTTCGGTGTATCTATCTTTTCTTAAATAATTGTTGATTCTCCAGTGTTTAATTACAATTACACCATTTTGAAATGATATGATGAAATTCTTAGCTAGAAGTATTTTTAAATCATCACTTGAAGCATTTATAATTCTCCCTATTTTCACTGGATTATTAACAAAACCGTCATCATCAGCTCTCATTGATAAATGGAAATATAATGCTTGTGCTGATAGCGGCATTTCAAGAAAAGCATCGCTATCGATTATTTGTTGTGAGAACATTCTTTTTTGTGCCATTAAATAAAACCCCCATTTTTTAAGCAAACATAAGTTGGCTTTCCAGTTGCTTCTTGCACCTTTGTCATCATTAACTCTTGGTCTGAATAACCGTCCGACAAGTGCATTAAGTAAATATTGTTTGTAGCGCTTAAATTCATTCTCTTAAGCGTTTTAATCGTAGCGCCTAATTCCATATGGCTTTTAATACTTCTCGCTCTATATGGCTCGATTTTGTTGATTAACTCGTAATTATGGTTACACTCAATCATAATCTCGTTAAACTTTGCATCTTTAAAGTTCCAACGGACAAACTCGGTATCATTGATGAATAGAAGTTTATCGCTTGTGGTTAAGTCTTTAATGATATAACCGTAAGCTGGAACATCATGGTCTAAATCAAAAGCCCATATTTTAAAAGTTCCAACATCAATTGGCTTGTCAGTTCTAATTTGCCAAGTCTTAATACCGTTACCGATAGACTTTTTAAGATACTCGATAACATCTTGATTAGATACAACCGGACAAGTTAATCCAACTCGGCCAACTGTTAAAAGGTTGCAATGGTCTCCATGTCTATGAGTAATGAGTAAAGCATCAATATCTGATAGCTTAATATTAAGGCTGGCAAGCCTTGACTTTGTAGCGCTTAAATCAAGGCCGGCCTCAACCATTAACGTATGTTGTTTATTTTTGATTATGTAACAATTTGCGCTACTACTACTTGCTAAACAACTAATTTCCATAGGTTATACCTCTTTCATGAATGCTGGTTCATCTTCGGTTTGACTGAATAGATTTTCCGCTTGTGAATCTAAATCTTCTTCTTGTTCCAATTCTTCAAATGGTAGTTCAACCTTTCCAGTGTTTTCTTCGACATCGTTTTTAACTTCTTCAACTACATTGCCTTTGTCAAAATCGTAATGTTCGTTTTCGGTTTCAATCATCTTTTCAGCGACTAGATCATCATCGGTTGAAGTCTTAAGGATATTTTTTAACAATCTATTTAAGACTGTTCTTTTAGCAAACTCACCAGTGAACTCTTTATGATTAGGATTAGTCTTGCTCATGCTCCAAGACTCTCTGATTTCTTTCATTGTCATAACTTGAGTTCTAATGTGATTATTAAATCTAATAGTTGCGTAAGCGCCTACGATAACGCCTTTTTGCTTGTTTTCCCATGTTGTTTCATGTTTAAGGATACATTCTTCACCAAACTCATCATGTCCTAATTCGACTTTGTCGCCATCGTAAATCAATGTGGCTCTTGGCAAGTCTTCATAACCTTTAATTCTTGAAACTGCAGCTTGCATTCCGAAGTAGCTTGTAAACCAAGTCAATTGATTTCCATAAGCTATAAAGTAACCTTGTTGTTTTGCTGGGTTTAGTCCTAGAATAGCCATGTTAAGTAATGCGTTTGCAATAGATGCTTGAGTGCAAGATTTCAAAACTGAAACTTTGTTTTTGTCAACTGTGTTTTGTAAGATTAGCCAAGCGCTACTTACTGAATTACCTACCGAGTAATCTTTTGGAAGGTTTAATCTACCTTGTTGAACTAACTCATTAACTCGGTTTTGCACGTTATCGGCTAACGTTTTCTCTACTAAAGCTGTTGTTGTTTTTGTTGCTGCTACTTTTTCTTTTTCCATTTTTTATTTCTCCTTTTCTATATTTCAAGCGTCATTTGCGCTTGTTGTTCATTATTCATTGGTGGTATTTTATCGCTCGTTAAATCATCAGCGACTAATGTAATTACTTGTGCATCAGTATCAAAATATCTATTGCTTTTAGTTACTGCTTCAGCATTATCAATTACCATTGGTAACTTATTCCAACCTAGCGCATCGGCTAGCAAGTTTGAAATCTTAACACCAATCTTTATCTTTGAAGCGGTGTTCGCAGTTTCATAAGGAACTAATAAACCTTGTTCTGATTCAACTAAAACGTAGCAAACTTGACTCCATGAACCTTCTTTGATGTTGTCTTTAATCAATTGGAACTTAACTCCTGGAAAATGATGTTCTACTCTTTCGTTAAGTATTCTTAGATATGACTTATTGAACATTGCTAACAACTCTTCTTTGTATTCGGCATCGGCTAACTGTTCTTCTAATCTACTTAACTCTTTTTCTCTAGCATTCTTTCTAATTATCAAAATCTTTTGAGCGTTGTAGTCATCAATGATTTTCTTTAAACTAATGTTCGCAAGTTCTAATTTATCGATTTCTGACTGCATTCCGCCTTCGTCAAGCGTTTTGTTTTCTTCTTCGGTGATATTCTTGTCGATTTCATCAAGAGCCTTTAAAAGCGATTTTGTGAGGTCTGATACATAAGAATATGATTTGCCTTCTTCAACTTTGGATATATCTAGATCAATGTCATCGATTTGCTTGTTAAGGTTTTTGATTTCCTTTTCCTTGTCTTCTTTTTTAAGTTCAAGGTTTGCGATGTCATCATTCGCTTTTTCGATTTCTGATTTTAAAGTTTTGATTTCACTTACTAGGGCGTTCCCTTTATTAGTGATATTTTTTAGTTCTCTAGCTTGGTTAAGATTAAACTTATTTAGCAACTTTTCGTTTTCTTCTTTACTTAAGTCATAATCACAATTTGGACAATGATGCGCTTCAAGTGGTGTGAACTCTTGTTTTTGAGTATTTGTATAATCTTCTTTGACTTGTGCAAGTTCACTGCGTTTCTTTGTAATTAACTTGTCATTACTTCTGATTAAGTCATTTTGTTTGTCAATTTCGTTGACTAGTTTGTTTAAATCACTTCTAAGGTCAAAAACATCGTTTCTAAGAGCGTTTTTCTTTTCTTTCAACTCATCTACTTGCTTGTTGATTGAGTCGTTCTTGTGGGTTAATTTTTGTCTATCAGCGGCTTTGCTTTGTTCAATCTTAGAAAGATGTTCAGTTCTCTTTGCTTTTAAATTCATTAAGACTGGATCGTTGATACCGCCTTGCTTAACTTTAAGATTTAAAATCTTGTCATTGTTGCTATTGAACTCTTTAGTTGCATCTTGGAACTCTTTTTCAGTGATAGGGTTATCGATGACATCACCTTTAATTTGAATAGCTTTTTCATCAACAAGCTTTTTCTTATCTACTGAATCGGTGTGATATTTCTTGCTTAGGTTTTCTCTCGTGTTCTTCATTAAATCTTCTCTAATCTCTTTAACTTGTGGTGTGATGTCGATTACATCATCAACAGTAACTTCGCCAGTAACCTTAGTTACATACTCTAAGCGTTCTTGCCATGACATAACTTGTCCGAAGTAGTAAGGGTTAAGCATGATGTTGAGTTCTTTTGTTGAAGGCACGTTAAAATAACCGCACAATTCCTTCTCGAAATTTGATACGGTCATTTTTGTTTCATTGATAAAACAGTCAGTAGTATGTCCTGACATTGTTACTTCGGTTGTTCCTCTAGTCTTAACCCAGTTTTCTTTATAGGTTTTCTTAAGAGCTAGTTCGCTTGAACCGTTACTATAGATAAGTTCTATAGATACTTCTTCAGCTGTGTTTCTAAGTGGTTTTAAACTTTGAGCATCGCTTGAACCAGAATATAGTTTCCCAATTAGCACGAAAGTTATAGCATCTGCTAAGGTCGACTTGCCACCTTCATTAGGCATAACTAATTCAGTGTTGCCATTAAATACGAATGTTTTTTCAGTAAAGTTTCTTACGTTGATTAAATTGACTTGCTTTAATTCCATTTGTTTCTTTCTCCTTTTCTTTTTAATTAACTTTAGTTACATAAATTTAGGTTTTGTTTCCCCTAACGAAACTTGAGGGGTAAAAAAAATAGTCGGCGATACATTGAATAGATTTGCTAAAGTTGCAATTTCGGTTGCAGTAAACTCGGTTTTGCCTTGAAGCTTATTTCTTAATGTTGTCTCAGTCTTATTGATCACTCTAGCAATATCGGTTTGCTTTAAACCATGCTCAGCCATAAGTCCTCTAACTTTGTTTGTATTAAAAGCCATAATCTCACTTCCCTTCTCGTAATGTTTTAACGTATGCTCTTAGAACTTTTCCATTTGTTGGTTTAAACCCTTGAGATTCACACCAGTTTAAGTAATCATTCCATTCATTCATAATCTTTTCCATATTAAACCTCCTTTATATTCCGTAATTTAAATCGAATTCTTCTTTAGTAATTTCAACTTCTAGCCAACCAGTATTTTTATAATATTTCTTGTTTCTTTTGTAATAACTTACACCCTTTTCATTAGTCCACATCATTTCCTTTTCCTCCTAAAAGTTTCTTTTTAATTAACTTCTACCCACATTATAGCAAATTGTTTATTGTTAGTCAACAATTTTTTATCTTTTTAGTAAACTTTTTTTAAATTGTATATTAATCCGCAACAATCGGTGCTATAATGACAAATATAGGAGTGGTATTATGAAAACAAATATTCGCAAACTGCGAACACAAAAGAAACTCACTCTGGAAGAAGTAGGCAAAAAAATTTCTTTAGGTAAAGCTTCGTTGTCAAAAATAGAGAACGATCAACAAAACATTTATATAGATACAGCAATACAGCTAGCAGATTTGTTTGGAGTATCTCTTGATGAATTGCTAGGCAGAGATTTTAATAATCCTAACAAGCCAGTCATCAAAACCGTTGACTTTGAAATCAACGACATTTTGCGCAAACTAAGAAGTTATAGCAATAACGAATTGATGAAACTATCAGGAGCAATTGACTTAATAATAGAAGAAAGAACAAGTGTCAAAGATAGGTTGAATAACGATGTATTAAAAGTAAATAAGAGAGTATTTGGTTTCATTTCACGCTGGCAGTCAGCAAGAAGATTTTCTGAACTAGCCACTGAATACGGCTTAACAAAACTCACATTACACAGTTTAAGGCATTACTTTGCGACACAGTGTTTAAATGCTGGAATTGCTGAAAAAGTAACAACGGCATGGCTAGGACACCACGATTCAAAAGTCGCAAAAGAGATATATCAGCATATAAAATCCGATTTTGAAAGCGAACAAATAGAGAAATTGGCTAAATATAGACAAGTAAAGAAATAAGTTTGACACCTATCTTGACACCTATTCAAAGCGTATAAATAAAAAAAAGAGAAGTATTGTGAAAACTACTTCCCTAAACAGAGCGATTTTGGTGCGCCATCACGGACTCGAACCGGGGACCCAATGATTAAGAGTCATTTGCTTAGGTGTATAACAAACCGCTAAACATTGCAATTTAGCGATAATCAAATATCAAATTGACACCCATTTTGACACCCATTTTCATTCTGATTTTAATTTTTTAAGTAAAAGGCAACATTATATAAGGTTCAAGCATCATGATTAAAGTGGCTATTGCAATTACTATTAAAAACCACTCTCTTCGTTTGTTGCCTTTATCGGATTTGTAATACGCTAACGCCATGTATCCAGGACCTTTAATTGATAACTCGTGTTGTGCTTCGTAAATCAACCCAGCTTGTTTTGATAAGTTGAACATCTTTTCATTATCTTTTCGGAATTTTTCCAAAAGAGTGCCATCGATATTTCTTTCTGAATTGGCTTTAGTAAACTGTTCAACCTTAATTAAAAACCGATACATATCTTTATCTAATATCATATATATACCCCTACTTATATTATAGCATTTATTGATTATTAAACCAAATAAAAAAAGGCACTCTTCTTACGGAATGCCTAAAATATGTTTTCTAAACTTTGGGAGTATGTTATTTGGAATGATATCTGTAGTGTAAGTGTCGTTAACATTTGTTTTCGTGGTAGTAAGAAGTTTCACTTGTTCTTTTGCCAATTCTGCTCTGAAAGCTTCAAGCTTTGCTTTTTCTTCTTCTAGTTGTTTTTTCTCTTGCGCTTTTAAATCTGGAATCATCGAATATATTTTTTGCAACGCTTTTGATCTTCTTTGAGCATTTACCAATACATAATGCTTAACGTGTTTCATGGCTTCTCTAGCTCCAGCGTATAATTGATAAACAATCAATATAATTACAGTAATAATTGTTTTTGTATCTACCGATTCCAACGATCCGAACAAAAGACCCAATCCCAGCAAAGAAGCAATAGCTTTCCAAACCGCTTTACCAAGCACAGATTTTGCTCTAGCTTTTTTTCTGTCTCTCATAAAAAACTGCGATTCATCTGGATTGAACTTATCTTCTTGTTCGGTGATTAGATCATTAATGTCAAGCTTTCTATAACCTTTAATTTGTTTATCCGGAATAGCTAATATCCTATCTTTATTTTTTATTAGAGATTGACCTTCACTTATCTTTTGTTCGCAAAATTTCATAGATGCTTTTTTGCTCCAAAAAGGAATACCTACAAATTTCTTAATTTTTATTATTCTTGGGAATAGATATCTTTTCTTTTTTGAGAGCTTAAAATATTCCAACTTGTTTTGAAAAAACCCTATTAAAGAATTAATTTGTTTTGTTACATGTTCGAGTTTATCTTCTTCATTAATAATAGTTACAGCTTTATCAGCATATTTAACTTCTGAGGTTTTGGTAATCGGAGTTATTAACGGCTGGCCTTTTTCGTCTTTGAGTTCTGCTCCATCTTCGCTATAAGCGCCATATATGATCATAGATGCTTTTTCATCAGCAATTTTTACATCGTTATTTGCTTCCTTAAAAAAATATAAGAAAAATTGATACGATGCATCATTAGCCCATAATTGCTCAATAAGAGTAACTCCAACAGTCAGCCAGTAAGCTATTGATAATATATCTTCAAAGGTGTTGTACTGAAATCCGCTAATCGTAATCCCGACAAAAGCTAATACCATCATTATTACAATTTTAGCAAAATAAGAAGTTATATTAAATGCTTTGGAATCAACAATATATTTAGGATTATTTACATAATCCATAAATGTTTTGCCAGCCATAATTTATAACCCCTTCCATTTTTTATAATAATATTTTTCCAGGAATTGCGCACCAAAAGCAACCATATTAGAACCTGCGCTAATAAAGAAAAAAATCATAGCGTCATAAGCTACCAAATAAGCTCCTAGCATCAATAATCCTAAAAATAGGTATTGGAATGTATGGTTACGCATAAAAGCTATTCTATTGCTTAATTTATATTGTTCAATCCAATGTTTGATTAAATCACTTAAGAATTGAATGGTAATAACGCCAACTACAATTCCACCGAGAGCAATCTTCCCAAGTATTGTATTATTTTCAGCGCCTTTCATAAATCCCCATTTAATAATAGCATAGCCAATCGGAATGCCTATCATCAGGATATACTTAACAAGTTGCCAAAAGCGATACCATTTTTTATCGGTCATAAGGATCACTCCTTACTTTGGTTATTAATTTGATCGATTAAAGCTTGTTTATTAACTTCTCTTTGCTTGACTGTTTCACCAATAAGAGCATTAGAAATTGATAGCCCAGCTTGTTTTACAATTTGTAACGCATCCGGAATATTATCATCGATAGCCAAAACCTTTTGGGTATCTTCTTTATATTTAGATGCCAAAGCTACTAATTGAGGATTTGAACTGTTAGCGAATAACTGATAAGTCATTTCTAATAAAATAGAGTTCATAGCTTCTGACTTTGCAGTTCTTGCTTCGGCCTGTTTAATTGCTGCAGTGTTTTCGTCAACATTAGATTTGATAGTAACAGCTTGAGAATTCGTAGCGTTTAAATCTCGATATGTAACAATTAATGTGCCAAGTCTTTTTATAAATATCAATGCAATACTTACTATCGCTAATGCTATAAAACCAAGAACCCACGCTAAAGGGCCTAAATACTCGCCGAATTGTTCATTTAAGTAAAGAGTAACTAATTCTATAAGTTTTGCTTTAGAAACTTCTTCACCATTAATATAAACCGTTCCATCATCATCGATATCAAACTCAAATGGAGTTTCTTCGGTAACTGTTGCAGTTGTTACCTCTTCTTGAGTGGTGATTGTTTCGGTAGTTGTTAAATCTGATGCGCTGACTTTAGCAAACCCAAAGCCAAAAAAAAGCGCAAATAGCGCAATAATAATGTATAACTTCTTTTTCATTAGAAATCGTCTCCTTCTTCATTTACGAAATTTATATAATCACTTATTTTCCTTACTGTATTTTCTAGTATTTTCACTCGATCTTCAAGTTTGATAATTTTGTCATCTTTTGCTTTTAAAACATCTTTCAATGGTTCTTTCTTAAATAATACATCTTCGAGAGCTACATATTTATATAGTTCTTTTTCTTTGTTGACGCAAACCAAAACCCCGTTTTCAATAGGGTTTAGTTTAGAGTATGTTTGAGCAGGCATTTTATACCACCCTCTTTCTTTAAAAATAACTTTTTAATTTTTATAACAAACGTTGTAATCAATAATAAAATCGTTCCATAAACAGCAAGAGCAGGAGTTCCCATTGGCAAGAACCACGCTATCACATAACCGCTTGCACTTTGCCAATAAATATCCTTACCAGTAAGAAAATATAAGATTAGCCAATATATAGCAGGAGAGTAGAAAATTGCGCCACTAATTATTACGCATAAACTCCCCCATAATAAACCTAGTGATTTAAGATTTTCTTTAGCTTTTTTTGCTTTGATTATTAACCAGGCCTTAATTCTATTAAGTAGTTTCATCTCAAAAACTAAAATAAACTACGACTTGTTCTTTGCACCAAGTGACATATTCTCGGTAAGTGAGATATTCTGGGTCTTGATTGTTAGCAATACCTTTGTTTGTTAAAGCGAATTCATCATCTTGAGAATATTTTAATCTTACAAAAGCAACAATTGCTTCATCTCTTGAGGTTATTTTTCTTTGCATAATCACTTTATCATACTTATAAAACGTCTCAATCTTACCTTCAAAATTTCTTTCTTCAATTAATACATTATCGTTCTTTGTAATTTCATAAAGATTTCCGCCAAGATGTTTAACTTCTAAATCATTTGGAATCATATTGCTTTCGCAATAACTTTTTTCTAATAGCATAATTTCAATGCCTCCTTGTATAATTTCATATATTTTTGATAATACATTTTGTATAGTATATAACTATCTGAGTTAACGACCCAACCGTAGTAACTCATTAAAGCTGCAGCGTTATGCCTGGTGGGTCTTTTTTGAAAAGAATAATACTTATGCCTCATTCTTCTAGTAATGCGTTTTCTAATAAATGTTTTATTTCTCGTAAAGCAAAACCCACAAAAATCTAATCGCCTCTTTGATACATTGAATATTTGCCAATTATCTTTTATGGTTAAATCTTCGTTCGTTAAGAACGTTCTTAATTTTTCTAACTTCTTTCGCAGTTCTCTTTTGTTAGAACCAAACATTACTAAATCGTCCATATAGCGGATGTAATACTTGATGTCTAGTCCTTCTTTAATGAAATGGTCTACCCCTTGCAAGTAGAAGTTCGCGAACCATTGGCTTGTGTAGTTGCCGATTGGCAAACCCTCATGATGCGAATCGATAATTGCATCAATTAACCACAAAGTATCTTCATCCTTGATTAAACGTCTAAATTTTGATTTTAAGCGCTCTTTGTTAATATTAGGGTAATACTTACGGATATCTAATTTTAAACAATACCTGGTATTCTTATAGTCGTTTCTTATCCACTTCTCGCAAGCTTTCTTTGCGTAATGTGGTCCGCGTCCTGGAATAGATGCGCAAGACCAATGATACATACCACGCAACAATAAAGGTTTAATAACGTTAATCAAGCACCAATGTATAATTTGGTCTGGAAAGAACTTCGGTTTATAAATCGTTCTTTCTTTTCCAGATATACCATCTTTGATTGTTGCTGGATAATATTTGTTTGGTATGTATGATTTGTTTATGAGTAAATCATGGACGAATTGAACGCTTTCTTCGAAATTATTTAACGCATTCTTGACTGCGAACTTATGTTTCTTATTTTTACTAGCACTTATTAAAGCACTTCTGACATTCTTAATGTCGCAAATTTCTTTATAAATGTAACCTTTTCTTTTCATAGATTTTTTATTCTTTCTATGACATTAACGGTTGTTCGAGAATCAACCTACTAGACCGTTCCCTTAATTGTCATTTTTCAGCAAGTGCTGCGGATTTAAAGCGCGGTGTTATTTTATTCATAGAATGACGAGCGCCTTGATTGATGTTCGCGTTACCAAGATCATTGTTCAGATTCCAATAGAAAGGACCACCATTCGAAGTGTTGTTCCAATTACTACCGACAAACGCAGAAACCAAACTAAGGCAAAATGCGCATTTAAACCCTATTTATATTTAACTTTTAAAAATTAAATAACATAATTGTATTGGGGGATAAATTCCCCCACGCCCCCTTTAAGGGCGATAAGAAAGACGAGCGCC
>Ga0172382_10013061_pt1 | contig 10741 bp, 7 predicted proteins | sample Leawel138RmetaG_FD_122245 | JGI IMG/M metagenome (GOLD analysis project Ga0172382, IMG submission 122245) | Leachate microbial communities from a municipal landfill in Southern Ontario, Canada - Leachate well 138R metaG | ecosystem: Engineered > Solid waste > Landfill > Unclassified | place...
TGCAGCCACTCTTTGGCCAATCTGCCCAAAACCGATAATGCCAAGGGTCTTCCCTGCAAGCTCCGTTTGAGGACTCAGGCAAAATGAAAAATCGACGCTTTTGTACCATGCACCTTGCGCAACCTCGTGCGCATGCCAGTCAACCCGGTGCGTGATGTGAAGAATGTGGGCAAAGACAAGCTGGGCCACCGAATCGGTACTGTAGGAAGGAATATTGGTGACGGTTATTCCGGCCTGATCGGCCGCGTTCAGATCGACCACATTATACCCCGTGGCCAAAACGCCGATATACTTCAACTGCGGATTGGACGCAATCAGGGGCTGGTCAATGATCACTTTGTTGGTGAAGACCGCCGCCGCCCCTTGTATCCGCGAAGCCCTTTCGCCGGGGGCAGTCCGGTCGTAGACCGTGAGCTCTCCAAAGCCGGAAAAACCGTCCCAGCTTAAATCGCCGGGATTAACGGTATAACCATCAAGAATCACAAGTTTCACAGGCATCATTCATAAAAAAACCTCTGTAAAAACAGAGGTTGTCCATTTCTTTCTATTTCAAATCAGGATTAATCCTGATCTTCATATTCGCTGGTTGGTTCAAACCGCCAGACATCATCGAAATAATAACTGGAGCTTCTGCCCGTAGCGACAAAGGCCACATCATTAACCACAAAGGCAACCGCTTCAATGCGGGAGGAGCCTTCATAACTGGTTTTTTCGATCCACAGGTCGGTTGCCGGATTGTATTCCCACACCGTAGAACCTGTCGTATTTCTTCCGCCCGTAGCCAGATAACCTTTTCCGCCAACTGCAAACGCCACAGCCCTGTCTCTGGTGATGTCATAATCATCGTCAAACGTTTCGTCGGTCGCGTTGCTGATTTTCCTCAAGGGAGTCCAGGTATCGGTGGAAGGATCGTAATAGGAAAATTCTTCCTTTTGCTGACCATTATCCGTCCCTGAAACCACGTACCCCTTTCCGTCAAGGACAAACGCTGCGGCGTCACGCCTTTTGGGACCACTGATATCCGCCTTTTTTGTCCACGTATCGGTCGTGGGATCATATTCCCAAAAATCCTTCATGTAATTTTTGTTGCTTAACCCCGTCCCGACATATCCTTTGTTGTTGATTGAAAAGGCAACAGCTCCTCTTCTTACCCCACCGGGGAAATCTGCCTTTTGAGTCCAAACGCCGCTAGCCGGATCGAACTCCCAGAGATCATCCAGTTCGTACGTTCCGTCGTACCCCGTGGCGATGTATATTTTTCCGTTGGCACCAAATCCGACAGCATCATTTCTTGCAGGGGGCCTGACCGTCGCTCCTTCGTCGAGCCTGATCCAGGTATCTCTCGAGGCATCATATTCCCAGACATCATTCAACCGGTCTTCTCCGTCATATCCGGTCGCGATATAGGCTTTGTTATCCATGCTGACCGCTACGGCATCCGCACGTTTAACGCCCGAGAAAGAACCAAGTTGGACCCAATTACCAATTAAATCCTCATCGTCGCTGCTGTTACACGAATAGCATGATAGAAAAACTGAAAGCGCTATTCCCAATCTAAGCGTCCTGACGGACCAATTATGTACAGGTAAATTTTTTAGAATCATTGTTTAATTTTAATCAGTTTCGCAGCAAACTTACAGGCTTCCCGATATCTAAAAAAAAATGATAGACGAAACGGGATATTGTATATAGAACATTCTAAAATATCCATATAAGCTAAAAGATTTTAGATGAAAAACATTCAATTGTTAACAATATTCACGGATTTTAACAATTCTTAGACGACAAACCAATAAAAAAGGCTTTTCATAGATATTTATTGATGTTTTAACCAAATATTTAACCTTTAAGTCTATATTTCTTTTCCGACTATCCGCAATCGGCTTGCTTTGCAGCTACGAACGGATCGATCCGAGAATTATATTTGATCAAAGATATGAATAAAGTTTATTCCCTGTTATTCGTGATCAGCAGCGTGTTGCTGTCGTGCAGCACTGATGTTGGAAATTTTCAGATAGGGGAAGATTTGGTGAAAACCAAATCCAGCATTATCATCACCGATACTTTTGCAGTCAGACTGTCAACGATTTTATTGGATTCGATACCTACCTCCAACGCAGATCAGATCCTTGCCGGGAAGTACTCAACCGGTGTTACCGGACCGCTGGAGATGCGTACCTATTTTAATTTTGACAGAAGCGAGACGGTTTCATCCCTCGACGAAGAAGCGGTTTTTGATTCCCTCACCATCGAATTGGGTTATTCCGGCTATTACCTGGGCGACACCACCCAACTGCAAAAACTCTCGCTGTACCGGCTGACGGAACAACTGGAACTTCTGGAAGATGCTTCATACCAGGAATACCTTTATAACAACAGTTCGTTCAGCCATGAACCGCAACCGCTGGCCGAAGTCAGTTTCATTCCTTTCCCAACCGGCAAAGACAGTATTGAGTTCCGCCTTCCTGACGCGTTGGGACTGGAACTGATGGACCTGGTTTACGACAAAGAGATCGCGATGGAGGACAACGAAAGGTTTAATGAATACCTGAAAGGGTTTGTGCTCAAAAGCGCGGCCGACAGCAAGGCGATCATCGGCTTCACCGGCGACACGGCAGGCATTAAGCTGAATCTCTACACGCATCTGGTTGAACTGGAAAAGGTGGAGAAAAGATACATCTATTATTTAGCCGCCGAAAACACGCACTTTAATCAGGCCATCGCTGACCGTTCTGCGACGCCGTTTTCCGTTTTGCAAAACCAAAGGGGGGAGTTGCCCTCGACAGGCAGCGATAACCGGACTTACATTCAGGGAAGCGCGGGGATCGTGACCCGTATTGACTTTCCTTCACTGAATAATATTTTTCTTTTGGAAGACCAGGTGATGATCAAGGCTGAGCTGATCTTGTTCCCTGCAACTGAAAATGAATTCAAATTTATCCCGAAAGCGCTTCAGTTTTACGCGAGCGACAGGATTAACCGGCTGGGCGAAAACCTGACGGTGACTTCTTCCAACCGGACTGTGAGCGTGGAGGCAAGTCTTAGAAACGAACGGAATGAATTGGATGAATGGGGTCGCCCCGTAGAACCGCGACACCTGTCAGAGGCGCTCTATATCGCGGACATCAGTCAGCATTTACTGACACAACTGGCAGGAAATTATTATGACCCGGATAACGGGTTGATCGTATCCATTCCTTTAGCCGATTTGCAGAAGAAGGCAGACGTACTGATCCTGAACGGCGAGAAAACTCCGCTCTACAAACCAAAACTGAAACTCTATTTCCTGAAACATGAATAAGCTTGTTAATGACAAAAGTTGGTTGATTTTGTTCTTTTTGCTGAATGTTTTTCATTGGGCCGGCGCACAGAATAATACCAGCAACCCTTATTCCATGTACGGGCTGGGAGAACTGCGTTCACAGAGCAATGCGGCAAATGCAGCCATGGGGAACGCCGGGATCGGCTTAAGCTCGTCGCCGTTTCTGAACGTGTTAAACCCCGCGTCATATACAGGGATAGACAGTCTGAACGTTCATTTTGAAATCGGTGTGGACGGAAAGCGTGCGAAGTTTAAGTCACAGGGAGAATCTGCCCGGGCAAATGATGCCAACCTGAGTTACCTGGCACTGGGATGGCGCATCAATAGCCGGATCGCGGCAGGCCTGGGTCTTCATCCTTTCAGCCATTCAGGGTATGAGATCAATACCACCGCGCAGATTGACGGCGCGCCCGACAAGTACCCGCTGAGTATCACGGGAACAGGCAACCTTAGCCGCGCTCATCTCACGCTGGCTTTTACCCCTTTCAAAAATTTATCGTTCGGGGTAAAACCTTCCTTTTTGTTTGGCTCATTGGAACAAATCCAGTACCACAATCTAACAGGCATCGGCAGTAACGCGATCAGCAACGTCACGAAAAATTACTTTCACAACTTCTATTTTGAACTTGGAACACAATACACCTTCAAACTGAAGCCGGGTGACCTGTCGATCGGCGTCGTTTACAACCCGGGAACATCGATGGTCACCAAGCGTGTCGACACAACCGTCGACTCGTCCGGAAGGATCTACGAGAACGAGGAAGAATCTGAAGAAGCGTTCGTCATTCCCGAAGAATACGGCATTGGACTGGCCTTTGAAAACAACAAAAATCTGGTTTATGTGCTGGACGCCGGTGTCCAGAAATGGTCCGGTCACGATTATGCCTTGAGCGGCGTCAAGTTAAAGGATAATCCTTACGTGCGTACCGGACTGGAATACACCCCCACCTGGAATTACCTGGCCAAATTTCACAGGAAAGTCAATTATCGCGCGGGATTTCAATACGCCACCTCCTACCTGAACATGAGAGGGATTGAACAAAAGGAAATATGCGTTTCCGTGGGGTTCGGATTACCCATCCAGGTGCAAAACCAAAACTCACGAATCAACGTGACGTTTGAGGGTGGAAAGAACGGTACGACCCAAAAAGGCCTGATCCAGGAAAACTTCCTGAGGTTGAGGGTGGGGTTCTCGATGAGGGACCTGTGGTTTCAGCACCGGAAATACAACTAATGGCGCATAGAGCATAGCGCATAGCGCATTGTAGAGGGGCCGTTTTTCTTTCCCGTTATGCCCCATGCTCTGTACTACAGCGTAAACTTATTAATCACCGAACTCTGGAAGTCGTTCTTGTAGTTGTCGCCTACCGGAATCCATTTATCGTGGATAATGATCCGGTTTTTTGTCACCGATTTAATCTTATTGGTATTGATGATAAATGACTTATGAACACGTAAAAAATGATTGTTCGGTAAATTGTCAGCCATTTTCTTCAGTGAATTCAACGTGATGACAGGCTTCTCCTCATTCTGAATATAGATCTTCACATAATCCTTCAATCCCTCAATATAGAGGATTTGATTCAACTGGATCTTCACCGACTTGTAATCGGACTTGACCATAATGAAATCCTGCTCCGATTCCTGGTTATCGATCAGCTCTTCCCTTTTGATCTTCCGGTTCAGCGAAAAAATCTGGTAGGCCTTGTTGGCTGCTTTCAGAAAGCGCCGGAACGCGATAGGCTTCAGCAAGTAGTCGACCGCGCTGAGGTCAAACGCTTCGACCGCGTATTCCGAATAAGCCGTTGTGAAAATAAACATCGGCCGGTTGTCGAGGCTGCTTATAAATTCAACTCCCGACACGTTTGGCAGGTGGATGTCCAAAAAAATCAGATCAATCGTTGTCTTTTGCAAAATCTCGTAGGCCTCGAAGGCCGAACTGCATTTCTTTTCCAGCTTCAGGAACGGGATATGCCTGATATAATCTTCAAGAATCTGTTGCGCCAAAGGTTCATTGTCGATAATGATACACTTCATTTGCCGATATTTAGTATCAAGTATCAAGACACAAGTATCAAGATACATGCATCAGGATAAAGTGTAAAAATAGCAATTAATCTGAAACCTGTAACAGAAGCCCGACGATCTTTCTTATTCCAGTTCCAGAAGAATGGCTTCGGCTGTCTTTCCGCTGGTCAGCAACCGTTCTGGGTTTTCGAGCAGCTCTTTCACCCGGAACAGGAAGCTGACCGAATCTTTCCCGTCGATGAGCCGGTGGTCATACGACAGCGCCACGTACATCATGGGCTTAATTTCAACCCTCCCGCTGACGGCGACAGGCCTTTCCTGAATGCTGTGCATCCCCAGAATGGCCGACTGCGGCGGATTGATGATCGGCGTGGAGAGCAATGACCCGAACGTTCCCCCGTTGGTGATGGTGAATGTTCCGCCGGTGAGTTCCCCGACCGAAATCTTTTTTGTCCGGGCTTTTTCCGCCAGGTCTTTAATTTCCAGCTCCAGGGCGGGAATACCCTTGCTCTCCGCATTCCGCACAACGGGGACCATCAATCCTTTAGGCGACTGGACCGCTATCCCTACATCGACATACGCGGGTGTCACGATCTCGTCTCCATCAATCATGGAGTTGATCACCGGATGAAATTCCATGGCAACAGCCACCGCTTTGGTGAAGAAGGCCATGAAACCCAGCTTCACACCATGCTTTTCCAAAAACGGGGTCTGATAGCGCTTCCGGACCTCCATGATCCGGCTCATATCCACTTCATTGAAGGTGGTCAGCATGGCCGTCCCATTCCTGACAGCGACAAGACGTTCACTGAGCCTCCGCCTTAACATACTCATCTTCTGACGGTTTTCCTCCCTGGAAAAGGATACGGGACGGGCCGCCGGCCCAGAAGAAGCCGCTTTTGTGGACTGGAGTACCGTTTCCACGTCTTTTTTAGTGATGCGCCTTAACCCGTTCAGAATGGCATCAACCGAAAGATCATTTTCCGCCATCATTTTTTCAGCAACAGCCGTCACCTTAATCCGGGGAAGCTCTTCTTTCTTGCCATCCTTTCCTTGACCTTCTTCCTTTTCACCGTCTTCTCTTTGACCTTCGCCCTTCTTTTGATCTGCTCTTTGATGGCCCTGTCTTTGTTCTTCCGCTTTTTCATCTTCCGGTCCCTGGTTTCCCGTTTCCACGGGATCGATGGTGCAGGCTACCGCTCCGACGGGAACCGTCTCCCCCTCGCGGACCAGGAATCTGATCTTCCCTGCTTCAGGGGCTGTCAAGGTCAGGGTTGCCTTATCCGATTCAACTTCGGCGATGTCCTGGTCTTTGCCGACCATTTCTCCATCCTCCACAAGCCATTTGCCTAACTCAACTTCGGTAATTGATTCTCCCGGTGTGGGAACTTTCATTTCAATAAGCATGGTGTATCTGATTAAGCGAATACGTTCTGATTAAATATACCGGCCAAAATTTTCTCCAATCGCAGGTTGTGCTGTTTCATCAGTCCGCCGGCAGGACTGCCGCTCCTGGGACGGGAAATGACTTCGATCGGCACACCCGGCACCATCTCCCGGATAAACGTCCAGGAACCCATGTTTTCAGGCTCATCCTGGGCCCAAATAAGCCGACCAAACTGACCATACTTTTTGACGACCGCGTTCACCTGTCCCGCTGGAAACGGATACAGTTGTTCAAGCCTGACAATGGCGGTGGTTTCATCCCCCACTTCAACCCTTTTTTTGACCAGGTCATAATACAACCGGCCTGATGTGAGCACCAGTTGCCTGACTTTGTCCGGTTTTGCCAGATGATCATCGATCACTTCCCGGAAATGGCCTTTCTCAAGTTCATCGAGGGTGCATGTCACCTGAGGATGCCGGAGCAGGCTCTTTGGTGTGAAAACGACCAGCGGCAACCGCGTTTCCCACTTCAGATGCCTGCGTAAGACATGAAAAAAGTTGTCCGGCGTGGTCGGCACGACAATCTGCATGTTGTGATTGGCGGCAAGCGCCAGAAACCGTTCAATCCGTGCGCTGGAATGCTCCGGGCCCTGTCCTTCATACCCGTGAGGCAGGTACAAGACCAGGTTATTCATCAAGCCCCATTTCTCTTCTGCCGAAGCGATATACTGGTCAATGATCACCTGCGCCACATTGCTGAAATCACCAAACTGAGCCTCCCATACCGTGAGGGCGTTTGGCTGGACCATCGCATAGCCGTACTCAAAACCCATGACACCGTATTCATTTAACGGCGAATTATAGATGTGGAAAGGAGCCTGACCCGGAGCAAGATGTTTCAGCGGGAAACACTTTTCGTCCATGTCGGCCACCACAAAAGTGGCGTGGCGGTGTGCAAAGGTCCCGCGTTCACTGTCCTGCCCGCTGATGCGCACCGGATGTCCCTCGTCAAGCAACGTCGCGTACGCCAGTAATTCGGCCATCGCCCAGTCCAGCTTGTTATCGTGGATCATCATCCGCCGGTCGGCGAGAATCCGGTTCACTTTGCTGAAAAACGGCTTATCCGGAGGAACATCATTGATCCGTCCGGCCAGGGACACCAATTTTTCTTTCGGCACCCCTGTTTCTATTCTTCGGGAAAAATCGACTTTCGCCGGTTTGTGATACGGATGATATTCCTCTACCAAAAACTTTTTGATCTTCAGTTTTTCAATCTTCTCCGACTCCTGATATTTCGCACGAAGGAAATCATCAAAGTCTTTGATTTCTTTCAAAGCTTCTTCCTGTGTCATCAGGCCCATCGCGATCAACTTTTCAACATAGATATCCCTTGGATTCTTGTGATTGCTGATGGTTTTGTAAAGCAGCGGCTGCGTAAAACGGGGCTCGTCCCCCTCATTGTGCCCATATTTCCGGTAACACAAAATATCGATGAACACATCCGTATGAAATTTCTGCCGGAATTCCATGGCCAGTCTGATGGTGGAAATCAGGGCTTCCACATCATCCCCGTTTACATGAAAGACCGGCGAGCGGGTCACTTTGGCCACATCCGTGCAATAGGTGCTTGAGCGCGCATCCAGGTAATTGGTCGTAAAGCCCACCTGGTTGTTGATCACCAGATGAATTGTCCCACCGGTACGATAGCCTTTCAGCAGCGACATCTGGATGACCTCGTAAACCACCCCCTGTCCGGCGATGGCCGCATCGCCGTGGATCAGGATAGGCGCAAGCCTGCTTTCATCGCCCTGGTAAACAGTATCGGTCCGCGAACGTGACATCCCTTCGACCAAAGGCCCCACGGCTTCCAGATGGGAGGGATTTGGGACCAGGCTCAGCCTGATGGCCTTTCCGGCATCTGAGCGGATCACATTCTCAAAACCTAAATGATATTTTACATCGCCCAGCGCGATCCCTTCCTCGTATTCTGTGCCGTAAAATTCCTTGAAAATATTTTCATAAGGCTTTTTCATCACATTGCCCAGCACATTGAGCCTTCCACGGTGCGCCATCCCGATCACAAACTCGCATATACCCAGGTCTGCGCCCTGCTCAATCACCGCATCCATGGCAGGAATAAGCGACTCGGCTCCCTCCAGCGAAAACCGCTTCTGTCCCACAAACTTTTTGTGAATGAAATTCTCAAATCCGACAGCCAGTTTTAAATGATAGAAGATGTGTCTCCGCTCTTCCTCCGAAAACTCCCGTGAATTGTTGCAGCTTTCCATTTTATCGCGAAGCCACCGAACAATGGCGGGATCCCGGATATACGCATATTCCACACCAATCGAATTGCAGTAAGTGGCCTGCAGATGTGCCAGGATATCTTTCAGGGGTGCGGCGCCAATCCCAATCGTGTGACCCGCCTGAAAAACGGAATCCAGGTCGCCTTTCCCAAGCCCGAAATTCTCCATATCCAGGGTCGGCGTGTACTGCCGCCGGGTACGAACCGGATTGGTTTTTGTAAACAAATGGCCTCGAATCCGGTAACCATCGATCAGATTCAGGATGGCCAGTTCTTTGTTGATCTGGCTTTCCGGCACAGCGGGTTTAAGCCGGTAATCGGTTCTTCCCAGTTCAAACCCCTTGAAAAAGTTCCTCCAACTTTCATCCACACGCCCAGGGTCCTTCAGATAGTCCTGATAAAGCTCCTCTATCGCGGCAATCTCCTGATTGCCCACCTGCGAAAACTTATCCATAGCTTAACGGTCGGTTAATCTGATCTTATTTTTATTAAATTTACTTTGAATTTTAACAACGATCAGCGTCTAAAGTTTACGATACGATGAAACGATCACTTCGCTTTTCAATCATTTTTGCGGCTTTGCTTGTTATTTTTGTGCTTTCCGGCCCTAAACCTCCAAAACCGGCTATGGACCACACTCTTCCTGAGATCAACGTGGAGATCGATCAACTCGAACCCGATATCCGGGAGAAAGAACGTCGTTTGCCGGTGAAACCGGGAAATGAAAGTAAGATCATCTGGGAAAACGACAGCCTGAAAACAAAGACAGCCTTTTGCCTGCTATACCTGCACGGGTTTTCGGCGTCAGGTTACGAAGGTTATCCAACCCATGTTCATGTTGCCCGGCATTTTCATGCCAACGCCTATATTCCCCGCCTTGCCTCGCACGGATTGGATGTTCCCGGTCCTTTACTGGATATGACTCCCGACTCGCTCTACAATTCGGCCAAGGAAGCCCTGCAGATCGCGCGTAAGCTTGGCGACCAGGTCATCATCATGAGCACGTCCACCGGTGGGACGCTCTCACTCAAGCTGGCGGCGGAGTTCCCCAACCAGGTCGCGGGTTTGCTGATGCTTTCTCCAAATATCCGGATTAACAATCCCTCGGCATTTCTGCTTTCGGGACACTGGGGTCTCCAAATCGCAAGAGCCTTTTACAACGGCAAATACCGGCATTTAAAGGAGGATCTAAGTGACCCCGAATGTCGTTACTGGAACTGTTTCTACCGGCTCGAAGCCGTGGTGTATCTCCAGCAACTCCTTGACGCCACGATGACGAAAGCGTTGTTCAAAAGGGTGAAAGCACCGGTTTTTCTGGCCTATTATTATCAGGATGAAGCGCATCAGGACCAGACCGTGAGGGTAGACGCCATGCTGAAGATGTTCGGCCAGTTAGGTACGCCTGATACCCTGAAGCAAAAACAGGCATTCAACGCCGGGACCCATGTCATCGGATGTGAGCTGTTCTCCAAAGTTCAGCCCCAGGTGGAACAAGCCTGCATCCGATTCGCAGAAAAGGTAGTGGGGCTGGAATGAAAGAGCACAGAGCTTAGAGAAAAATGATAAATGCCCTACTGGTAAATGCTTCCATAAAGATCGAACTCTGTCGCGCCGGTGATGGTGACCGGATAGAAATGGCCCACCCGGATTCCCGGGGATTTTTCTATCAGGACTTCCCCGTCGACTTCCGGTGAGTCGAA
>Ga0172382_10013062_pt1 | contig 10741 bp, 8 predicted proteins | sample Leawel138RmetaG_FD_122245 | JGI IMG/M metagenome (GOLD analysis project Ga0172382, IMG submission 122245) | Leachate microbial communities from a municipal landfill in Southern Ontario, Canada - Leachate well 138R metaG | ecosystem: Engineered > Solid waste > Landfill > Unclassified | place...
ATCGTTGATGGCAGTCAGACCCGTGCCTGCGGCCCACGCATGGTTAACCTGCTGGTGTGGTTCGACAATGAATGGGGCTTCGCGAACCGCCTGCTCGACGTCAGCCGTCACTGGCTGAGCCTGACCGACTGTCCGGCTGTCGACGATGCCTAGTCCGGCCCTGCTGCTCAATCTGGCGCTCGATCTCCTTTCCCGTCAGCGTCAGCCGCGCGTTGCAGAACCCGAACTGGTGATGGACGATCCGGCCAGTGCCGAGTCCTTCATGCTGGCGGGACGTGAAGACGGCATACTGGCCCACACCTACCTCTACCACGCGATCCAGGCCAGCGCAGTCATTCCTTCTGGCGCCACCGTGCTCGATCTCGGCTGCGGGCCGGCGAACCAGCTCACCTTCCTCGCCCGGCTGAACCCCGATGCCCGCTTCATCGGCCTCGATGCAGCAGACGCCATGCTCGAACTCGGGCACGAAACACTGACTCGCAACGGCATCACCAATACCCGGCTGTGCGCCGGCGACATGACCGCACTCGACGCCTTCGAGGATCACTCGGTGGATGCGGTGGTCTCCACCATGTCCCTGCATCATCTGAGCGACCTGGAAGCACTGTCGAAGACCTTGAAAGAGGCCCGGCGCGTCCTGCGGCCGGGCGGCGGAATCTACATGGTCGATTTCGGCCGTTTGCGGCGGCAGGCATCACAGGTCTTCTTTGCCACCGAGAACGCCGCACGGCAGCCGCAGATGTTTACCGAGGATTACTACAACTCGCTGCGGGCCGCCTTCAGTCTCGAGGAGTTGCGTGCAGCAGCCACCGTGTTTGGCTCCGCCGCACGCATTCGCCGTACCTTTCTGGTGCCATTCCTGGTGGCAATCCGCAGCACCGCGTCGCAGCCACCGAGACTCGCCACGGTCGCCGCGGCGCGTTCGATCCATGCCGCACTCAGTCCGCGCCAGCAATACGAACTGCGCGACCTCTCACGCTTCTTCGCGCACGGCGGTTTTCCGCTCGCCTTCAAACCCTGGTGACCCGCGTGGACGCCAGGTCCACCGCAGGTCATCCGCGGACTCAGCCGACCTTTGGCAGATGTGCCAGCGAGGCGGCCACGGCTTCGGCCGGATAGTCGTAGTTTTCAAGCTGTCCGGAGAAATAGCGCTCGTAGGAGCTCATGTCGAAATGTCCATGTCCGGTGAGGTTGAAGAGGATGGTCCTGGCCTCGCCGGTTTCCTTGCATTTGAGCGCTTCGTCGATCGCGGCGCGAATGGCGTGACAGGACTCCGGGGCGGGGATGATGCCTTCCGCACGCGCAAACTGCACACCCGCTTCGAAGGTTGCAAGCTGGGAAACCGCTGACGCTTCGATCAGCCCCTCATGAAGCAGTTGTGATACCAGTGGCGAATCGCCGTGATACCGCAGCCCGCCGGCATGAATGCCCGGCGGCATGAAGTCGTGTCCAAGCGTGTACATTTTCATCAGCGGGGTGAAGCCGGACGCATCGCCGAAATCGTAGGCGTATTTGCCCTTGGTCAGTGTCGGGCAGGAGCTTGGCTCCACTGCGACGCAGCGCAGACCTTCGGCACGCTTGTCACCCGCTGCCTTGTCAGCCAGAAAGGGAAAGGCGATGCCGCCAAAACTCGATCCCCCGCCGCAGGGACCGATGACGATGTCCGGATAGAGGCCCAGCTTGTCGAACTGCTTCTTGGCCTCGAGGCCGATGATGCTCTGATGCAGCACCACATGGTTCAGCACCGACCCGAGGGTGTAGCAGGTATCCGCACGGCCTGCCGCCTCTTCGACCGCCTCGGAAATCGCGATCCCGAGCGAGCCCTGATTGTCGGGGTCTTCAGCGAGCAGTTTGCGGCCGGTTTCGGTCAGCTCCGAGGGGCTCGCGAAAACCTCTGCGCCCCAAGTCTGCATCATCAGGCGCCGATAGGGTTTCTGGTCATAGCTCACCTTGACCATGAAGACCCGGACCTCGAGACCGAACATCTGTCCCGCAAACGCAATCGACGACCCCCACTGACCCGCGCCGGTTTCGGTCGTCAGACGCTTGATACCGGCTGCGCGGTTGTAAAACGCTTGCGGAACCGCTGAGTTCGGCTTGTGCGAACCGGCCGGGGACACACCCTCGTACTTGAAAAAGATTTTCGCCGGCGTACCGAGCACTTTCTCCAGCCGGACCGCCCGCACCAAGGGGCTGGGACGCCACAGGCGGTAGATCTCGCGCACTTCCTGCGGAATCGGAATCCAGCGCTCGGCGCTCATCTCCTGCTCGATGATCGCATCCGGGAAGATCGCGCTCATTTGCTCGGGGGTCGCGGGTTGCCCGTCGGGCCCCAGTGGCGGCGCTGGCGGCGTGGGCAGATCAGCCGCGATGTTGTACCAGTGAGTCGGAATGTCGTTTGCTTCGAGATGAATGCGGGTTGCTTCCATCGAGTACTACGCCCCCTTGTACGTTCCGTTGTCGAAAAACGTACCGTGAAGGAAAAGCCACCGCCGGACCGGACAGCACACCTGCCATCACAAGCCTCTGATCACTCCACGATATCGCCTGCATGTCTCATGCAGGCAATATGATAACCGCGTGCACGTCCCGAACTGCAAGAGCGGTCAGGCGACCTTGAAGCGACTTACCGCGCCATGCAGCCCGGTCGAGAGCTTCTGCATGTTGCGTGCGGCTTCCGCCGTATTGTGCACCGCCCGCGAACCCTCTTCGGACATCTGCGCGATCTGTTCGATGTTGCGCGCGATCTCACTCGAAACGGTGCCCTGTTCGCGAATCGCATCCGAGATGCTGTTAACCACCTCGATGACGCGTTGTGCCCCCTCGCGAATCTCGGTAATCGAATCGCCCGCCTGACTCGCCAACGCCACGCCCGTGCCCGCTTGCCGGACGCCGGTTTCCATGCTCGACACCGCGTTGCGCGTACCGTCCTGAATCTTGTCCACCATGCCTGCGATCTCGGTTGTCGACAGGCTAGTGCGTTCGGCCAGCTTGCGCACCTCGTCGGCCACGACCGCAAAACCCCGTCCGTGCTCACCCGCACGCGCCGCCTCGATCGCTGCGTTGAGCGCGAGCAGATTCGTCTGGTCGGCAATCTCGCGAATCGTATTGACGATGGAAGTGATCTGGTTCGACTGCTCGCCCAGGTCCTGAATGATCGCGGACGACGATGCAACTGCATCCGAGATGTTCCGCATTTCAGTCGCGGCACGTTGAATGACGCCTGTACCGCGCGCTGACAACTCGCCCGAATGCACCGTGATCGCGTGAGCCTCCTGCGCATTCTCGGCCACCTGATCGATACTGACCGTCATCTCCTCGACGGCTGCGGCCATCGACGATGCCGCTTCGCTCTGATGGCTCGACTGGGTGGCGACATCTTCCGACGCGGTCAGCATCTGGGACGACGCGCTAGAGAGTTGTTCCGCGCCCCTGACGATCTCCCCGATCATCTGACGCAGCGTCTGCTGCATCGCCTTCATTCCGGCCAGCACACTGGTGGTGTCGCCGGGCGCACACGCCACGTTGCTCGTCAGGTCACCCGCCGCGATGGTCCGCGTAATCTGCGACGCGTACTCGGGCTCCCCTCCTAGCGTACGGAGAATCCAGCGTCCGACGAGCGTGAGCGAAATTGCAATGAAGCCGCCTATGCCAAGCCCCCAGGCAAGCAGCCAGAGCGCCCTGGTCTTGAACAGCACATCGACGTCATCGACATAGATGCCGGTTCCGATCACCCATTTCCATGCGTCGCTGCCCTTCACGTAGGACACCTTGGGAACCGGTGCATCCGATCCGGGCTTGGCCCATGTGTACTCGACGAAGCCCGCACCCTTTGTCTTCACGACATCCCTGAACTCGACAAACAGGAGTTTGCCGCTTCCATCCTTGAACTGGTCAAGCTTCTTGCCGTCAAGGTCGCCCCGGATCGGGTGCATGACCATGACATCATTCAGATCATTGATCCAGAAGTACTCGTTCTTGTCGTAACGCATTGCGCGCAATGCTTCGATGGCCGCCTTCTGAGCATCCGCAACATCGAGCGCGCCACTGGCAGCCAGTTTCTCGAAGTGGGTGACGGTCGCGTGTGCGACCTCGACCAGGTTGCGCACCTTTTCCTTGCGGTCCGTCATCAACTGCTGGCGCTCGCTCATGAGCACGACGACGAAGAGCACGCAAAGTCCGATGACAGTGGCGACAGTAAGCGCAATCAGACGACTGCGCAGGGACATGGACCTATTTTTATTCATGACAATCTCCGCGAACTGCTCGTAACCCTGAACCCGCACCTGACAAGCGAAGCGGCCAGTGTCCGGGCTATCGGCATCGCCCGCCGGATCTTTAGCCAGAGAACTTCGGCGTCTTGAAAAAACACCGTCTGGCGCCTTGCTGCCATCTCGACGACCCGCGTCACCGTAGTGCGCGAATGAGTGCAGGCACCAGAAAACAAAAAACCGCCCCTATGGACGGTTTTTTGTCGGGCAAATGCCCTTCGTAGCTTGGGGCGACATACCGGTTTCGAACCGGTGACCTTTGGAGCCACAATCCAATGCTCTACCAACTGAGCTAATGCCGCCGCCATCAGGACCCTGTCAGGGACAAGGTCCAGAAACTTGTAAATCCATTCCAGACAACTTCTCTGGCCTGCCCGGCAGGAATCGAACCTGCAACCCCCGGCTTAGAAGGCCGGTGCTCTATCCAGTTGAGCTACGGGCAGATCCCGCGGGCATCGGGGTGAAGCTGGTCGGGGTGGTGGGATTCGAACTCACGACCCTCTGCTCCCAAAGCAGATGCGCTACCAGGCTGCGCTACACCCCGAGAGCCGCGCACTTTACAGATACTTTCCCGGCCCGTCAAACATTTTTCAAAAAATCGTTTCAAAGCGTCGTTTCAGCCTCGTGGCCGCAGCCTGCCAAAGCGTCGAAAACGTGATGGCGGGTGCTTGTCCAGCCCCATCATTTCTGCTATTTAACGGAACTCCAACATATTACCGCCTAGCTAAGGTCTCTCAAGTCATGGCAGAAGAATTCCTCCACAGGCAGTTCCCCTCCTACACCCCCGCGCCCGGCGAAGATTACATGAGCGAGAAGCAGGCCGCCCATTTTCGCGAAATGCTCACCGCGCTCAGACAGGAAATGTCCAACGACATCGAACGCACCGTCCATACACTTCAGGACGAAACAACGTCCTTTGCCGACCCCAATGATCGCGCAAGCCAGGAATCCGATCTGTCGCTTGAATTGCGCAGTCGCGACCGCGAACGCAAACTGATCAAGAAGATCAACGAAGCCCTCCAGCGGATCGAGGACGGCGAGTATGGGTACTGTGACAGCTGTGGCGTGGAAATCGGCCTGAAACGCCTTGAGGCACGTCCTACGGCCACACTGTGCATCGACTGCAAGACCCTCGAGGAGATCCGTGAGCGCCAGGTTGCGCGCTGAACCCACTCCTTGCACAAAGAACGCTGCAGCCAGCAGCGAGCACAAAAAAGGGACGCCGCAGCGTCCCTTTTTTTACCTTGCGGCGAAGTGCGCCGATCAGTTCGATGAAGCCTGCTCAAGCAGGGCCTTCATGCTCAGGCGGATCTTGCCACGCTCGTCGGTCTCGAGGACCTTGACGCGGACAGCCTGACCTTCCTTGACGTAGTCGGCGACGTTATTCACGCGCTCGTTGGCAATCTGCGACACGTGCAGCAGACCATCGCGCCCCGGCATGATGTTCACGATGGCGCCGAAGTCGAGCAGACGCACGACCGTGCCTTCGTAGATCTTGCCGACTTCGACTTCGGCGGTAATCGCCTCGATCTTGGCCTTAGCCGCCTGCGCGCCTTCAGCGCTGACGCAGGAGATGGTGACGTTGCCGTCGTCCTGAATCTCGATCACGGCACCGGTCTCTTCCTGCAGACCGCGGATCACTGCCCCGCCCTTGCCGATCACGTCGCGGATCTTCTCGGGGTTGATCTTGATGTTGACCATGCGCGGCGCGAACTCGGACACTTCGACACGCGCGGTGTCGAGCGACTGCTTCATCAGGCCCAGGATGTGGATGCGACCCTCACCCGCCTGCGACAGCGCGACCTTCATGATCTCCTTGGTGATGCCCTGGATCTTGATGTCCATCTGCAGCGCAGTGATACCGTTTTCGGTACCGGCCACCTTGAAGTCCATGTCACCGAGGTGATCTTCGTCACCCAGGATATCGGTCAGCACGGCGAAGCGGTTGCCGTCCTTGATCAGGCCCATGGCGATACCGGCCACGTGAGCGGTCATCGGCACACCGGCGTCCATCAGTGCCAGCGAGCCACCACACACGGAAGCCATCGAGCTCGAACCGTTCGATTCGGTAATTTCCGATACCAGACGCACGGTGTAGCTGAAGTCTTCCGGCTTCGGCAGGGCAGCGATCAGCGCGCGCTTGGCAAGACGGCCATGACCGACTTCGCGACGCTTGGTGATGCCGAAACGACCCGTTTCGCCAGTGCAGAACGGCGGGAAGTTGTAATGCAGCATGAAGTTTTCGCGGTACTCGCCGGCGATTGCGTCGATGATCTGCTCGTCGCGACCGGTACCAAGGGTGGCAACCACCAGCGCCTGGGTTTCGCCACGGGTAAACAGTGCCGAACCGTGGGCACGCGGCAGCACGCCGGTGCGGATCTCGATCGGACGCACGGTGCGGGTGTCACGGCCGTCGATACGCGGCTCACCGTTCAGGATGCGGCTGCGGACGATTCCGGACTCGAGGTTGAAGAAGATGTCCTTCACTTCGTTGAGCGACGGCGCCACTTCGACACCTTCGGTCAGCGCAGCAACCGTCGCCTTCAGGATTTCACTGATGCGGGCACTGCGGGCCTGCTTGCTGGTGATATTGAAAGCCGCTTCGAGGTCGGCCTTGGCCAGCTCTTCGACACGCGCGATCAGCGCCTCGTTGGCGGGAGCCGGCTTCCAGTCCCATTCCGGCTTGCCGGCGACTTCAACCAGTTCGTTGATCGCACGGATGGCATGCTGCATCTGTTCGTGACCGAACACCACGGCACCGAGCATGACTTCTTCGGACAGTTCGCGTGCTTCGGATTCGACCATCAGCACAGCGGCTTCGGTACCGGCAACCACCAGGTTGAGCTCGCTCGTCTTGAGTTGCTCGGTGGTGGGGTTGAGGAGGTACTGGCCATCGGCGTAACCGACGCGTGCGGCGCCGATGGGGCCGCTGAAGGGCACGCCGGAAATTGCCAGCGCGGCCGAGGCAGCGATCATCGCCGGGATGTCGGCATCGACTTCGGGGTTCAGCGACAGGACCAGCGCGATGACCTGGACTTCGTTATTGAAGCCTTCCGGAAACAGCGGGCGGATCGGACGGTCGATCAGGCGCGAGGTCAGCGTTTCCTTTTCGGTCGGACGGCCTTCACGCTTGAAGAAACCACCGGGGATACGGCCGGCAGCGTAAAACTTCTCGACGTAGTCGACGGTCAGCGGGAAGAAGTCCTGACCCGGCTTGGCTTCCTTGGCTGCAACCACGGTGGCCAGCACCATGGTGTCGTCCATATTGACGATCACGGCACCGCCGGCCTGACGAGCAATCTCGCCGGTTTCGAGGGTGACGGTGTGCGCGCCGTAGGCGAAAGATTTCTTGATGGAAGTAGGCAAGGGAAATTCCTTTAAACATTGGATGCAGCGAACAACAACTGCAGGAACAGGCCGAAACCCGTCCTGAATGTGACAAAGCCGGAGCGACCCTAAGGGGTCGCCCCGGCTTTTGCTTGCTCAGGCAGCCGTTTCGGGCGCTGTCGGGCTGATCACGAGCAGCGACTTACTTGCGCAGGCCCAGACGCTCGATCAGGCTACGATAGCTCTCGGCATTGCGACCTTTCAGGTAGTCGAGCAGCTTGCGGCGCTGGCTGACCATCTTCAGCAGACCACGACTGGAGTGATGATCCTTCGCGTGTTCCTTGAAGTGGCCGGTCAGGCCATTGATACGGGCGGTCAGCAGGGCGACCTGGACTTCCGGCGAACCGGTATCGCCCGGAGCGCGCTGGTAATCGGAGACGACTTGCGCCTTGGTTGCAATATCGAGAGACATGTGCGTGTTTACTCTTTTCGTTCGGCCAATCAGAAGCGGCGGATTATACCCATTGCCGCACCAAGAATTCAATCAAAATCACGTACTTTGATTCGACTCACCCGTTGCGATGAGACGTTTCGCCCACAGTTTTCCGTCTGGCTTCCACTCGGCCAGGCCGATAAAAGCATCCGGACCGTAGATCCGGGCAAAACCTTTGCCCTGCTCCGGCAGGCTAAGCGGCCGCCCCTGGAGCATGTACTGCGTTTGCTGCACGTCAAGATCGATGCGCGGAAATGCGCTCACCAGCGTATCTGCCGGTGCCAGCATACCGTCCCGTGCGTCCATCTCTGCCGCTTCCAGCTGCGCCAGCGGAACGCCGTCCTCGATACCGAAGTCACCGATCCGCGTCCGCCGCAAGGCACAAAGATGTGCCCCACAACCCAAGGCCGCACCGATATCCATCGCAAGCGAACGAATATAGGTTCCCTTGCTGCAATCGACCCGAATCACGAACCGAGTGCCATCAAAGGACACCAGATCGATCGAGGAAATCCTTACCTTGCGCGCTTCGCGTTCAAGCTCGATACCCGCACGCGCATATTCGTACAATGGTTTTCCATCGCGCTTGAGCGCCGAATACATCGGCGGCACCTGTTCGATGTCACCGACAAATCGCGACAACACCATGCGCAACGCTTCTTCGCTCACTGCAACAGGATGCGTTGCAAGCACCTGCCCCTCAGCGTCGCCCGTATCGGTATCGACGCCCAGTTGCACGCCGGCCTCGTAGGCCTTGTCCGCATCGAGCAGCATCTGGGAAAACTTGGTGGCCTCCCCGAAAGTCAGCGGGAGCAGGCCGCTTGCCATCGGATCGAGCGTGCCGGTATGGCCGGCCTTTGCTGCGTTGAGCAGACGGCGAGCCGTCTGCAGCGCTGCGTTCGACGTCAGCCCCTGGGGCTTGTCGAGCAGCAGCACGCCGTCAACCACACGACGAATGATCTTGCGCTGAGTACGCTTCAAGACAGCACGCGCGGTCAGTCGTCGTTCTCATCCCGGCTGCGTGCCTCGTCCTCGCGCACGGTCTGGTCGATAAGCTGGGACATGCGACTGCCCTCCTCTACCGACTGGTCGTACTCGAAATGCAGCTCGGGGATGGTATGAATACGAATCCGGCGACCGAGTTCACGGCGCAGGAATCCACTCGCCCGCCGCAACCCCTGAAGGATTTCCGGCACGGTTTCCTTACCCATCATCGCGGTAAAGAAGACCTTGGCGTGCGCATAGTCTGGCGTGATCTCGACGTCGGTCAGCGTGATGAATCCGACACGCGGATCCTTAACTTCGAGCCTGATCAGCTCTGCCAGCTCGCGGCGGATCTGCTCCACCACGCGCTGGCTGCGGGAATATTCCTTAGGCATTGATCAAAGCGTCCGTGCAATTTCCTTGATCTCGAACACCTCGAGCTGGTCGCCTTCGTGAATGTCGTTGTAGTTCTTGAGCTGGAGACCGCATTCGTAACCGAACTTGACCTCCTTGACATCATCCTTGAAGCGCTTGAGCGATTCGAGCTCGCCCGACCACACCACCGTATGGTTGCGCAGCAGACGCACGGAAGAACCGCGTCTGACCATGCCTTCGAGCACGTAACAGCCGGCAACCGAACCGACACGGGAAATCGTGAAGACCTGGCGAATTTCCACCAGACCGATGACTTCCTCGCGTTTCTCCGGAGACAGCATGCCCGACAGCGCGGAACGAACCTCATCCACAGCATCGTAAATGATGTTGTAGTAGCGGATATCAACACCGAAGGTCTCGGCCAGCTTGCGTGCACCAGCGTCGGCACGCGTATTGAAGCCGATGATCACCGCACCCGAGGCCTGCGCAAGGTTCACATCCGACTCGGAAATGGCACCGACCGCGCCGTGAATGACATTGACGCGGACTTCGTCGTTCGAGAGCTTGACCAGCGACTGCACCAGCGCTTCCTGAGAACCCTGTACGTCGGCCTTGATGATGAGCGGGAGGCTCTTGACCTCGCCGTCCGACATCTGCTCGAACATGCTCTCGAGCTTGGCCGCCTGCTGCTTGGCCAGCTTGACGTCGCGGAACTTGCCCTGACGGAAGAGCGCAATCTCGCGCGCCTTCTTTTCGTCGCCGAGCACAATCGCCTCGTCACCGGCCGCCGGCACATCGGAGAGCCCCAGGATTTCGACCGGAATCGAAGGTCCTGCAGCATCGATCGACTTCCCATTCTCGTCGAGCATTGCACGGATACGACCGAACGTCGCACCGACAAGCAACACGTCGCCCTTGTGCAGGGTGCCGGACAGCACCAGCAGCGAAGCAACCGGACCACGTCCCTTGTCGAGGCGTGCTTCCACAATCAGACCCTTGGCCGCAGATTCGACCGGTGCGGTCAGTTCGAGCACTTCGGCCTGAAGCAGCAGCGCCTCAAGCAGTGCATCGACGCCCTCACCGCTCTTCGCGGAAACCGGCATGAACATCGTGTCGCCGCCGTACTCTTCCGGAATCACGCTCTCAGCGACCAGTTCCTGCTTGACGCGTTCAAGGTTTGCTTCAGGCTTGTCGATCTTGGTGATCGCCACCACGATTGGCACATTGGCTGCCCTGGCGTGGTGAATCGCTTCACGGGTCTGCGGCATCACGCCGTCGTCCGCTGCAACCA
>Ga0172382_10013064_pt1 | contig 10740 bp, 13 predicted proteins | sample Leawel138RmetaG_FD_122245 | JGI IMG/M metagenome (GOLD analysis project Ga0172382, IMG submission 122245) | Leachate microbial communities from a municipal landfill in Southern Ontario, Canada - Leachate well 138R metaG | ecosystem: Engineered > Solid waste > Landfill > Unclassified | place...
GCATACGGCATGTACGTGATCCAAGGTCATGGAACCTTCGGAACCTGGGATATCGAGACTCCCGCGTTGATCCGCTTCGGTCAGTTGACCTATGATGAGTTCTTCGTGAGCGAGGATGCGGCGAAGGCCGGCGTGAAGATCACGAACCCCTCGAAGTCCGATCCGATCGTCATACTGAAGCACTTTGGTGCCGGCAATCCCGATCTGAAACTGTAATGAAATACGCAATGCATGGAGCCGGATCCGTTCCGGCTCCCATGCATCGCATGGAAGGTAGGAATATCGCATGACTTCGCTCAAGGATGTTGCTGCGCTTGCGGGAGTCTCCCCGTCAACGGTTTCCCGTGTGATCAACGGGACGATGTTCGTGACCGAAGAGACCAGGCAGAGAGTGGAGGAGGCGATTGCTTCGGTCAACTACCGTCCCAACTTGCTCGCACAGAGTCTGCGTCTGAAAGCGACGAAGAACATCGGACTGCTGGTCCCTGAGATCGCACATCCTTCGTTCGACCTGATTGTCAAGCATATCGAGGAGAGTGCATCCCGAAGGGGATTGAACCTCCTGATCTTCAACACCCACAACGACTATCTGCGTGAAGCCACCGCGATCGACATGCTGTTGCGGCAAAAGATCAACGGCATCATTTTCTCCCGTGTCTCCGACGAGAGTCACGTGGTGAACATGTCCCGTTCCACCGATACCCCGATGGTGGTCATCGACCGTGCATTCCATGATGAAAAGATTCCCAATGTCATACTCGACAATTACCACTCTGGTGTGATCGCGGCGGAGCACCTGATCGATTGCGGATGCACCAGGATCGCCACGATCACCGGAAACTTCAAGATCGGACTGTGTAGGGAGCGACACCAAGGATTCATCGATGCCCTCGGCAAGCATGGGCTCGAAATTTCCGCAGACATGATCCATGAGGGTGATTTCACCTATGAGAACGGTGTGCGGGGCGCCAAGCGATTCCTGCACGACAGCGTGCAGTTCGACGGTATCTGGGGCCATAACGACCTTATCGCGGCGGGTGCGATCTCTACGTTGTTCCGCATGGGACGGAGTGTTCCGAACGATGTGAAGGTCATGGGCATGGATGATGTCGGTTTTGCACGCATGTATTATCCTTCGATCACCACGATCGCACAGCCGTACAAGGAGATGTGCGAGCGGGCGGTCGACTATATCGACAAGCTGACCAGTGGAGAGAGTATCCGGGAATTCCGTGTGGAGCTTGCTCCCCACTTGGTTGTCAGGGAATCCACCGCTAAGAGGAACGACCGATGAGACAGCAAGACTTGAGACTCGGCATCTATGAGAAGGCACTGCCCCATGACCTTTCCTGGAGCGAGCGGCTCGCGATGGCGAAGCGGCTCGGATTCGATTTTGTCGAAATGTCAATCGATGAGACTGATGAGCGGCTCGCACGGCTGGACTGGGATCTGTCGCAACGGATGCAATTCGTATCCGATACCCTCCACAGCGGATTGAGCGTCCCGACGATGTGTCTGAGCGGACACCGAAGGTTCCCCTTGGGGAGCAAGGATCCCTCGGTTCGCCGTCATGCGCTGTCGATCATGGAAAAGGCAATCAAGCTTGCGCTCGATGTCGGAATCAGGGTAATCCAGATTGCAGGATACGACGAATATTACCAGAGCTCAGACGAAGAGACCGACCGGCTGTTCCGCCAATCGTTCGCCCAGTGTGAGCGTATGGCCCGTACCTATCAGGTGCCACTCTCGTTCGAAATCATGGATACTGCGTATCTGAACTCGATCGATACCTTCCTTGCGCTCAAGCGTGAGTTCACCTCCTCCTGGATAGGAGTCTACCCCGATGTGGGGAATCTCAGCGCATGGGGCAACGACTTGGATCGGCAACTGCGCGAGGGACATGACTGGATATCTGCGATCCATCTGAAAGATACGATCGCGGTGACCGACGATCACCCGGGGGTGTTCAAGGAAGTCCCGTTCGGAACCGGATGCGTCGATTTCACTGGCGTATTCAGGACCTTGCGCGACATCGGGTACACAGGACCGTTGGTCATCGAGATGTGGACGGGAAAGGAACGTGATCCCCAGCATGCGATCGCCAGTGCCCGCTCTTTCATAGTCGAGCACATGCGCGAAGCCGGTTTCCTCGAGGACTAGCGAGGTCTCTCACCCTTGCAGCAAGAACTCGACTTTGGTCATCAGCTCGCTTTCGGGAACCTCCTGCGGGGAGTTGAGATAATACTCATAGACGATCCCGGAGGGGATGAGTTGATGATGTGCGATCCACTCCTGCGCAGCCTGGTATCCATGTCCCATCTCCTTGTAGGGCCCCTTGTGGAGGAATGTGACGAATCTTCCCCCTGGAATCTTCCCGGTGACGATATCGCCGAACCCGGGGTATTCCTTGTCGGTGGAGAATCCCATCTCCACGTCGAGGTGTTGCATGTCGAGGTTGTGGTAGGCGACATAGGGTTGCCCGATCTTCTGTTGCTCGACTCCAAGTTCCTTGAGGTAGGTGACGATCGCTGCGTAAGCGGTGCCGATCTCATGGGGAAGATGATCGGCAGCTGTGGTCTTGCGGATCGCGAGCGACGGCATGGCCTCACGGACAATCAGCTCAATCATGTATTGCATAAGCAGCTCCTCCTGGATCCATTGTATCACCTGGTCACGACAAATCAATCTCCCGATCGGGACATCCATGCAGTGTTGCCTGACTGTAGCAAAAAAGCTACACTGGAAACCGGGAGGAAGCGACATGGCTGGTAGACACTCACGGATGTGTTTCATCATGACCCTCTCCCTCATCATGGTGCTCACACCGGTATGTGGTGCCGAGGTTTGCGACAGCAGCGAGGTGCCTCCGTTCGATCGCGCACTGATGTTTCCCTACTCGAAACCGCTCTCGCTTGTCAGCGATGTGACCCAATCGATTTCCGTGCTCGCTCCAGCGCTCTTCGCACTCGCGGCTCCCACCTCGGATTGGGTCGGCATCGCGATGCTGTACGGAGCATCATCGGTGCTCTCCTTCGGAACGAGGACATTGCTGAAGAGTACGATCGATCGCAGCCGACCATATACGTATGCTGTGGATCCGCCGACAGCTCCTCCGATAGGTGAGTACGATCACGATCGTTCGTTCCCCTCAGGACACACGATCATGGCTTTCACCGGTGCCGCGTTTACCCACACGCTCTTTGCCTTGCGCTATCCGGAAAGCCGGTGGCGCATGCCGGTCACCAGCGCGGCATGGACTTTCGCGGCAGCGACTGCCATACTGCGTGTCGCGAGTGGCAACCACTTTGTCACCGATGTGCTCGCGGGTGCGGCGATCGGGACGTTCTTCGGGGCGGTGGTCCCGTATCTGGCCTCCCGTGCCGATTACGTGTGGAAGCGGGATAACGTGAGCATGTACATAGGACCGACAGCAGTCGCGCTGCATGTGAGATACTGAGCATGACAGGGATGGAAGATTCCGGGAGGAGACATCGTATGGGACGTTATGATGCATTGAAGCAAGCGGTATGGGAAGCGAACATGGAGATTCCCCGTCGAAATCTGGCACTGTTCACATGGGGCAACGTCTCCGCGATCGACCGTGGAGAGGGAGTCTTCGCGATCAAGCCGTCGGGGGTCCCGTATGAGACGCTGAAGGCGGACGATATCGTAGTGGTGGACTTGGAGGGAAAGACTGTCGAAGGATCGCTGAATCCTTCGAGCGACATGAAGACCCATCTTGTCCTCTACAACGCCTTCGAGAAGATTGGGGGAATCACCCATACCCACTCGCCGCACGCTGTAGGCTGGGCACAGGCGTGCAAGCCGGTGCCGGTGTTCGGCACCACACATGCAGACCACAGCCACCTGGCGATTCCTTGCACACCGATGATGGGCAAGGATCAGGTGGAAGGCAATTATGAGCATGAGACGGGGGTGCTCATCACCAAGGTGTTCGAGCACATCAACTATGCCGAGCAACCGATGGTGCTCGTCGCAGGTCACGGACCGTTCGCCTGGGGCAAGGATGCCGCGAACTCAGTCTACAACGCGGTGGTGCTGGAGGAGATCTGCAAGATGGCTTGGATCACATTGGGTGTCAATCCTCACGCACAACAATTGCCTGACTACCTGAGAGAGAAGCATTATCAGCGGAAACACGGTCCGAATGCCTACTACGGACAAAAGTAAGCGAGGGGTCTCAGAGCAGATTCAGGTAGGATCGGATGATCTGCCCACACGGATTTTCATGGACCCGTGTGACCTGCATCTCCCTGCGTGCGTTATCCGGTGAATCGGAGGCATGCGCGGTATTGACCATGATGCTGCTGCCGAACTCCCTGCGTACCGTGCCGCCAGGTGCCTTGCTCGGATCGGTAGGTCCGAGGACCTCACGGATCTTCCTGCACGCATCAACCCCTTCGTACACCATGATCAGGCACTTGACCGATCCGGGTTGCACCATCTGCTCCAGCGGGCAAGCGGACGGTTTCTGCCCGCTCATGAACTCGATGATCTGTTCGAACTGGTCGTACGCGTACTCGGTGCCGACCGTCTTGGTCAGGACCTCCTGGGTATCAGATGAGAGGTGAATCTTGAATTCCGCTTCGATCGCATCCTTCGCACTTCTGCCGATGATGGGGGAGAGCTTGTCCTTGAGGGCTTCCTTCACCGGTCCGTAGAACTCAAGAGCCTCGGAGATCGACATCCTGTGGACCTTCATCGCGATGATGCGCAATCCTGTCCTGCTGAACATGTCGATGATCGAGCCCGGTTTCGATGAGGCGAACTTCCAGTTGTCAGGCTTGATGATCACGAGGGTCCGTTCGACGCGTTCCGGTGCGTCATATACCATGTTCTCCACGATATTCGGTTGACCTGGCAACCATGAGGCGAAGAGATTCAACACCAGATTGGCATTCGTCTGGTTGCGCGGAGTCAAGACCGCAGGTTCGAAGTAGGAGACCTTCTTGGCATCCTTGCGATCCATGATCAGATCAGCATAGGTATCCCGGATGGTCTCTCCCGTGACCGATTCGACGCTCCGGTTCTCCGGGTAAAGGGCTCCACAGATATCACTGAGCTTCTTGTATGCATCCTGGCCTCGGAAAAGCAGGAGCAACGAGCGGTGTGGACGACCGCCTGAGGGTCCGAGGTTTCGCTCGACATACGATGCCAGCAACTCTGAGGCTCCGGGATTCCTCGGATCGGACTGACGGCGGAAAATGGAAGCATATGAGCTGACGAACTGATCGTCCGCAGCGAATATCTGGGCTCCGACCAGTTCAAGGTCAAGCCTGCTCAACAAGCGGCTGACGACTCCGCCGGTCCTGCTCTTCGCAATGGTATAGGGAGTTACGATGACATATGAGAGGGTATGGTCCATCAGAGCTGCTCCTTGTGTGGTTTTCATGATAGTCCGGATATACCTCTTTGTCCATCTCAGATGAAAAGGAGGACCGAGCCTGCGACGGCGATGACCGTTCCGACAACCGCACCGGTAGCGATCTTCCGCTTCATGACGAAACGTTCGAGCGGGAGCAGCATGATCGGGGTGAGTTGCGAGAGTGTGGTCACGACCCCTACCGGAGCCATTTTCAAGGCTTGGAGATTCAGGATGATGCCGAGTACGGGTCCGATGATCGCCGCCATCAGGATAAGCAGCAGGGCCTTGTGACCCGCCTTCCCGGAAAATCGTGCGAAATCGGAGATGAAGGAACGGCGAGCCGCGGCGAATATGGCCAACGCGACCAAGCCGAACGCGAGCCGTACGACATTCGTGGAGACCGCGGAGATTCCCTCGGTCATTCCGGCATCTACTGCCACGTAGGCCAGTGCTTGGGTAACGGAACCACCGAGTGCGATGGCAATGCCCTTCGCGACCATCCTCCGGGTTCCTCCCTCCTTGCCCCCGCGATCGGCAAGCACCACCCATGCGACACCGATAAGAGTCACCACGATGCCTGATACTTGCAATGTGCTGAGACTCTCGTCCGCGACGAACCGGGCCAACAGTGCGCTGATGAGCGGGCTGGTCGTCATCAGCACCATCGTCTGCCGTGCTCCGATGTGGACGAATGAGCTGAAAATGAAGAGGTCGGCGATACAGAATCCCAGCACTCCCGAAAGCCCGATGAGCAAGAATGCCCGTACGTCCATGTCGATCGGGAAAAGGGAACCTTCGAATACGAGATGCACCAGCATCATCAAGGGGAGGGCGATCCAGAGCCGGACATGGGCGGTAGTGTTGGAACTGACCTGCGCACCGACATGGGCGTAGATCAGTGAATTCTGTGCCCAGCAGAGGGCAGTGACCAACGCGAGCAGCTGGCCTATCAAGGTTTCCATGGCATGACTATCGCAAATTATCGACCGGCTGTACAAGATGCATGATATCTTCGGATTGACGTTTTTTGACGGTTCCAGCGGCATCCTCCACTGTGATATATCATGTTTGAGGTTTACAGCCCGACAAGAGCATTGTAGTCTTGTGACACAGGGGAGGGATGTCATGTTCACAAGCGGAAAGACATGGATTTGGTCTCACGAGCCTGAACACAGGTGGCACGATGATGCGCTTACGTTGAAAACTCAGTCAGGTACCGATTTTTGGCAGGGAACGCACTATGGATTCAGAAGGGATGATGGACATTGTCTCCTCACCGATGTGGAACAGGATTTCTCCCTCGTCGTCCGGTGTTCGTTCACGCCTGCCAACCGGTATGACCAAGGCGGGGTAATGGTCCGGATCGATGCGGAGAACTGGATCAAGATCGGTATCGAAGCCGAGTCGAAAAGCGTGAGCCGTCTCGGTTCCGTGGTGACCAATCTCGGCTATTCCGACTGGGCGACGCAAGATATCGATGCGGCGATCCGAAGGATGTGGTACCGGGTCCAGGGAAAGGGTCCGGATGTCCTGATCGAGTGTTCCGAGACTGGCAAGAGTTGGAACCAGATGCGGATCACCCATTTGCATGCGTATCCCGGCCGTCTTTCGATCGGTGTATATGCATGCTCTCCCTCGCAAGGCGACGGCTGTGAGGTGACGTTCGACCACCTGCACATCGGAGAACGACTGTGGGAGGATGAATAGGACGGCTTGCACGGTTCGTTCCGATTTGCTATATACAGACCATGCACATGATGAATTTGTCCCACGTTCCGTTGGAGACCCTCCGCATGACCTTCGAGGAGGCGTTCAGCGATTATGAGTTGCCGGTACGGATCCCGATGGAGAGCTTTCGGGAGATGATGCGGGGTAGGGACCTGAAGACCGAACGGTCGATCGGGTGTTTCGATGATGATCGCCTGGTCGGCTTCATCCTTTGCGGATACCGCGAGGATGCAAACGGGCCGATTCTCTACGATGGAGGAACCGGAGTGGTTCCCTCCCACAGAGGAAAGCATCTTGCCAGTGATATGCTCGGGCAGCTTCTTCGGGAGTGTCGCGTACAGCATATCCGTCGCTTCGTGCTTGAGGTCCTTGAGCACAACGTGAAGGCTCAGGCACTCTATGAGAAAGCGGGGTTTGCCAAGAATCGCTTCTTGCGGTGTTTCAGGACAGACAAATCGCTCGTACCCTATGCATCTGCGCAATCATGTTGTCATCTGGAACCGTTGGACAGAAGCACGTATGCCAACACGGACCACCGCTCACTTACCTCTTTCATCCCCTCTTGGCAAAACGATGTTTCCTCCGTGCTCAACAATTGGGAACAATACGCAGGACTCTCTGTCATGCGCGACGGGAACATCGTGGGGTATGGCCTGGTCCATCGGATCAAGGGCGATATCCCCCAGCTTGCGGTGAGCGATGATGCGGATGCTTCGTGCATGTTCGCTCTGTTGGTCCACACCCTCTGTTGTCTCACCGAAGCGCGGACGCTCTCGATGCTCAACGTCGAAGCCGGAAGCACCTTGGACCGGCTGCTGGAAAAAGCCGGCTGGGAAAACCATGTGAACCAACATGAGATGCTCTGGGAGGATCGTACCTAGGCGGTGACCGTATTGCGCAGGGTACCGATCCCTTCGATTTCCACCTCGACCACATCTCCCGGTTTCATCGGACCGATACCCGACGGTGTTCCGGTGAGGATCACATCCCCGGGATAGAGCGTCATGATGTGACTCAGGTAACTCACCAGGAAGTGGCAGGAGAACAAGAGGTTTCGCGTATTTGATCGTTGGCGCACTTCGCCGTTGAGCCTGCATTCGATTGCCAGGGCGGAAGGATCCACATCGGTACTGATCGCGGGTCCGATGGGCATGAATGTGTCGAACCCCTTGGCAACAGTCCACTGACCATCCGGCGGTTGCAGGTCCCGTGCGGTGACATCGTTTGCACACGTGTAGCCGAGAATATGGGAAGCCGCCTCCTCCTTTGCGATCTTCTTGGTGAGCCGTCCGATCACGATTGCCAGTTCCCCCTCATAATCGACGCGCTTCGAGAGTGCAGGGTAGACGATCGACGCATAAGGACCGATGGTGCACCCCGTCGGCTTGATGAAGACTACCGGATTTTTCGGAACCTGTGCGTGGATCTCTTCCGCGTGGTCCCGATAGTTAAGCCCGATGCAGACCCCTTTCGTAGGAATGCAGGGACTGAGCAGATGCACCGAATCCAATGCATAGGTGTCGTTGGAGAGCACGAATCCATCGAAGGGCGTACCGTCCATCGGTCGAACGCGTCCGGCTTCCAAGATACCGTATGCGGTGGTACCTGCGTGGCTGAAACGTACGTATCGCATGCCTTTCTCCTTGTATTGAGTCTAGCACGTGCTGTTTCGGTTGCCAACTGAGAAGCTGTCTCCCTATACTGACGAGGGAGGCGAACGGATGGATGTGAAACAAGCCTTGAAGAGGTATATGGGCCAACCGACGGCTTTCCGGACAGCCTTCGCAGCATTCCTCTATCTGTTGATGGCTACCCGGGTTTTCGGGTTGCTTGCCATCGAGTCGGACAATCTGATCGACTTGCGTCTGTTCTTCTCTCGGGAAACCTTCTTCGCGGTCATCGAAGGGCAGGCTGTGACGTGCAGGGATTGCCATCTTGCCTTTCACTTCATGGATTTGCTCTTCGTGCTTACGTTCTATCCCCTGTTGGCAGGTTTTGCCCGCAAGCTTTGCAGGGATACCAGATTCTTCGCCGTCTCTGCATTGCTTGCCGGCTTGATGGACCTCACCGAGAATCTCGGAACTGATCTCTCATTGCTTTTGCATCCCCATCGCCATTGGATCCTTGCCATGATGGTACAGATAGCCACCCCGCTCAAATTCGCGCTCCTGGGGCTTGCACTTGCCGGGTCGCTCGTGATGGTCGGTCTCCGATACTTGCGACATCGCACTAGCGGGTGACTCTTGCCCATTCGTGACAAATAGCGTACTTTCGAAGCATGCGATCCACTATACTGTTTGATCTTGACGGAACCTTGCTGGATACCTCACCGGGAATCTTCGAGTCAGCCAACCATACCATGCGTGCCATGGGGTTCAAGGAGTTGCCCGATGCGCAGCTCAGGAAATTTGTCGGGCCGCCGCTTGCCGCATGTTTCCGTGTGGCGTGCGGCCTTGAGGAGCACCTCATTCCCACCGCATGTGACATCTATCGAGCGAAGTATGCTGCGGACAAGGCGATGTTCAAGGCCGAACCGTATCCCGGTATCATCGAGCTGCTGGATATGCTGCGGGCGAGAGGCCTGAGCCTGTCGATCGCCACGCTGAAGTTGGAGCCGTTGGCAATCACCATCCTCGAACACTTCGGATTTGCTCCGTATTTTGAAACCGTCGCGGGTGCTGACAAGGACGGACTGTTGACGAAAGCGGATATCATCGACATCGCACTCAAACGCATGGGAGTCACTGACAGGTCACGAGCCCTCATGGTCGGTGACACACCCCATGACCAGGAAGGTGCGCGGATCGCGGGTGTCGATTTCATCGGTGTCGACTGGGGGTTCGGATTCTCCAAGGGACACAAGGATACTGATGAATCCCACGTGCTCGCGATGATCGATGAACCGGCGGCCCTCCTGGAATATGTCTAGCCAACCGCATGCATCTCGCTGAGTCCCTCGCGGTTGATGATCGCCTTCTGAGTGCAAGGCTCTGCATCGTCGCCGATCAGCCTACGGACGCTTCCTGTTGTGCCTGCGCGGCGAATTCAAGGCTTCGCATCTCATAGTTTTTCGTATTCCTCCGGATGTCATCGATCTCCTCTTCGGAAAGAGTCCTCACGACCTTGGCTGGCGAGCCTACGATCAATGAGCGGGGAGGGAAGTATTTCCGGGGCGGCACCAATGCCCCGGCGGCAACCAGGCACTCATCAGCGATCACCGCACCGTCCAATATGATCGATCCCATGCCCACCAGGCATCCGTTGCCGATAGTGCAAGCGTGGATGATAGCGCCGTGGCCAACGGTCACATCATTGCCGATCACTGTGGGCAACTCAGTGTTCACATGCACCACTGCGTTGTCCTGGATGTTTGTCCGTTCCCCGATGGTCACCGAAGAGATGTCTCCACGGACCGTCGCGTTGAACCACACGCTCGCCCCAGTTCCGAGCGTGACATCACCGATGATATCGGCACTCGGCGCGATATAGTACGCCTGCTCAACCGCAGGATGCTTTCCTTCATACGATAGGATCATGGTTGTTCCTCCAGCTTCACCAAACATAGTGAATCGCCGAGGGAATGGCAATCGGAGTGGATGCAATACTTCATGAAGCCGATTGCAGGA
>Ga0172382_10013068_pt1 | contig 10737 bp, 5 predicted proteins | sample Leawel138RmetaG_FD_122245 | JGI IMG/M metagenome (GOLD analysis project Ga0172382, IMG submission 122245) | Leachate microbial communities from a municipal landfill in Southern Ontario, Canada - Leachate well 138R metaG | ecosystem: Engineered > Solid waste > Landfill > Unclassified | place...
AAGGCCCTTCGGACAGGGGCGGAGAAGGCCTATGTCCTCGACCTTAAAAAGCGGTTTGTCGAGCAGTTTGTGTGGCCGTCCCTGAAGGCTAACGGGATGTATCAGAGCGTCTATCCTCTTAACTCCGCCCTGTCCCGGCCGCTCATCGCGGAGGTGCTGGTCGAGATAGCGAAGAAGGAGGGGGCCGTTGCTGTGGCGCATGGATGCACCGGCAAGGGGCAGGACCAGGTGAGGATCGAGGTCTGCGCCAACGCCCTGGATCCGAATCTGGCGGTCCTTGCCCCGGTGCGGGACTGGTGTTTTTCACGCGAGGCGGAGATGGAGTACGCGAAGGATCACGGTATTCCTGTACAGGCAACACATGCATCCCCGTACAGCATCGACGACAATATCTGGGGTCGTTCGATCGAGTGCGGGATACTGGAGGATCCGTGGAACGAGCCCCCGTCCGACGCCTACGCTCTGACCAGCGAGCCGGAGGATGCGCCCGAGCATCCGGAGTACGTGGAGATTCAGTTCGAGGGGGGGGTACCTGTGGCCCTTGACGGGGTTCACATGGACGGCCCAACCCTTATAGAGAAGCTCAACGCTCAGGCAGGCAAGCATGGAGTTGGACGTATAGACATGGTCGAGGACAGGCTGGTCGGTTTCAAGAGCCGGGAGGTCTACGAGTGCCCCGCTGCGATCACACTGATAAACGCGCATCGGGCGCTTGAGAGCCTGACGCTTGACAAGAAGGTGCTGGCCGCGAAGAAAGAGCTGGAGGCGAAGTTCGGGGAGCTTGCATACGAAGGGTACTGGTTCTCTCCGTTAAAGGACGCCGTCGACGCCTTCGTCAACGAGACGCAACAGTACGTCAACGGCACGGTAAAGGTCCGGCTGTACAAGGGGATGGCGGTGGTGCGCGGCATGAAATCGCCGAAGTCGGTCTACAGCGAGACGCTGGCAACCTACTCGGAGAATGACAGCTTCGATCACTCGGCGGCGGTCGGCTTCATAAAGATCTGGGGTCTTCCGATCAAGACGTGGCGGCAGGTTCACGAGAGCAAAGAGGCGGTTAAGATAGTGGCGAAGTAGGAAAAAAAGAAGGGGGGCGTTCGCCCCCCTTCTTATTCTCAGTGTCTGAAGGTGCGTGCGCTGCCGATTAGCATCGATATTCCCCTCTGCTCTGCGGCTGCGATGACCTCCTTGTCTCTGACTGAGCCTCCGGGCTGCACAATCACGGCTACTCCGGCGTCGGCCGCGAGCTCCACCGCGTCAGGGAAGGGGAAAAAGGCATCGGAGCCTAGCACAGCACCCTGGGCTTCTTTCCCTGCCTGTTTTACGGCGAACTCCGCAGCGTACAGCCTGCTGCAGAACCCCGCGCCGATGCCGATCGTGGCACCGTTCTTCACAATGGAGATGGCGTTGCTCTTGGAGAGTGCCGCCGCCTTCCACGCCAGCAGAATATCGCCCTTCAGGTCGTGTCTCGGTCTTCCTATCCATACGCCCTTCTTCAGGTCGGGAGGGGGGGGTAGGGCGTCGTCCTGCACGAGCATACCGCTCCACGTACCCACATACTGGCTCGAAAAGGCCCTTCCGCCCTTCCACTTCAACACCCTGAGAGAGGGTTTTTTCTCCCTTAGCAGGGCGATGACCTCGTCGTCGTACTCCGGGGCGATAAGCACCTCTATGAACTTCCCGGACAGGGCGGAGCCGGTAGCAAGGTCTATTTTCCTGGAGATTCCAACGACACCGCCGTAGGCCGACAGAGGATCGCAATCGTAAGCTCTTTCGTAAGCCTGAAGCGGGTTTTCTCCGAAGGCCATACCGCAGGGAGTGGAGTGTTTAATCACTAGGGCGCCGCAGCAGTCCTGCAACAGGGCGCAACCTCGCATTGCACAGTCCGCGTCAAGGATATTGTTGTAGGATAGGGGCTTTCCTGAAAGCTGTTCCCACGGAAGATCAGCCAGGGGAGGCAGATAAAGCGCCCCCTCCTGATGAGGGTTTTCGCCGTAGCGAAGCTGCATGCGCCTCCTCATAATCAGGGGAAGATTTATGGGGTACTCCTGGTGGCTGAAGCCCGTCGCCTCCTGAAGCCCGGCGACGATCGTGGCGTCATAGCAGGCGGTCGCGGCGTAGGACTTGATAGCAAGGCGTTCCCTCGTCGCGTTGGAGACGTCGCCCTCCGCCCTCAGCTCCTCCAGAACGGTCGAGTAGTCCTCAATATCCATCAGAACTACCACCTGGCGATAGTTCTTCCCCCCCGCCCTCAGAAGCGAAACCCCTCCGATGTCTATCTCCTCCAGCATCTCATCCAGAGGGCGCATCTCCCTTGCCGCCTGCTCGAACGGATAGAGGTTGCAGACGATCATGTCCATCAGCGGGATGGAGAGCTCGTCCAACTCGTTCATGTCGTCGGTGTTCTCCCTGCGCGCGAGTATGCCCCCGAATATCTTCGGGTGAAGTGTCTTCACCCTGCCTCCCAGTATATGGGGGTAGCCGGTTATCTCCGCGACCTCGATTACCTCGATACCAGCCTTGCGAAGAAAGGCGTAGGTACCGGAGCTTGAGTACAGCTCCCACCCCAGATCGCAAAGCGACTTCGCCAAATCGGCAATCCCGGTCTTATCGTACACCGAGAGAAGCGCTCGTCGTTTTCTCATCACTGTCTGCTCCTTTCCAGAAGAAAAGACTGTATCGTTATCCGCATCGATCTCTACTCTTTTGGAGCGGTAGTCCTCCGCAAAAAAGCACTTTACCACGTTAACGGCAAGTAGGCAAGTGAATTAATCCCAAAAACCATCGGAGGCCATTGCTTTGCCTTGACACAGCGTGAACGTTTAATGTAATATTTTTGTGAAGTAGTCTGTGGAAATAAAATATAACAATGTGCTCGCAGATGTTCGGGAATTCGGTGAAAAGCCGGAGCGGCCCCGCCACTGTAACCGTGACGAAACCGCATCGCCACCGTATTTTTCGGGAAGGCGCGGATTGAGGATGAACGGGAGTCAGGAGACCGGTCTGTGATGCGATTCGAGAAGGCATCTGCGCGGGCGGAGGCCGTCTGATCCGGGGAGGAAAAGTCCTCTTTGCATATTGTTATTCATTAAACGAAGGCCGCCCGCAAACCGGGCGGCCTTCGTCTTTATGAAAAAACGGAAAGAGGCGATCGTCAAATGGAATGCGAAGTTCAGAAAAACAATCTAGAAATACCCCCGGTAGAATTCGATGAATTCTCCCCACCGTCCTGCGATGAGTGGCGCAGGGAGGCTGAGACGGCCCTTAAAGGGGCGCCTTTCGACAAGAAGATGTTCTCAAAAACCTATGAGGGAATTACGCTGGAGCCACTTTACACTGCCGAACGGGCAAAAGACGGAGAATATGAAGGCGCTTTTCCCGGAATATTTCCATTCCTGCGAGGAAGCAACGCCGGAGGCTACTTGACCGCCCCGTGGCAAATCGCTCAGGCTGTGGACGCCTCTCTTCCCGAGGATGCGAACCTCGTTCTCCTCGCTGAGCTTGAGAAGGGATCGACCTGCGCGCACCTCATCCTTGACCGCCCGTCCCTCTACGGAGCGACGGACGACTCCGGCGAAAGGGGGCGGGGGCTCTCTATCCGCACGCTGCAGGACTTTGACGACACCTTCAGGGAAATCGACCTGGCTAAACGGGAGCTCCATGTGTTTGCAGGGTACTCCGCCGCTCCTCTTCTGGGGATGTTCGAAGCCAGGCTCCGCGCCCACGGCAGGCATCACGAAGTGAAGCTCCTTTCCGGGTGCGTCGGCGCCGATCCTCTGGGCTCCCTAGCGGAGGAGGGTTCCCTGCCCGCGCCTATGGATGAAATTTACGACGAAATGGCCCTGACCCTCTTCTGGGCCGCCGAAAAGGCCCCCCGCCTGAAGACCGTGCTTGTGAGAGGAGACGTCTACCACGACGGAGGGGCAGACGGGGTGCGGGAAGCGGCCTGTATGGCCGCCACCGGCATAGCCTACATAAGGGCGATGATGCGGAGAGGACTGAACCTGTCGGAAATTGCCCCGCGCATTCGCTTTTATACCTCCATTGGAGCAAACTTTTTTATGGAGATAGCCAAGCTGCGCGCGATGCGCTCCATCTGGGCCCGCATACTGAAGGCCTTCGGGGGCGGAGAAAAGGAGTGCTCCGCCGATCTCTTCGCCAGGACGTCGGCGTTCACTCAGACCGTTCGCGACCCGTATGTAAACATGCTAAGGAGCACTTCTCAGGCCTTTGCCGCAGTGGTCGGAGGCGTAGGGGGCCTCTATACAGCCTGCTTTGATGAAGCAGCCCGCCCCTCGGGAGAGCAGGCCCGCCGGGCGGCGCGTAACATTCAGCTCATGCTTCAGAGCGAGTTCGATATGATGCAGCCGATTGATCCCGCCGGCGGTTCTTGGTATGTGGAGACCCTTACGGCGCAGTTTGTCGAAAAAGCCTGGGAGGAGATGCAGAGAATCGAGGCCGAAGGGGGGATGGAGGCAGCCCTTCGCAACGGCAGAATTCAGAAAGAAAGCCGCGAGGTTCTGGCCGACCGGTTTAAAAATCTTGCCGTCAGAGCCGATCGCGCTGTTGGAACAAATATGTACGCCAATACGGCGGAGCTTCCCCTTGAATACGAGGACGAGGACGAAATGCGCCGGCAGAAGCATCTGGAGGATATAAAGCTTTTTATCTCCGACGTTGACGAAGCTCACCGGGACGCCATGCTGGCGAAGCTCCCCGGGGCGGTGGGAGGGGAGCCTGAGAAGTACGTCGAAGCGGTCGCGGGCGCGTTCATGGCCGGAGCGACGATTCAGGAGGTCAGGCTGGCGCTCATAGACGGCGCGGAGGGGGGGCCCGCAGTTACGCCCGTGGCCAAAAGCCGCTGGACCGAACAATTCGAGGAGCTGCGCCGCCGGAGCGACGAGTGCAGAATCTCTTCCGGTAGAGGCGTCCGAGTATTTCTTGCATCCATGGGGCCCGTGCCGCAGCATAAGGCCCGCGCGGACTTTACCGCGGGGTTCATGGAGGCGGGTGCCTTTGAAGTGCTCGGCAACGACGGTTTTGCCTCCGTTGACGAGGCCGTCGCGGCCTCATGCGAATCGGGGGCGGACGCGGCGGTAATCTGCTCCACTGACGAAACTTATCCGGAACTGGTCCCGCCGCTGGCCCAGGGAATCAAGAAGGCCTGCCCCGGGATGAAGGTACTGGTCGCAGGAGCTCCCGCCTCCGGGATGGAGAGCGTCTACAGGGAGGCGGGGGTGGACGCTTTTATCCATGTCAGGGCGAACTGCCTCCGCGTCCTTTCCGATATTCTTGAGTCATGCGAAGCTTGTCGGAGGAACAAGTCATGAGTCTTACACACCCTGCACCTGATTTTACATCCATAGCTTTTCCTGAAACGGACTCTGCGGCCGCGCCTGATTTCGGCCAATGGAAGGAACGCTTTGAAGAAACGGCTCGGGCGTCGTTCGAATCTTTCCAAAAACGGACAATGGAGCAGATAGAGGTTGCTCCGCTCTACACAGAAGAAGTTTACGACTCGGCGCCCCATATTAAGTACACTGCCGGTATCCCTCCTTTTCTCAGAGGTCCCTACCCCACCATGTACGTGACGCGCCCGTGGACCGTCCGTCAGTATGCGGGTTTCTCAACCGCCGAGGAGAGCAACGCCTTCTACAGGCGCAACCTGGCCGCCGGTCAGAAGGGCCTTTCCATAGCGTTCGATCTGGCAACCCACAGAGGGTACGATTCAGACCACCCTCGGGTAGTCGGCGATGTGGGCAAGGCGGGCGTCGCAGTTGATTCAATCCTGGACATGGAAATCCTCTTCTCGGGAATACCCCTTGATCGGATGTCGGTTTCCATGACGATGAACGGTGCCGTCCTGCCCGTGATGGCGTTTTATATTCTGGCCGCAGAGGAGCAGGGTGTAGATAAGTCCGTGCTCACCGGCACCATTCAAAACGATATCCTAAAAGAATTCATGGTCCGCAATACCTATATCTATCCGCCAGCGCCATCCATGCGCATCATCGGCGACATCTTCGCATACACCTCGAAGCACATGCCGAAGTTCAACAGCATAAGCATCTCCGGCTATCATATGCAGGAGGCGGGGGCCACGGCTGATATCGAGCTTGCCTACACCCTGGCGGACGGACTGGAATATCTTCGTACTGGCTGCGCGGCGGGACTTGAGATTGACAGCTTCGCCCCGAGGCTCTCCTTCTTCTGGGCCATTGGCAAAAACTATTTCATGGAAGTGGCGAAGATGCGCGCCGCCCGTATGCTGTGGGCAAAGATAGTCAAAAGTTTCGGGCCGAAGATCGCGAAATCCATGGCGCTACGCACCCACTGCCAGACCTCAGGGTGGAGCCTGACCGCTCAGGATCCATTCAACAACGTGGCAAGGACATGCATCGAGGCTATGGCCGCCGCTCTCGGGCACACCCAGTCCCTTCACACCAACGCCCTTGACGAAGCCATCGCGCTGCCGACCGATTTCTCGGCCCGCATAGCGCGGAACACCCAGCTCTACATCCAGGATGAAACAAGCGTCTGCAAGGTGATCGATCCCTGGGGAGGTTCATATTACGTGGAGTACCTCACCGACCGTCTTATTCGGCAGGGGTGGGCCCATATTCAGGAGGTCGAGGAGCTGGGAGGCATGTCCAAGGCCATTGAGACAGGTCTGCCAAAGATGCGTATCGAGGAGGCGGCCGCCCGAAGACAGGCCCGCATTGACTCCGGCAGCGAGAAGATAATCGGGGTAAACGCCTTTAGGCTCGACAAAGAGGATCCCCTGGACACTCTGGAGGTCGATAACTCCGCCGTTCGCCAGGCGCAGATCGACAGGCTCGCGCAGCTACGGGCGAACAGGGACGACGGTAAGGTCCGCGCCGCTCTGGACGCCATCACCCGCTCCGTGGAGAGCGGCGAGGGAAACCTTCTTGAACTGGCGGTGGAGGCGGCCCGCGAGCGGGCCAGCCTCGGGGAAATCTCTGACGCGGTGGAGAAAGTCTGCGGCCGTCATAAGGCCGTCATACGCTCCATCTCCGGAGTTTACGGCAGTGAGTTCGCCGACGAGGATATCATTGCGGAGGTTCGCAGGATGACCGATGATTTTGAAAAGGCGGAGGGCCGGCGCCCCCGCATCCTGGTCGCGAAGATGGGGCAGGATGGTCACGACAGGGGCGCCAAGGTGGTTGCCACTGCTTACGCCGATATGGGGTTCGACGTGGACGTGGGGCCGCTCTTTCAGACGCCTGAAGAGGCGGCGCAGGATGCGGTGGACAACGACGTTCACATTGTAGGCATGAGTTCTCTCGCCGCCGGACACAAGACGCTGCTCCCCCAGCTGGTGGACGAGCTTCGCAAGAGAGGGCGGGAGGATATCATGATAATCGTCGGCGGCGTAATTCCCGCGCAGGACTACGAATATCTGCGGCGCCACGGAGCGGCCGCCATCTTTGGCCCCGGCACGGTCATTCCTGCCGCCGCAAAGGAGATGCTTGACATCCTCAACGAACGGCTGCGACTGGTCGAAGCGGAGGAGGAGTAGTATGCCCGCGCGCATGGGCTCCACCAGGCCTGAGTGGACCCCCTCGGACGCAGGATCGGAGTTTGCGTGCCACATTCTGCCGGGGGTGGATGAGAGCGCGGCTGAAAAACAGGCGCCGTTTCCAGATGGCCTCCGCCGTCCCGTGAGGCTTTCGGTGGACGAGTATGTCGAGGGGATTCTCTCAGGTAGCCGCATGATCCTCTCAAAGGCCATCACGCTGATAGAGAGCAACGCCCCGAAGCACTTTGAAACCGGGCAGGAGATAGTTCAGAGGATTCTTCCGCACACTGGAAGGGCTATGAGAATTGGCATCACCGGCGTGCCCGGCGCAGGGAAGAGCACCACCATAGAGGCGCTGGGCAGCTTCCTCTGCGAAATGGGCAAGAAGGTCGCCGTTCTTGCGGTGGACCCCAGCAGCAGCATATCCCGGGGAAGCATCCTCGGTGACAAGACCAGGATGGAAAACCTGTCAAGGTCGCCCAACGCCTTCATCCGTCCATCACCCTCCGGGCGAACGCTCGGCGGAGTGACCCGCAAAAGCCGGGAAACTTTGCTGCTATGCGAGGCGGCCGGGTATGAAGTCATCATAGTTGAGACGGTGGGGGTCGGCCAAAGCGAGGTTGCGGTGCGCGCCATGGTGGATTTTTTCCTGCTGCTTGTTCTGACCGGCGCCGGAGACGATCTTCAGGGGATTAAAAAGGGTATTCTGGAGCTAGCCGATTCCATATGGGTGAACAAAGCCGATGGAAACAACAGGCAGAGAGCGCTCGGAGTCCGCTCCGAGTACGATCACATTCTTCACCACATCCGCCCCGCTACCGAAGGCTGGCGGACCAGGGCGTATGTCTGTTCGGCGTTAACCGGCGAGGGGATAGAGGATATATGGCGCGTGGTGGAAGAGTTTCGCCAGAACGTGACGGACTCCGGGTTTATTAAAGAACGGCGGCGACTTCAGACGCTGGAGTGGATCCGAAGCATGACGATGGAATTTATTCAGAATAAAATCGCCGGCAACGCCGAATTAGCCGGCTGGACGGCCAAGGTCGAACGGGAGGTTATTACGGAGACCCTTGCGCCGACTCTTGCCGCCCGAAAGATTATTGAGCGGATGGAGGCGGTGCTGTTCAGATAGGCAAGTTTCGCGCCGTAGCGATAACGAGAGGCTTTCTCCAAGTCCAAAGCCCCTAAGCTCTTTCCTCCACCTTTGCTCTTTTGCGCTTTGTTGTCTGAAAGACGGCCGGGCCCCGGTATCGGGGCCCGGCAAGCTATTATCAGGGCCAAATCTATCCGGGCGTCAGTCCCTTTGGATCTCCCTGTACTCACTTTGAAAGATGCATGCGAGCGATTGTGGTATGGTATTGGATAATGCGCTTGCTACGGAATTGCGGTCCAGGGACAAGGGACTATATAATACCAAGGGTACATGAGCAGAAATCTTGGCCTCTTATACACATATTAATATGTCCGTCGGGACGCGTTCGGTTATGCGTCGCAGGATGAAAAAAACGAGGTGGACTTTGAGTATAGCTAACGAGACCTTGCCCCGGACGACGCTGATACTCGCAGGGGGGCAGGGAACCCGCATAGGTGGAGAGAAATTGGCTCTGGCTGTTGACTCCGAGCTTCTTCTCTCGAGAGTTGTCAGAAGTATTATCTCCTTCTCGGAGGAGATACTTCTCTCAGTGACAACAAGCCAGATTCCGTATGTTTCCAGCGTGCTGTCGGGTATAATCTCACAATACGGTATCCGCGTCGTACAGGACAGCATTCCGATGAGAGCCGGACCTCTGTTGGGTATAGTGTCCGGCCTTGAGGCGTCTTCATCGGAGTGGATGTTTGTGTGCGCGTGCGATATGCCTGTGATATCGGAGGCCGTCGTGAGGACCCTGTGGAAGTCCGGGGATAAGAGCTCATCGGTAATAGTCCCGTTCATCGACGGGTTCTACCAGCCGCTGCACGCATTCTACAACAGATCATGTCTTCCTGAGGCCAGGATACTTCTGCAGGAAGGGCGTCGAAAGACGACCACTCTCTACGACAAGGTCCACGTGTCGCCGGTGGAGGACGGGTGCTTCTCGCACCTACCCGCCTACAGGAGGTCCTTTGAGAATATTAACAGCATGGCGGATATCGAGAGAATGACAGGGCCAATCCAGGCGGACCGTTGACGGCGCGTGATTTTGAATAAACTGTGAAGGAGACATTTAATGGAACAGAAGCGCATCAGAAACTTCTGCATCATCGCTCATATCGACCACGGAAAATCCACCCTTGCCGACAGGCTGCTGGAGGAGACCAGGACGATAGAATCAAGGGATATGAAGCTGCAGATCCTCGACTCGCTCGACCTTGAGAGGGAGCGGGGGATAACGATAAAACTCGTCCCGGTCAGGATGAACTACAGGGCTAAGGACGGGAACGACTACGTCCTCAACCTCATAGATACTCCGGGGCACGTCGACTTCGGCTATGAGGTGTCCCGGTCGCTGGCCGCCTGCGAGGGAGCTCTGCTCGTCGTCGACTCGACCCAGGGCGTTGAGGCACAGACGCTCGCCAACGCCTATATGGCGGTGGAGCAGGGGCTTGAGATCCTGCCTGTCATTAACAAGATCGACCTGCCCTCGTCGCGCCCGGATTACGTGATCAAGGAGATCGAGGAGGTCGTCGGCATCGACTGCGACGATGTAATACTGGCGAGCGCCAAGGAGGGCAAGGGGGTTCCGGAGATCCTCGAGCGGATCATCCGCGACGTCCCCGCACCGGGCGGGGATCCCGAAGGCCCTCTGCAGGCCATGATATTCGACTCCAAGTACGACAACTACAAGGGCGTTATCTGCTACGTCCGTGTCACGAACGGGACCATGAGGCCGGGGCGCAATATCCGGTTTATGGCAACGGGTAACGTCTTCCCACTGGAGGAGGTTGGCGTGCTTCGTCCTAGCTTCGAGCCGTGCGAGGAGCTGGTCGCGGGGGAAGTGGGGTACGTGGTCTCCAATATCAAGACTGTCGCGGAGGCGCACGTGGGTGACACAATCACCGAGGACGCCCGCCCCGCCTCGTCTCCTCTGCCGGGGTACAGGAAGGTGAAGCCGGTTGTCTTCTGCGGCTTCTACCCGGTGGAGAGGGATGACTACCCCCAGCTGCGCGATGCCCTGGAGAAGCTTGTCCTTAACGACTCTGCGATCACGTTCGATCCG
>Ga0172382_10013069_pt1 | contig 10736 bp, 5 predicted proteins | sample Leawel138RmetaG_FD_122245 | JGI IMG/M metagenome (GOLD analysis project Ga0172382, IMG submission 122245) | Leachate microbial communities from a municipal landfill in Southern Ontario, Canada - Leachate well 138R metaG | ecosystem: Engineered > Solid waste > Landfill > Unclassified | place...
GTTGATTTTGGGAAACCTTATGCAAGAAGAATCCCAACTTAACAAAATCATTGACTTGCTTAATGGAGACCCAAGTATTACAAGTACATTTACTTTAAGTGCTTCGGCTCAAAAAGCAGTTGAATTTTTACAACAGGACAAAGTTTTGGTTAAAACAATTCAGAGAAATTTCTGCCACGCAAAGGCATATATCTATAACGACAAAGACACAAGAAAAAACTTTCATATTATTGGCAGTTCTAACTTGACAGATGCAGGACTTGGAATTAAAGACAGTAGCAATATTGAATTAAACACCGCATCTACAGGTAACGACAACGATTATAAAGAAATAAAAAAATGGTTTAAACATCAATGGGACAATATTGCACAAGAAAAATTTGAACTTCCTGATAAAACTAAAGTGGATGTAAAAAAACATTTAATAGAGCTTATTACAAATTTATGGAAACCCTGGGAACCTATTGATTTATATTATAAAGTACTTTATGAATTATTTAAAGACGACTTACTTTCCCTTTCTACCGATGCGGAATTTAAGCGGGAAATTGCACATTTAGAGGAAACGATTATTTATAAAACATTATTCCCCTATCAGCAAAAAGGAGCCATTAGTTTGATTAAAATGCTTCAAAAATTCAATGGAGCTATTTTAGCCGATGCCGTTGGTTTAGGGAAAACCTGGACTGCTTTGGCTGTAATGAAGTACTTTGAAACAAAGGGTTATACAGTGGTTTTATTTTGCCCTAAAAAGTTAAGGAATAATTGGGAGCAATACCAATCTCACAGAGGTTCAAGGTTTGAACGTGACGAGATTGAATATTTTGTCAGAAACCATACTGACCTGCAAGACGAAAGATTAACAACTGGTTATCCTGACTTGCCACTTATTAAAATTCAAAGGAAACAAAAGTTGCTTATCGTTATTGATGAAAGCCACAATTTGCGAAATGACAAATCTTCTCGTTACAAATTTTTAGTTGATAATGTTTTAATCCCCGAAAGGATTAAACGAGATGTAAAGGTTTTGCATCTGTCTGCAACTCCTATCAACAACAAATTAATGGATATAAGAAATCAGTTTAAATTAATGACGAAAGGACAAGATGGTGGTTTTAAAGAAACTGATTTGGAAATAGAAAGCTTGGAAAACATTTTCAAAAATGCTCAAAAAGATTTTGGAGAATGGACAAGTCTTGACAATAGAAAAATTGCTGACTTTATAAGTAAACTTCCTTTAAAATTTGAGAAATTAACGGATGCTCTCATTGTTGCGAGAACAAGAAAGTTAATTGAAAGCGAGTTTGGGGAAATGAATTTCCCAAAAAAGGGCGACCCAATAAATAACTATATCACTCCTGAAAAGATTGGAAATTTAAAATCATTTGACGATATACTAAATGCTTTGCGGGTAAACTTAACTGCTTATCGCCCATCGGAATATATCAAAGACTTGAAAATTGAAAGCGTTTTGGAAAACCCGAAACAACGTGAAAAGTTTTTGGTTAAAATGATGTATATCTTGTTAATGAAGCGACTTGAATCAAGTTGGTATTCATTCAAACTTACAGTTGAAAATATCTTGAACCATCACACGAATGCTTTAGAAAAGGTTGAGAAATTCATAAAGACAAAACAAGATACAACCATTGAAAGCGAACTAACTGGCGAAGAACAGGAAGAAATTGAAGAAACAGCAGCAGAGATTGATGGAGAAAACGAAGAGCCAATAACACTTGGCAAAAAGAATCCAATTGCTTTATCATCAATTACTAAGATTGACCTTTTCAAAAAGCATCTTGAAGCAGATATTGTAAAACTCAAAAAGCTAAAAGATAATCTTGAAAGCTTTGAAAAGGATTTCAATGAGAAAAAAACCAACGACCCTAAACTAGATAAACTCATTGAACACATTCAAACAAAGCAAAAAGGGAAAAACAAAAAAGTATTGATTTTTACCGTATTTAAAGATACGGCAAAATTTCTTTTCGACAAACTGAAAGAACGGAACATCGGCAACCTTGCTTTTGTTTCCGGCTCAATTAGTGAAACAATTGACGGTTATACAGGTGAAAAATTCGAAAACATACTGGAACGATTTGCCCCTTTTACCAAACTTTACAATGAAAAAGATTGGAGTGAACTTTACGAAAAGGCGAATCTTGGCGATGAATTTAAAGAAGGTGATAAATGGAAAGTATCTTATGAAAAGTGGCTTGAAATTATTAGAAAACACGATAAAAATACGCTGAAAAAAATTGAAGCTCCAATTGATGTTCTTATTGCAACCGACTGTTTAAGTGAAGGACAAAACTTGCAGGACTGTGATACAGTGGTTAATTATGACATACATTGGAATCCAGTTCGTCTGATTCAGCGAATGGGGCGTATCGACCGAATTGGGTCTCCGAATAAAACCATATACGGAATAAACTTTTGGCCCGGAAAAAATTATGAAGATTATTTGAAATTAAAATCAAGGGTTGAAAACCGTATGGCGTTAATGAGTGTTGTAGGTACTGAATTAGATGACAATCTCACTCCTGAGTTTCAGAAAATGGTTGAAGACAATCCTTTGTTACCCAAACAAGCACAAAAAATGCTTGACCAGTTGCAAATAACCTGGGATGATATTGAAGTAAATGATGAAACCCTTGGCTTAAACGACTTATCATTGGAACAATTCAGACAAGAATTGTTTGAATTTTTCAAAAAGAATGAAGAGTTCTTCAAGAAAATCCCTAACGGTGTTTTTACCGGTTTCAAATTTAAATCCAACAAAAAATGGGCAACATTACCCAATAGTATTGTAGCAGTGATTGGGTATCCGAAACGACCTGATGAAGTTACAAACCACGTTTACAAAGAAATTCACTTGCTTCATCAATCTATTGACTTTACATCAAAAGGAATTTTATTAAACAACAATCAGGAAATTCTTGCTCTATTACGACATCATAAACTTGAACACCGTTTTGTCCCAAATAAAATTGAAAATGCCGATAAAGAAATGATTCAACAGTTATCCGCTTCAGTTTCACATTGGATTAGATCGCAGGCAATGCCTATTGCGATAAATCAAATTCAGGATTTGTTTAGTGGAGATATCACGGCTAAGAAAATTTCGCCGGAGCAAAAGAAACTTGAAGATAAGTTTAAACCGGAGAACTTTGATTTAATCAATTGGTTTGTAATAAGCAACTAATTTTAATTAACCCGATTTCGGTATAATTTGACCTTTTAAACAAAAATTAATGGCTAAAAATAAGACAATAAAAATTGAAGATAAGGACATCGTTATTTATTCTCAACATAACGAAGATTATATTTCTCTTACCGATATGGCAAGATTTAAAAATGCTGAAACAACAGGGCTTGTTATTTCTCATTGGATAAGTACACGATACACCGTTGAATTTATGGGCTTATGGGAACAAATAAACAATCCGAATTTTAATGTTACTGAATTCCGTAACATTAAAAATGAAAGTGGCAGCAATGGATTTGTATTATCGGTAAAGCAATGGATAGAAAAAACAAATGCTATTGGTATTGTTTCAAAGCCGGGTCGTTATGGCGGGGGCACATTTGCGCATAAAGACATTGCCTTTGAATTCGGGTCTTGGATTTCTCCTCAATTCAAATATTATCTAATCAAAGAATTTCAACGCTTAAAAGAAGAAGAAAACAATCGTTTAAAATTAGACTGGAATCTACAACGTACTTTAGCCAAAGTGAATTATCGCATACATACAGATGCTATTAAAGAAAATCTTATTCCCGTAGAATTAACAAAACAACAAATCAATTTCGTATATGCAACGGAAGCCGATTTGCTCAATATGGCATTATTTGGGAAAACTGCTAAGCAATGGCGCGATGAGAATCCCGAAAAGGTAGGTAACCTCAGAGACTATGCTTCTATCGAACAATTGGTGGTATTATCGAATTTAGAAAGCATTAATGCCGTTTTGATCCATCAGGGGTTATTGCAATCTGAACGTTTAAAACAACTTAACCAAACTGCTATTCAGCAAATGAAATCTCTTGTTAACAATTTAAATATCAAAAAACTAAAATAATTGCAATATGAATTTAAATATTTTCAATACATCCGGTCTTTTTGATGCAGCAACGAATCTTTTTCAGCAATTAGGAATTAAACTCAATTCAAATACAGCTGAAGCTTTGAACACGAAGGATTTATTGAAAAGCTATTACAAAGAAAACGAAACCTTCCATTCCATTAAAAGCACCTATTTTATTGGTATTATAGACGATTCGGTGTTTCAGGCAACAGGAATGTTTGATGTAAATTACAGCATAAAAGAAGCATTGCAACAAGGCGATAAAAACTACGAAGGGCTGATGCTTTTTGCTTTGGAACTGACCAAGAAACCAACACGAACCGAAATTTCAGAAATTACAAGGGTTTTTAACCGCATAAGCCAAAAAATGCCCGTAGCAATGGTATTAAAATACGCTATCGAAAAAGAAGCAATCATTTCAATTGCTATCAGTGAACGCTTTAAATATTTACAAAACTGGAGGCAAGGCGAAAAAGCAGGTAAAGTTATTATTCTGAGAGATATTTTCACGAACAATACACACGCAGGGCATCTACGTATATTGCTTGATTTGGTAAAACCTGCCGGAGTTACAAACTATGCACAACTTCACGCACAATGGTTACAAGTGCTCGATGTAAACATTCTGAATAAAAAATTCTTTCAGGAGCTTGCCAGTTGGTATTTCTGGGCAATGGATAAAGTGCAATTCCCGGATGATATTGAGAAAAAGAAAGATGTACGAAACGCCACAAATTTGATTCGCCTTATTACTCGGATAATTTTTATATGGTTCATCAAAGAAAAACATCTTGTTTCGGCTTCTTTGTTTAATGAAAAATATCTTGAAAAAATCTTAAAGGATTTTAATAAAAATAAACAGTCAGGCAACTATTATCAGGCAATTCTGCAAAACTTGTTTTTTGGTACGCTCAATCAAAAAATGAATGAAAGGGATTTTGCTGAAGACCACAACCGAACAAACAAACTCGACCAAGGCATAAAAAACAAATACCGCTATCCTGATAAATTTAATATTTCTAAAAAAGAGATTATTGATTTATTCAAAGACATTCCATTCCTGAATGGTGGTTTGTTCGATTGCCTTGATAAGTTTGATGAAGAAAAACTTGAAAAGGGCAAGAAAGAACAAATATTTGTTGATGGGTTTACTCGCCTTGATAGCAAACAAGCCATAGTTCCCGATTATTTGTTTTTTGGGGTTTATCCTAATGAAGATTTAACAGAATATTACGACCCCGAAGCGAAAAAACCCATTGTTAAGAATGTAAAAGGATTGATTGACATTCTGAATGACTTCAAATTTACAGTTGCTGAAAACACTCCGATTGAAGAAGAAATTGCTCTTGACCCTGAATTGTTGGGGAAAGTATTTGAAAACCTCTTGGCAAGTTATAACCCCGAAACTAAAACAACTGCTCGTAAGCAAACAGGTAGTTTTTATACACCTCGTGAGATTGTCAATTATATGGTGGATGAATCATTGATTGAATATTTGAAACAACACACAAACATACATACCGATAACTATGATTCCCGTTTACGTAAGCTGTTTGCCTACGAGGAGAAAGAGAATCCTTTTAACACGGAAGAAACAAACAAATTAATAGAAGCCATCAACAACTGTAAAATTCTTGACCCTGCTTGTGGTTCGGGGGCTTTCCCTATGGGGGTACTGCACAAAATGGTGCATTTATTACAAAAACTTGACCCCGGTAATGTGAAATGGAAAGAACAACAAAGAGAAAAAATTATTGGCAACCAGATAAAAGAACTCGAAAAAGACCGTAAAGCCATAGCCGGGTTAAGTGATAAAGCCGTCAGGGAAAAAGCAATTCAGGCAGTTGATGAACGATTGAAAGAAATTGATGAAATTTTTGAAAGTAAAAATAACTTTGACGACTACGCCCGTAAACTCTATCTTATTGAAAACTGCATTTATGGCATAGACATACAGCCCATTGCCGTTCAGATTTCAAAACTTCGCTTCTTTATTTCACTAATAATTGACCAAAAAGTGCATCCATCATCCCTGATGGATGATAAACTGAAAGGAAACAGAGGCATTCGCCCACTGCCAAATCTTGAAACTAAATTTGTGGCAGCGAATACATTAATTGCATTAGAAAAACCCATTGAAACTACCGGAGACCTCTTTTTAAGTGAAGCAAACGAAAAATTGAATCAATTAAAAGAACAACTTAAACAAATACGACATTTTTACTTTTCTGCAAGTTCTAGAAAACAAAAAATAGAATTTCAAAAAAAAGATAAGGAATATCGAGAAGAAATATCAAAATTACTTACAAAAGAAGGGTGGAAAACAAATGTTGCAGATCAAATAGCTTCTTTCGACCCCTACGACCAAAACCACTTTGCCAACTGGTTTGAACCCGAATGGATGTTTGGAAATGAGGTAAAAAATGGGTTTGATGTGGTGATTGGGAATCCACCGTATATTCAATTGCAGAAGAACGGCGGAACTCTCGCCAAGCAGTTCGAGAATATGGGCTTCTACACATTCGAGAGGACAGGCGACATTTATTCTCTATTCTACGAAAAGGGTTGGCAAGTACTCAAGCCCGCCGGCTTCCTAATCTTCATCACTTCCAATAAATGGATGCGTGCCGGATACGGAGAGAAGACCAGGGAATTCTTTGCCAAGCGAACTAATCCCAAGCTCTTGATAGACTTCGCCGGAGTGAAGATATTCGAATCCGCTACCGTCGATACGAATATACTTCTCTACGAAAAGAATGATAATCAAATCAATACGCAGACTTGCACTATCGGCAATGACTATAAATTGGAAATGAATCTGAGCGAATATCTTAGCCGGAACTCTGGCACGAGCAAATTCGCCGACGGCAATAGTTGGACTATAATGAACGGCATCGAAGCCCAAATCAAAGCCAAGATAGAAGCTAAGGGCATCGCTCTTAAAGATTGGGATATTAATATTTATCGTGGAATTACTACCGGCTATAACGAAGCTTTCATTATTGACGGCAAAAAGAAGGACGAGCTAATCGCTCAAGATCCTAAATCCGCCGAGATAATTAAGCCAATTCTCCGCGGCAGAGATATTAAAAGATATAATGCTGAGTTTGCTGATTTGTGGTTGATCAATACTCACAACGGATATAAAAAGAACGACGGAACTAAGGAAAAAAGAATTGATGTAAATAATTATCCTGCTATAAAAAAACATTTAGAAAATTATATTGATGCTTTGAATATTAGGCAAGACAAAGGCGAAACTCCATATAATCTACGTAATTGTGCTTATGTGGAAGAATTTGAGAAAGAAAAGATTATCTTTACTAAAGCATCAAAAATCCAAGCTTTTGCTTTAGATTATATTGGAAATATATTACAGAATACATCCTACTTTATAAGTGAAAATGGAAGCCAAATTAAATATATAATTGCTATATTAAATTCTAAAATTATTGGATATGCTTTTAAATGTTTTTATCAGTCTGGAGGTATTGATGGTGAAATTACAATTCAAGCAGTTGAAGTTATTCCTATTCCTCAAATTTCTGAAGAAGAGCAAGCCCCTTTTATAGAATTAGTGGATATAATTCTTGCTAAGAAAGAAAAGGGCGAAGACACAAAAATAGAAGAAAATAAAATAGACCAATTGGTTTACAAGCTATATGATTTAACAGAAGAAGAAATAAAAATTATAGAAGGAGTAATAAAATGATTTACACAGAACAGCAATTAGAGAGATTTAGTAATCCTCCTCCAAAGTATCAAAGTGACCAAATTAAACGGACACAGGAAACTATTAAGGAAGTATTGCAGAAGAACATTCCAAATGCTCAAATCAAAGAGCAGTTTGAAATGGATAACTTCAATTACGAAATATACTTGCAAGGTTCATACAAGAATAGCACAAACATTGCCAATTCAAGCGATGTCGATATTGTAATAGAACTTACTTCCATGTATTACTATAACACCGAATTATTAACGGAATCACATAAACAAATCAAGGCAAGAGAAAATAACCCTAGCAAATACAGTTTTTCAGAATTTAAAGATGCGGTCTTAGCAGCCCTTGTAAAAGATTTTGGAAATACAATTGTAAAACGTGATAACAAATGTCTTCGCTTCCGTGGTCATAAAAATTATATAGATGCTGATATTATTCCTTGCTGCACCTATAAGCAATACTTGTTCTACGAGAGCTATTCCAATTCAAGAGCTAATGAAGGAATTGAATTCCAAGCAGACAGCGGTGAATGGATCGTAAATTTTCCGCATCAACATTATGTTTCTCTTAATAAAAAAAGCGAAAGTACCTCTGGTAACTTTAAAGAATCCGTTCGCATGTTCAAGAATTTACGTGAACAACTTATTGAGAAAAAGAAAATCAGTGTAGGTTGCGCAAAGTCGTATTTCATTGAGAACATGCTTTATAATATTCCAGATAATTATTTCGAAGGGAATTTTACTGAAAGATTCAAAGCAATCTTCGTCAAACTTGCCAATGACTTTAACAATAACACAATTGATAACTACAAATGTGCAAACGGAATCAACAAACTTTTCAGTGATAAAACATGGCGAAAAGATTTGTGCAAAGAATATCTACTTGGCTTAAACTTTATAAGAGACAACAATGCATTTTAGATATTACAAATCGGAGAAACTAATCTTGTTCCTTATCGGACTGACTGTCTTGATTGGTGCATTTGTAACATTCGTTGTTCACCCATGCGTTGAACATGCTCCCGATACAATCCGCAACTTTATTGTGTTTACTGAAATGTTTTCCGTTCCGTTTTTCATTTCAATTGTTTTTCTTTACATAAACCATGATGGCTGGAAGAGATGGTTTTGTAAATGGCTAATTGATGTTCCAGATTTGAACGGCAGATATGAAGGTCAATTGGAATCATCTTATCAGACAAACGGAGCAAACACAATTATTCAGTGTGCTGTTGAAGTAAAGCAAACGGCATCAAACATTACTATTTCCGCTTACTTTTTTAATTCATTGACAAATGAGAATTCAAAATCGGACAGTGTAATTGAATTGATTGAGAAGCAGAAAAACGGTTCTTTTCTTCTCTATTACATTTATACAAATACGCCAGGAAGATTACATCCGGCATTAAATATCCATGAAGGAACAACCGTTTGCATTTACTATCCAGACAAAAAAACTTTATCGGGAGAATATTACAATAGCAGACCATTGACAGGTAAATTTGAGGTTGAATGGAAATCAGATAAATTAATTCATCGTTTCAAATGATAATAGGAATCCAACGCAGCAGCCACACACATTGTCAAGCCCCACAAGCCCAAGTTCAAACCAAAGGCTTGCAAAAGAGCTTCCGCCTTTCCAACCCACGTAACCGCCTTTCAGGACGGTTTTAGGATTGCCCACGCTCAAAAAAACAAAATAAATTTGTGCCTCGTGGATAGGTTGGTGCAGTTTGACAATGACTTGAGATGAAAGTTAAACAAAAATGACAAACAGACAGATATGAATGAACACCAGTTGCCAACACGCGGTATAATTAATTGCCGGTGTAGTAGGTTATTCAAGGGCATTACCCCGCATCAAGTTCTTAACGGCTTGATAGGAAATCGCTCCGCAAACGGCAACTTTTCATACCACCAACGTTACCGCACATTATAAAAAATGGATAATCACTATAATTTTAGGACTAGATTTCAAAATCTAAGTTGGAGTTTTATAACAATTGAAAGTTTATTAAAGCAATCAAGGGAAAGTAAAAATTCTACTCTTATGATTTATGCTGCTTTTGAATGTAGACATATGCTTGAACGGATTGAATTTGCGAATATTATTTTGTCTGCAAATTCAAGATTCACTATCGATGATTTTGAAAACATTAAAAAACATCATGGGATTCAAAAAGCAAATAAAGAATTTAATGCCCTGAAATTTAAATATCAGACTTTTTCCGAATCATTTTCAAAAGCAGTTAGACCAGAATTAAGCTTGAATGTATATGATTATAGAAAAGCTGAAGAGATTAAAGGAAAACTTTCTCAGTACATTCATATTTATTCAAGGTCTGACCAAGAATTAGAATTTGAATCATCCTTTATACAAAGCGGATTTGTTGAGATTCAATCAGCGATTGATTTTGTAAAAATTTATGTTTCCTTGGATAATAATGGATATTATTATGGCATTTTGGATTTCATGACAATTGCAGAACCAATGAAAAATGAATTTTTATCTTGGTTGAACAGTTCCGAACAAAATAATGATGAATTAACCGAACGATTGATTAAAATTGCGAATGACAAAAAATAACGTGCGGTAACACAGGGTATACATCATGCGGGGTTCAGAGCAATTTGCAAGCTCACCGCTCGCTGGCAAGGGCAGTAACGGTGGATAGTGAATCTGCCACGAAGCCCGCCCGCTGCATACCCTCAACGTTGTGGCCAATATAAAAACAAATCACCATGCGAATTATATTTGGATTTTTTTTAACATTTATACTAACCGGATGTGTTTATTATCCGCAATTAGCAGATATCCCATTAATAAAAGAGAAAGGTGATTTAAAAATTGATGGGGGAATAACAAGCAATATCTCTGCAAATACAACTGTTTCATACGGGATAACGGATAGATTTTCTCTTCAA